>Ga0172382_10002604_pt1 | contig 29816 bp, 12 predicted proteins | sample Leawel138RmetaG_FD_122245 | JGI IMG/M metagenome (GOLD analysis project Ga0172382, IMG submission 122245) | Leachate microbial communities from a municipal landfill in Southern Ontario, Canada - Leachate well 138R metaG | ecosystem: Engineered > Solid waste > Landfill > Unclassified | place...
GTGGATCATGCGCGAAACGCAGGTGCTTGCCTCCGTGGACCTGCCGGTAGAGGCTTTTATTGCCGAAGCAAATGTCAATATTCTCACCAGCCTGTTATTTCTACGTCGAAAAGACGAACAAGAAAAACGGCGTCAAGCCCTGCACGGCGCCGAAGAATACCCGGTTTTCATGGCCGTAGCCGACAAGGTTGGCTTCGACCGGCGCGGAAACAAACTCTATAAACGTACCCCGGACGGTGAAGAAATCGTTGAGCCTCGCACCCACACCGAGCGTATTCGCATCGGAGGACGTATTGTAGAACGTACCCTGACCCGAAGCGAAAAGATCGAGGACAACGATCTGCCAGTCATCGCAGAAAAATACCGTGAATTTTGCAAGGAAAATGAACGATGAGTCTTATTCTTCCTATAAACATCCAGAACCTATTGCAGTGTCAAGGCGTTGAATCAGCCAGAATTGAATTCAAGCCCCTCTGGAATGAGGCTGTTACCGGCTACCAGGTACTTAGGACGATCTGTGCGTTTGCCAATGATTTTCAAAATCTCAACGGCGGATACATTATTATTGGCGTTGAGGAAAATAGCGGCTGTGCAGTGTTACCGCCCAAAGGAATTTCTCCTGAAGACGTTGATGAGATCCAGAAATGGGTTCGCGGCAATTGTAATCGAATTGATCCTGTCTATCAGCCTGTGTTTTCGCCTGAAGTTATTGACGGAAAACATATTCTGGTAATCTGGGCGCCTGGCAGTGATAACCGGCCACACAGGGCACCTGATGGAGAGAAGACGGAAAGAAAGTACTTCGTCAGAATTGGCTCGGAAAACGTAGATGCCGCCGCACGAGGCTTGTTGCCACAATTGCTGCAACTGACAGCCAGAGTACCTTTTGACGACCGGCGGGCGCTTCAAGCGAGGGTGGAAGATTTGCGAGAAAGCAAGGTGCGGGAGTTTCTCAAAGACATTCAAAGCGGTTTGCTTGAAGAGGGAAACACAAAGGAACTATACCGTAAGTTACGAATTGCAGTTCCCATAAATGATCATGATGTGCCCAAGAACATAGGGCTCCTTATGTTCAGCGACAATCCTGAAAATTGGTTCTCCGGGTCACACATCGAAATAGTCCAATATGCGGCGGACGCCGCAGGCAATGTTATCGAGGAGAAAACTTTTACCGGAGGTATTCACGAGCAATTAAAAAGCGCGCTTTCCTATCTAGAAAATATCTCCAGCGCGCATATTGAAAAACAAACCCACTCTTTCCGCGTCAAGGGGTGGGTTAGTTACCCCATCCCCGCACTTCGCGAAGCCCTTGTCAATGCGGTTTATCACCGCAGTTACGAAAGCACCCAGGAACCGGTAAAGGTCTATCTATACTCCGACCGAATGGAAATCATCAATTATCCGGGACCTGTCCAAGGAATCAACCTGGAACACTTCCTAAATAACAACGTTCCACCCGTGCCTGCGCGGAATAGGCGGGTTGGTGAATTTCTGAAAGAATTGAAATTAGCGGAAGGGCGCGGGACGGGACTGCCAAAACTTTACAAGGCCATGCGTGATAACGGTTCTGGAGACCCGCAGTTTGACTTTGACGAGGAACGCACCTATTTTCGCGTTACACTGCCCGCGCATCCAGAATATGTCGCCATATCCGCCTTGCGTGACGCAGCACATCTACGCGCAATAGGCAATACCGATGATGCCTTTAATCGCGTCGAAGAAGGCTGGAGGAGAATGCCGGGCTCCCCTACATTGACCGCTGAGTACATACGCCTTTTGGGTGACAAGGGACGGCTCAGTGACGCTGAATCTATCTGCCAACAATTCAGAGAACACGCTTTGGATAGTTTTGTGCCATCTGTTCTCAATGTGCTTATTGAAGTTCTACTGGATTCAAACAGAAATACCGACGCCTCCAAGTATCTTGACATGCTTCCTCAATATGTGGGCAGTAGTGATGCCTTGGATGCCGCCATCCTGGCACGGCGTCTCGGCAAGCAGGAAAAAGCACACCGGTATTTTGAACGAGCGGGAGAACCCCTATTACAAGATACGAGGGCCATGCATGAATTTGCGCAGACGAAAATTAAGTTGGCACAGGATATATTAAGAAATCGAAAGAACCGCGAAGCAAATAGGCGCCTACTTAATGAAGCGAGAGAACTGCTTGAGCGCGTAATTCAGATGGACGCGGATCGAAACAGGCATGCCTGGGCATGGCGTGATTTGGGCAGGGTAAAGAAATGGCTTAAATATCCACGCAGCGATGTAAATTTTGCCTACGATAAGGCCATTGAACTTTTGCCGAACGAGTATCGCTTTCAGGAGGAACTTGCACAATGGGAAGACTCTGACCATGACCGATAACTTGGAAGACATCGTTGAAGCCCCGGATGATGCTGCCGAAGATAACGGTCCGGATAACTTTTTCATTGATATCCTGACTGGTAACAGGGAAGGTGCCTCGACCAGAAAGCTGCTGGTGCAGAAGGTTTTGCGGCAGCTAATTGAGAGTTACGGCTTTGACCGGAATGACTTGGAGGTCGATTACAAACATCGTATCAAGGGCGGAAAACCGGCGAAAATTGATATTGCGATTTTTCGTCCCGGCAGATTGCACAACAACGACAACCTACAGCGAATCGTTGTCTGCAAGACACAGAAAAAACGTGACAAACTTCGTTCGATTACCGAGGCCGACACCGACCTGCGCGAACTCAAGGATCTGCTGGAGCTGATTCCCGGTGCAACATTGGGCATGTGGACCAATGGTCAAGAGGAGTTCCTGATCCAGGTCGAGCGCACCCGTTTCGAGGTCCGACCCAAGCCGCTGGGGGTCTGGCCGGTGCCAGGTGAGGCTACTTCGGATTTGGAAAAGACCGGCGGTGTCATTCAGGTTAGTGCTGAAGCGGAAGGCTTGGAAGATGCTCTTTCCCGTTGTTTCATCTATCTTTCCAGCAATCAAAACATTGGATTAGGTGATAAGGCTGGCTTTCAACAGCTCGCTTTAATTCTCTTTTCGAAGATATACGACGAAACAAAACCTATAGGAGAACGACTTTTTTGGATCAAGGGTGAAGAACCTTTTACTCCAGGAGGTCAGGCAACCATTCATCAGCGGATTGCTTCTTGTATAGAGGGGGCAATTGCCTGGAAGCCTAACCTGCTTGAGCAAGGTTGGACTCTGATCTTAAGACCCAACCAAACTGCTCGTGTAGTCATGGAACTGGCTCGTTACTCTCTGAGCGAAACGCTTCCTCGTTACCGCACCGGAGCATTCAGGTCAGTTGCTCGGTATGTAATGGACGGCAAAGATGGCCGCTACCCCACGCCGCTCAATGTGGCCGAAATGGTGGTGGAGATGCTCGACCCAAAACCCGACGAACGCATCATGGACTGTTCCTGCGGCACCGGCACCTTCCTGGCTATGGCAGCCGCGCACATCTTCAAGAAGCAACTGGCGGCTATGGGCACCACACCCGACGAGGCCACCAATGAACAGATTCGCCAGGCGCAAAACGACACCGCCGCCTGGGCGGCCAGCAACGCCCTAGGATGTGACATCGATCCCTTCCTGGCTGTTGCCAGTCGCATGAACCTTTTGTTCACCACCGGTAATCCAGGCCGTGTGTTCCGCATCGACGCCCGAACCTTCCCTGATAGCGACCAAGAGTGTATTGATATGGCTCGGCAAAGTATGCCGCTCGGCAGCATGGATGTAGTTTTGCTTAATCCTTGGTTCTCCACAAAAAATACGGTGAGCGATACCTCCATCCTGGAGCGCTACGACCTCGGCAACAACTGGGAGCGTGACGAGGAAGGCGGATTTCGCAACACCGGCAATCCGAACACCGGAGGCGTGCCGCCCGAGGTATTATTTATCGAACGCGCCCTGCAATGGGTGAAGCCTGGCACCGGTCGCGTGGGCATTCTGCTTCCAGATGGCCTACTGGGTAACCCCGGCGATGAATACGTGCGGTGGTGGATTCTGCGTCACTGTGAGGTCTTGGCCTCAGTTGACCTGCCGGTGGAACCATTCAAAGTCACCGTGAAGGAGTATGGCCTGACACCCGCCTTGCTGAGCCTTTTGGTACTGCGCCGACGCGGCCAGGAAGAACTGATCAACACAGAGCACCCGGAATACAAGGTCTTCATGGCCGTGGTGGATCGGGCCGGTGTCGACTCCCGGGGTAATCTCCTGTTCCAGCGAGCCCCCGATGGTGAGGAGCTCGTTTTCGATGAAGAAGTAATCGAGCGGGTTCGCAAAGGTGGTGAAGTGGAAATACGTCACACCACGCGCCGCAACCGCCGCATTCATGACGAGCTGCCGTTGGTGACAGAGAAATACAATGAATTCCGTGCAACCGGCGAGGTGACGTTATGAGCAGAAAATTTCAATGTAAGATTGTGCCAATTAGCTGGGTTGAGAATGAGGGCCGAAGATTAGATTGTGGTCCATATATGTCTGGAGCAATAGAAACCCGAATTCTCCTTAAAAAAATGTCGTTTAAGAAGAATGCACTGCAGTCACTGACTCGCGGTGGTATTTCTGGAATAATCAATGCCGGAAGAATCGCAAGAATCTGGGTTGATCATCCAGATTACGGATACAAGTTCCTCTCTAGCACTGACATTTTGCAGTTTGATGTCAATAATGTGAGTTTAATCGCTAAGTCGATAGGGAAACAGAACCGAAACTTATTGCTTGAAAGAAATTGGACGCTTATCACGAGGTCAGGCTCAATTGGACGTATGGCCTATGCTCGCGAGGATATGCATGGACTGGCATGTACAGAGCATGTGCTTCGGGTAATTCCTGATGAAAACAAAGTGTGCCCAGGATATATATATGCTTACTTGAGCACAAAGTTCGGCATTCCTCTTGTAGCATCCGGAACCTACGGGTCAATCATTACGCATCTCGAACCAAGTCACATCGCTGAACTTCCTGTTCCGAGAATTGGAGATATAGAGGAGCAGGCACACACTCTGATTCAGAGGGCAGCTGATCTCAGGTATCTGGCAATTACACAAATCAACAAAGCTACTGAAGATTATTTGTTTGCTGCTGGTCTAGAAGATATAACGACCGTCGATTTTCATGAAAAATCAAAAAAAAACGGTTTCTATGCATCGTTACCTAACGCCAACAGCCTCAGAGCAGTTAACTTTATCCCTTTAAATAGAGACTTAGACAAATATGTAACACAATCTAAATCTTGGGCATATATTTCGGAGTTAACTCGCCCAGGCACTCTTAGAACAGGGCCTCGATTCAAGCGTATAGATTCAATTCCCGACCCAGAGATTGGAGTAGAACTCCTAGGTCAAAGAGAGTGCTTCAACTTAAGACCTGATGGCCGCTGGCTTTCTAGAAAATATCTACCGAAGGATGAACTGATCTTTCTGCCCGAAGGCTCAACAATGATTGCAGCCAGAGGGGGGTTGGACGACAGTAATTCTTTTGCCAGATGTCAATTTATCGCTGGGAAGCGGACCCAGTATGCCTACTCTCAAGATTTTTTGAGGGTGATACCAGAGCAAGACAAGATTCTTCCTGGGTGCCTATTTGCGTTTTTGAGATCGGAAATGGCTTTCAGGATGCTGCGAGGGTATTCCATTGGAAGTATCCAGCAAGAATACCACCCAGAAATGGTTAAATGGATGCCTGTTCCTCTGGTCGATTATGAAACAGCGAACCGAGTTAACAATCTTGTTGTTGATGCTTACCGGAAATACGACGAAGCTATTGATTGCGAAGACCAAGCGCGCGCCCTCGTTGAGCGCACCATCGAGGAGGGAGGTTGTTAATGGCGAAGGCCATACCCATCGGTCAACCCGCGAACGAATCTGAACGTCAGGCTATTGGTTTCCTTCGGGATCATCTGCCCGATGGCTGGCTGATTTTCCATAACTTCGAGATGCGGCAGGGTGCGGAAGTCTTCGAAATTGATATCGCCCTGATCGCGCCTCATGGGGTGTACCTGATAGATGTCAAAGGGACGCGGGGTAATATTGACGTGTATGGCTCCAAATGGTATCCCGAGGGACGGCAACCCTTCTTCTCGCCGTTGGCCAAGTTGCGCGGCCATGCCAAGGTCATGGCCACCATCATCCGCGAGAGTAATACTGGATTAACCGATCTTCGCAAGGCCCATGTCCATGCCTCCGTATTGCTTACCTCCGACGATGCCAACCTGGTAGACCAGGCGGGCATAGACAGTCCGGACGTGACCGACTTCAAGCATTGCCTGAAATACTTCCGCGACGCAAGCCGTATCCCGGGCAACCGTTTGGATAGTATCTCCCGCTTTCATTCCCATATCGTCAAAGCGATTACCGGCAAAGCAAAGCCCAAGAGCGCGGCACTGGTGTTCCGCGACTGGCAGGTTGAGGAACGATTGGGCGGCACCGACCGGTACACGGAATACCGCGCCAAGCACACCCTGTTGGGCAAGAGCGGCGGCATGGCCCGCCTGCGGGTCTATCAGGCCGACCCTTATCAGGACGAGGCTACCCGTAAAGATGAGTTCAAGAAGATCAGCAATGCCTATCGCGCCGTGGCACACATGCCCACCCACGCCAATGTGCTGGCGGTAAAAGATCTGTTCGTCAGCGATGACGAAGCTAAGGTAGTGCTGGTCACGGAGGACCTGCCCGGCCAAGCCCTGCGCCTGCACATTAACAAGGCCACCCTGGCGTTGACCTTTGACCAGAAACTCCAGGTAATGCGCGATGTGCTCTCGGCCTTGGATCATGCGCACCGTCATGAGGTGATCCACCGCAACCTCACCCCGGATGCCATTCTGGTGACCAAGGGCGGTCAGATACGGGTAACCGGATTCGATTTCGCCCGTGTCGGCAAAAACAGGGGTACTGAAAGCACCATTGCCGGGCAGATTATCGAAGACCTCGATCCAGTCTACCGTGCTCCTGAGTTGGTCAAATCAGAGAAGGAGTCATTCCCGCGAGAAGCGACCATTGCCTCCGATTTGTTCTCCGCCGGCCTAATCTTCTACGAATTGCTCACCGGCGACCTTCCTTTTGAGAACATTGACCAAATGATGGAGGCCGATGGCAAATTTTCGATGAAGCCCTCGGAGCACAAACCGGATCTACCCAAAGGTATTGACGACTGGTTGCAGAAGTTTTGTGAGTTCGACCCTGAGGAACGTCATGCCAGCGCTGCCATTGCGCGTAAGACCCTGGATGACCTTATTTTACCCGAAGCCAAGAACGACTCTGCTCCGGACGTGATCGGTCCGGCGGCGGGCACAAAACAAGTTCCCGACGATATGACTGATCTGCCTCAGGATTATATTTTAGCCAACCGTTTCCGTATCCAGAGAAAACTGGGCAGCGGCGGCTTTGGTGTCGCCTATAAGGTATTTGATTCCCTGGGAGATGTGGTGCGGGTCATCAAATTGGTGACCAAAGACCGCCGCAGTGTGTACGAACGACTGCGCCGGGAATACAAGACTCTGACCAGTCTGCCTGAACACCCGCATGTGGTCAAGGTAATCTGGGCGGATCGCATGGCCGACGCCAATCAGACGCCGTACATTGTCTTTGAGTATGTGGAAGGCCTGGATGTTTCTGATTTGATAGATGCCGGGGCGGTGTCGCTGGAGGATGCCGTGCGCATTGCGCGCGAGGCCGCCGAAGGGCTGACCCACCTCCATAATCATGGCGTTTATCATCAGGACGTCAAACCTTCCAATCTACTGTGGACCGATAAGGGCGTTCGCATTATAGACTTTAATGTCGCGGTTTCCGAGAAGGACGAGATTCAAGGCGGCGGCGGCACGCGCCGTTACCTGCCACCGGATTATGATTGTGCTGGCGAACCCGATGCTGCGGACCGAATAGACCGCGACCTGTATGCCCTGGGTATCTGCTTCTATGAGTGTCTGACCGGTAAATATCCTTTTGACGATCCGACACCGCCAATAAACACACAACCTAAAGATCCCAAACAATTTGCCGGCTGTGCCGATGTAAATGCCTCGCTCATCCATATTTTGTTAAAGATGATCGCTCCCAAACGCCAGGATCGCTACACTTCAGCGGAGGAATTCCTGTCAGCCTTGTCTGGGGTCAAGCGCTACCGGTCGGCGTTGTCCACCAGCGAGAGTGGGACGGGACCCAAGGCGGTAGCCCAATTGGGTTTTGAACCCAAAGAACCCAATACCAATCCTTTCGTTACCCATTTGCTAACCCTCTACAGCCAGAGCCAAGTCTCCAACGCGGGCACCCGCGGTCTGGATGCCATTGGAAAAGCCACTTATGTGCCGACCTACCTGGATGAAAGGCTTAAGCCCGCACTGATCGAGGGTGAATTCCGTCTGGTGATCATCAGCGGTAATGCCGGTGACGGCAAGACTGCGTTCATTCAGCAGTTCGAGGCTTATGCGGAATGCAAAGGCGCACAAATACAACGTGGTGCGAATGGTGCCGTATTTCAACTCAAAGGGCGCACCTATCAGAGTAATTACGATGGCAGCCAGGACGAAGGCGATGAGCACAATGATAACGTCCTACAAAAATTCTTTGCCCCTTTCAAGGGTAAGAACGTTTCCAAATGGCCAGAAAACCAGACCCGCCTGATCGCCATCAACGAGGGTCGGTTGGTGGACTTCTTTCTGGAGCATGAACAAACCTTCCCGCTGCTTGCCGAACAGATACGGCAGGGCTTGGCCGGCACCGCTCCGGAAGAGGGCATCGCTGTCATCAACCTCAACCTGCGTTCGGTAGTCGCTGACCCTGAGGACGGTAAACCCTCGATTCTGGAGCGCCTGATCGCGCGCATGACGCAACAGGAATACTGGCAGGCCTGCGAGAAGTGCGACATCAAGAATAAATGTTACGCCTACCACAACGCCCGTACCTTCCAGGACCCAGTTGCCGGCCCCAAGGTCACTGAGCGCCTGAAGATGCTCTATACCATTACCCATCTACGGGGCCGCCTGCATATCACCATGCGGGACCTGCGGTCGGCGCTCGCCTTCATGCTGGTGGGCACTCGGGATTGCAACGACATTCACCATCTCTACCATAATGGCGGTGAAGAGAACCAGAATCGCATTCTTGACGGATTCTACTTCAATGCCTGGCTCGGTGGTTCAGAAGGCTCGAATGACCGCCTGATTGCATTGTTCCGTGAAATAGACGTTGCACAGGTCAGTAATCCCGATGTTGATAGGGAAATCGGGTTTCTGGAACCCAAAATCCGGGATATGAGCCGCTTTTCATTTGCTGAACGTGCAAGATACGATGAAGAACTGGCGGAATCCTTGTTTAAGAATCTCCCGCGGGACTACGCTTCAAGAAATCGTGCCCGGCTGATTGAAAAGCACCGGAATTACCTTGCTCACATGCGACGGCGCCATTTCTTTGAACGACGGGATACAGGTTGGAAGGACATGTTGCCTTATGAAAGCATTGACTCTTTCTTAAACGCCATTCAACACCCCGGTCAAAAGGGAACCGAAGAGATAACCATCCTTCTACATGCTATTAACCGGGGCGAGGGCCTGAGCGATCCATCCCGGTTGGGCAATCAGTTGGCACTCCGGGTTCGCCAAGTGGATAAAGGCACCATACGCAGTTACCGTTTGTTTGGCGGCGATAAATTTACGCTGTGTACGGATCATGAATTGACGCCGCATCCGTTCCTTGAGCGTCTGTCTCAAGCGTTGATATTGTCCTATGACTCCGGCGATGGACACAAAGCCAGCCTGCGCATCAACCTTGATGTTTATGAGATGCTGATACGTTTGAATAATGGATATCGCCCCAGTGTCGAAGAGCAAGAAGGGTTCTATATGAGCCTTGCCATTTTTAAGAATCTGCTTGCATCCGTACCCTATAAAGAAGTCTTGCTGACCAAAGCCGGCCACAAGTTTTATGAGATACATAGGGAGGATGATTGCAGGTTGACAATGACTCTTTCTGAAATGGGAGCTGAGTACCATGCCAATTAAGGGACGCGACAGAGAATTCAGAATTCCCAAGGTGTCTTATCTTGATTTCAAGCACATTGAAATGGACCGTGTCCTGACAATGCTGTTCCCTCGTCTGAAGTATGACGGCTTTGGAAGCCGCAGACCGCCCCGGGGCGGAGAAGTATCTGTTGATGAATTTCTAAAGGAGTTTCTTGATCATCCTGAGTGGTTTTACGGGTTTGGTCAACATCCAGATATCGTCCGAGCCTGGATTGAAACGGATCTCATGGATATGGTCAATCGCGGTAAAAGTAATCAAGCCCTTGCAGCCCCCAGGCCGTTGCACGGCAATACCTATAAGTTTCGCAATACAAAACATACGCGCGATTATGGCGCCGCAGAGCAACTCTACTGGATGCTTTATTACACCCGAAGAGGCAAGGGACAAGCGGTTCGCGACGCTTTAAAACGGTTCTTTTTTCAGGGGATAGACTTGGTTACGGATCGCTATGATTCTCATGCGTCCGTGGATGTGGAGACACAGGCCATCCTGCGCCTGGATCATCAAGTCACCCAGGACATGAAGGACTCCAAGGAACCTTCCCGCTTCGGCCCCTTATGTATCGGCCAGGCAGATATCATGGCGGACGATATTCTGAGACTTCTGGCGTATGAACCTTACATTCCACGATCTGTGCTGGTGGATTACCTCAAAACGCTAATGGCCTTTCATTTGGCCATTTATCACCTTAAATTACTGCAGTTGGTGCCCGCCCTGATAAAGCAACGATCTGGCAATGGTCTTTGTGCCATCTCGCAATGCCCGATTAACCCCGGCCTTGAGAATGCGCTGGATGGCTGCCCTTACCGTGTGGCTTTAGTTGTAGATATGGGCGACGTCAACAATACGCATATGGCGGAACTCGCGCGCAAGTCCGCGGACCGGCTTTATCGCCAAATTCCCGCCTTTGTGCATGCTAATTTCATCGTTAAGAAACTTGATGAGATGGCAGAATACCTGAGCAAGAAAACGGGCAGAATTGCAGCGCCGGAGAGCGGTGTATTCAATATTGGCGATCTGGTATCCCTGTTGAAGCCTGAATACGACACAGAACGACAAGCCTACTTCAAATTTCGCCTGGCCAGCCTGATTGAGGAATCAACTACCGGAAAAGAAGACATGGACCCGGAAATCCGGGAAGTTACCGCAATGGGCCTCGGTGAATTTGAATCCTTCATTGAAATCCTGATGGCCTATCGCGGCAAGTATCATCGCCAGTACATCACCGAATGCCTGGATTCACTCTTGCTTAAGAACAAAGAGAATGGCTTGTTGGCCCAATCCCGAACCAAGGGCAGTCCCCGCCGGTTTGTGCTGGGAAGCAAACTACTTGAAGTATTGCTTCAGCTGGCTGTCCTGAACCAGGAGGAAGGACATTTTGTAACTCGCGAAGTACGCATAGAGGAGTTGTTGTCGTTTCTGAGAAACCGCTATGGCCTTTATATTGACCGTCTGCCGGAAAGAGCCCAAGCCAACAGCAGCATACTGGACAAGCGCGCTTTACGTCTTAACCTTGAAACCTTCAAGCGTCGCCTGCGTGAAATTGGGTTTTACGAGGACCTGTCCGATGCCTATGTGACGCAGAAGGTATCGCCCCGTTATACGATTCGGAGAAACGGCGGAACAGTTCAGAATGGGAGGCGAGTATGAGCAGTGCGTTTACCAGGCTTTCCCCGGATAAATTAAATGCGGCAGTTGCCGATGTGCTTTGCCCTCGCATCGACGCTATCTTTAGCGACCGAAGCCCGGGTCACTGTATGAGGGTCACTGATCTTGATGATGCTGTGATGGAGTCTGTCTGCAAAGAAATGCGTCAAAGACGGCCTGAAGGCAACATATTTGTTCTTGCCGGCCACGAACAGGAAGGGCAACCTCACTGTGTGACTTCCACCAAACTGGTGGAACTGCGCAATCCCGACGCAAACGGCGATCAGCGTCAGCCTTTGCTGATATTCATACCGGCTTCGTTACGTACCAGCGCCGAGGATTCTTTTGGTGTCGCCACTTTCGAGGAATTGACCTTTACCAGTATTTATGACGAACTACTCAGGGTATTGCTTGATCGGCTCCCACCGACATTAACAGGGAGCGTGCGCGAACTATTCACTATTCTTTCAGATGAGGGATGGCCTTTTGCCGATGATGTTTCGCGCGTTCGGTATCTGCTTACGGCACTCGAAAATGGCATTGATGGCGAAACGCTTGGGGCGAGCTTATATGAACTTACGCTGATTCCTGATTTCAAACTATTTGCCCAGCCTGGAATGGTGAGCGGAAAAATTCGCCGAAATCTTAGCTGCCTTCGAGACCTGATGGCCTCTCATAAGTCCGTCCGCGGACGTATAGCCGACTTGGGACTTAGCGACAAGGCTTTGGAAATGAGCCTGGTCGCCTACTTCGACAAGTACGACGTCCAGGAGCCGGAATCATGGACCGCCCCCATTGCAACCGACAAGCAGTGGTGGGAAATCTCCTTCGATAAATGGCTTTTCAAGGAAGAACGAGTTCTGGATAAAGTACTGCTTAATGTTCTTGAGACCGACTTGCCGGTAGTTGCTGAGGATGAGGCAGACGACCAACTTTGCAACCTGATTGGGCAGCAAATACTGGTGCCCGATAAACGCCGAAAAATGAACGTATCATTTGAAATTAACCAACCTCCCCAACAAGTCAACGGGCTTGATCATTTTACGGTTCAAATTGTGTCTCAAGAAAGTGGGCCAGTAGGAAAATCCAAAAAAGTTAAATCCTGGAAACAAAAACGTCTAAAATGCAACGTTAATCTTGCCAGTCTCAACAAGACGGATTTTGAAGAGGGTTGGCATTTTATTAGAGTCCTTCCGTGGACGGCCGAAGGTGACCCGATTCCACTTGAAGCAGATTCCGGTTCTGAAGGCGCCAAGCATTTTTATGAGAGTGAGCCGTTCTATGTCCTGCCCAGCGGCAGTATCGAGGAAGATCCGCCGCAACGGGCACTACCGATAGAACAGAGTCTTGAACATGCTCGATTCCGCCTACAACTTACCGCCCTGGGAGATGACCGTGATCCTGGTGAGATAGCACTCAGCAGTGTTGGCTGGGCTGACAGGAGCAGGTCAAAGAAATCATTTCGTCAGGAAACCTTGTTGGCCAAGTTTGGTAGTGACGGTGCAATACAAATTCCACTGTCACAAATGTTAAAGGGGATTGAGCAACGTATTTTGGCTAAACCCAAGCACCCGTCGGGCTGGAGAATGCAGATTAACCTGGATGCTGCCGAGCCCCCTTCCGAGATTGGGCTTACACTGCCGTCTTCTGCAGCTATGGATTCCTTTTTAGCGGCCCGTGAAGAGTTCTTCGCAGCCGTACGTAAAGATACTGCCGAACTCGTCATGCAGGGATTTTCATTTCGAGGTTCCGAAACGGAATGCCTTACGTATGCCGAGGCATATCTCGATCTTATAAAGAACCATATTCGTTTGGCTGAGACAACATCTGGCGCAGAACGCCAGCAGCATCTGCAATGCCTACGAAACGTTTTGGCCGTTGATTCCATTCACGTTATTTTGACTGATTTTCGGGGGCGACACCGGGAAGCGGTGTTGCTTTCTCCAACCCATCCGCTCCGCGCCCTATGGTTGAGCAGTTGGGTTACCTTGGGCTCGAACTGGATTGAAAAACTCAAGGCTGGCGGCCGGGAGTACATTAAGCATATCCGCGCGGCACTTCTGGAAGGCCTCGCGCCGTCCGCCTATCCTGTGGGTGTTCCTGTTGAGGATGGCCGCATTTTCACCCCGGTAGACAACTTTAATGCGTTCTGGGCGCTATATGCCCCGACGACTGAGGAAAACGCCCGCGGTCTGATGGCCGAAATCTGCTCAGCCTTAGGTCTGACTGAACCTTCCGCTACGGGGACAGACATTTCCGGAAAAGTCCTCGCAAACAAGATCGAACGCTATCTCTCGCAACATCCTTATGTGCGGGAACTTTCATTGAATATCTTCAATCCGGGCGCTGGTTTAGTAATTGCAGACGCGCTACTTTTGCTACAGCAGAAGCAGGAACATGCCGACTTGCGTTATGACATTCGGCTCTTCGCGGCTGACCCGGACTCTCCAGTTTTGGGTGAAGTGCTTGAATCCTTGGTTCGACCCGGCGCCATGGTAAACGAGGTTGCTGATGCATTTGCAACTTCATCAGGGAGCCATCTGTTTTCCAAATTAAACTTGGCAAAACATGCGCTAAGCGAGTTTCATTCAAATACAAAGGGATTTTCTGCCCACATCAGCATTCTCCTAGATGCATTTCCCGCAGAAGAATTGTCCATATCAGAAAAACCCATGGGGATCGTGCCCTTATATGGGCTGATACAGGACTTCGAAACCGATTTCGTGGATGACGAATCGGGTACTTATTGGAATAAACGACCGATTGTGGGACGCTCCTTAAACGCAGATAGCCATGCGGCGTGCTTTGACATGCTATCGCTGCTGAGCCAGGAACTATGTTTTGCTATCTCAGCCGTTGCCGCCTCTGGATCAAGATTTAAAGCCGTCCCTGTTGTAACCCTTGGCCTGGACGTGGCTCAACGAGAACTGATATATGAAATCCATCAGGTCAGTGATTGGGTGTTCACCATTGATCGCAACATGGGGATTGAATTCTTCGATCATGGCGGGCGGAAAAATAGGCCGGATTACCTGATTGATTTTGTTCCTGGCACCAGTTCACAGGCAACGCATAACCTGATCATTTCTTCACGATCAAGCGATGAACTGGAAGCAATGCTGAAACCAGTACTGCTTGAATATGGATTATCCGCCGACGGTGAACAGTCGGTTCAGATCCTGGCGAACTTACGGTCACTTTCCGGTCAACTTGCCTTGAAACTTATTTCCGCACGGACGCAGCAAGCCGAAGCACTTGGGTTGGCTTTGGCGCGGCTTTATCTTGACTATCAAGGGGCGCTGAATAACCAGATCATCGTTCCCCTGGATGCGCACACGGACCTATACCGCGCAGGAGGCGATTCAGAAGATATCAATGATGCCATCAGCCTGCAACGCACTGATTTGGGGCTGTTCGACTTGGATCTGAATACCAGGACAATTACCTGTAACTTGGTCGAGGTGAAATGCTATTCGAACGTCGGGGACTATGCTGCATTTAACCAATTAAAGGAACGAATTTCCGACCAGATTAATCAGAGTGAGCGAATCCTCCAAAGGCACTTTGATCCTGCCCAGAAACAACCGGACCGACCGGATAGGCTACTGAAGAACAGGGAATTGGCGCGTATCCTCAGTTTCTATTTGGAGCGCTCATTACGTTATGGAATCTTCGACGTTACTGCGGCTCAGGAAGCCCGGGGTCTACTCGAATCCATCGAGATGGGGTACTCGCTTCAGTTTCGGCGTTGTGCTTTGATCTTTGATTTCGAAAAGACAGGAACCGATGAACCTGACAACGAAGTAGGTATTGAGTTTCACCGCATTGGCAAGGACCTCATACACGCATTGCTGGACAACTGCCGTAAACCTGTTTCAGTCGAGAGTGAGGAAACGAGCACATATCTTCTCAGCGAGCAGTTCATTCCAAATGTGCCCAAGCTTGAAACCGCTGCCTTTATCGCGCCGCAACGAACACGGTCAACGTCCTGGACGGTGGATGAAGGGTGGGATGATGAGCCGGCGAAACCTCTTACTCCACCACCGCCTCCAGTCGCGGTGAAACCACCTATGCCAGCCCAAGAGAGTCAGGAGGAGCAGGCGAAACCTGTTGAGCAAGTACCTCCTCCTGCCATGACGCCGGAAGGAACTAAAGCAGATGAACGGCCTGTCGTGACTGCCGAACCGGAAGCGTCTGCTGAACCAAAGCCAGAAACGCCAGAGTACCCGGTATCTGAGTCTCCGACTCAAGCAGAGGTCAGCTATGACATCATGCTCGGTGTCAATGGCGACTCGCCCCAGTACGGATTACTCGGTGAGGTTTCCGGCAGAAAGGTTGCACTGGACCTGAACCACACGCATACGATCAGTCTCTTTGGGGTCCAAGGCGGCGGCAAAAGTTATACCCTCGGAACGGTGATAGAGATGGCCTCCATGCCCATTCAGCACATTAATGTGCTGCCAAGCCCCCTCGCGACAGTCATCTTCCATTACAGCCCGACACAAGATTATGCGCCGGAATTTACCTCGATGGTCAATGAGAACTCGGTTGATGAGGAGATCCGTATTCTTCGCGAGCGTTACAAGGCCAACCCGGAGGCTCTGAAAGACGTACTAATCCTTACCCCAGCGAACAAGGTAGATAATCGCCAGGCCGAATATCCAGATATCGAGGTTAAGCCGATTGCCTTTTCTGCCTCAGAGCTTAAAGCCGCACATTGGAAATTCCTAATGGGTGCAATTGGCAGTCAGAGCATGTACATGCGCCAAATCAATCTCATCATGAGGGGCCTGCGAGACAACCTGACCTTGGACGCCCTGCGGGCAGGCATTGATAACTCTGGCCTATCTGATCACCTGAAAGAACTGGCCCAGACGCGCCTTTTGTTCGCCAGTGAATACATCGATGACAACCAACGCCTGCAGGACCTGATTTGCCCGGGCCGCTTGATCATTGTAGACCTGCGTGATGAATACATCGAAAAAGACGAAGCGCTTGGTCTGTTCGTAGTGATGTTGCAGATTTTCTCGGAAGCGACCTTCCAGGGAAGTGCCTTTAATAAACTGGTGGTTTTCGATGAGGCCCATAAGTACATAGAGAACGATGACTTGGTATCTGGACTCGTAGAAGTCGTTCGCGAGATGCGCCACAAAGGCACCTGCATCATGGTAGCCTCGCAAGACCCGCCATCCGTACCAGTTTCTCTGATAGAATTGTCTTCGCAAATCATTATGCACAAGTTCAACTCGCCGGCTTGGCTAAAGCATATCCAGAAGGCGAATGCGGCTCTAGGCGAGCTGACCTCAGACAAGATGAGTCGCCTGGGCACAGGTGAAGCGTATGTATGGTCAAGTAAAGCCTCCGACGATGTTTTTACACGCGGGGCAGTAAAGATTAAATGCCGCCCACGGGTGACACAACATGGTGGAAGTACCAAGACGGCAGTCTTAGGGTAATCTTGAGGTAAGTACCGCGCACTGAAAACAAATCGGCAGCTTCGCTCCGGAAGCCATTACAGAAATAGCGCAGACACTGCAAAGGATATCTTATGGCCTTTAGATTGAATAAACGAAGCACTTCCTCAACGGAGAGTCCAGAAGCACTCTTCAGAGATCTGCGGAATCGGAGCGTCGAAGGGCTGTTGTCTCAGCAGGCCGACATGCTCCGCAAATACATGGAGCACGTTGCTGAGTCCGATGTGGCCATGCAGATGCCTACAGGCAGTGGAAAGACTCTCGTTGGCCTGTTGATTGCCGAGTGGCGGCGCCGATCACGCGGCGAACGTACGGTATACCTGTGTCCGACGCGGCAACTCGTTAACCAGGTTGTTGAACAGGCACGAAGCAAATACGGTATTCATGCCGTGGCATTCACCGGCAAGCAACGAGAGTACGACCTCTCCTCAAAAGGCGACTATACAAATGCTGAGGTGTTAGCTGTCACGACGTATAACGGCCTCTTCAACACCAACCCTTTCTTCAGCGATGCCCAGGTGATCCTTCTTGATGACGCCCATGCGGCTGAAAACTATGTGGGCGATTACTGGTCACTAACCGTAGAAAAGCGGAGTGCGGGACACGAAGCGCTCTTTGCAGCGTTGCTCTCCGTGCTAAGAGATGTATTATCCACCACGGAATACTTGCGGCTCTCAGGCGAATCGGATGAAGGCGACCGTAGCCTGATCAACAAACTACCGGCACCGGTCTTCTACGATAAGAACGATGAATTGCTGGAAGTGTTCGATGCTCATTGTGTAGCGGGAAGTGACCTGATCTACAAATGGCGCGTGCTACGGGAACATCTTAAGTCTTGTCATCTCTACTACGGAATAGGCCGCGTATTGCTGCGTCCGCTCATCTCGCCAACCGAAAGCCATGCCCCCTTTGCAGGAGCCGTCCAGAGGGTCTATATGTCGGCCACACTGGGTGAAGGCGGTGATCTTGAACGACTTGTAGGTAGACGCGCGCTAAAACGCATTCCTGCCCCCAAGGGGTGGGAGCGGCAAGGTGTTGGACGTCGTCTGTTCTTCTTCCCCATGCGCACTATGGATGAGAATGCCTGCAACGATTTGATAGCCTCAATGCTCAAGAAGACTGGCCGTGGTCTTGTTCTGACCCCCAGCGAGCGCGATGCCGACGTCTTTCGAAGGTTAGTGGACGAAGAGTTGCCTAACTTCGTGCGTTTCAGTGCCGTGGACATTGAAGCATCTAAGAGCGCATTCGTGGACACGGATAATGCCGTGGCAATTGTGGCAAATCGATACGACGGCATAGACCTAATAGGAGACGAGTGCCGCCTCCTCATCGCCAGTGGCCTTCCGAGAGCAACGAACCTCCAGGAGCAGTTCCTCATGTCCCGGATGGCTGTTCCAATTCTCTACAATGATCGGATTCGGACCCGGATTGTGCAAGCTACGGGGCGTTGCACCCGTTCAGCCACGGACTATGCAGCCGTAGTGATTCTTGGCGAGCAACTGAACACATTTCTGCTTCGCCCCGAGACCAGAAGGTATCTGCATCCAGAATTGCAGGCGGAGATCGAATTTGGCATAGAGGAATCAAAAGGACGAACCGGAAACGAGTTGCTTGAGAATCTCGATATCTTTCTCAGACATGGCGATGTATGGAACGTTGCGGACGAAGCTATCGTTGCGGACCGCGACGAGCGAATCCAGGAGATTCTCCCGTGTGTTAAGAACTTCCTGAACGCGGTGCCCCATGAGGTGAGCTATCAATATGCCCTCTGGAATGGTGACTTTGCAACCGGTCTTGAAGAGGCACGTAAGGTTCTGACAGCACTCGAAGGCTCTGAAGAACTGCGTGGATATAGATCCTTCTGGATGTACCTGGCGGGAAATGTGGCATGGCTGATGCATAGCAGCGGGGTTCAGGGAATGGATGCAACCGCACGTGAGTACTACGGGAAGGCGGCTAAGGCTGCAAAAGGAATGTCCTGGCTCCATGAACTCGCCCGAATCGGGTTACTCGTTGAGGACGCCGACGATACTAGCGACGCCTATCTTGACTCGGCAATCGAAGGCTTGGAATGCCAGTTGGAAACACTGGGAACCGTCCATGATTCAAGGTTCGAAAGACGCGTGAAGGAAATCCTCGATGGATTACACCAGACCGGCGCTGGGCCGTTTGAGAGGGCACAGGTACTCCTTGGGCAGTTGCTTGGTTACAAAGCGGACAATTCTGATGATGATAGCGCGCCGGACCCCTGGTGGGTATTGACAGATACGGAAGGAATTGTCTTCGAGGACTATACAGACTGCAAGGACGATGCCGTCATTTCCACGGAGAAGGTGCGCCAAGCCGCGAGTCATCCCGACTGGTTGGTAGACCGCGATGAATACGCAACCATACAATTTGTTCCCATCGTCCTTACGCCATCGCAGACATTGGGAGCTGGAGCGCGTCCGGTAGCCGTGAATTGCCACTACTGGGAAATGGGCAATTTCGTCACTTGGGCGGAGAATGCGATTTCCGTTGTCAGAGACGTTCGGCGTTCCTTTCAAAGCCCGGGAGATCTCGCATGGCGTGCAGAAACCAAAGAGGCATATGTGCGCGGGGGACTAAATCCCGCGGCCATCCTTGAGCGCGCCCGCCATACCAGACTAAACACGCTTTCGGAAAAAAGAAGAGGGTAACCGGTGACAGGTTGCAATGTCCAGTTATCTAGTTTTTCTATGGCCTCGTGTCCGTTGAAATTCGATTGGTGGATCAATCGCTGATGATTTGATATATTATTTGAGAGTGTTTATGAAGAGGGTTCCTTCTGGGGAGCCATACAATTATCCGTTGCACGCAGCGGTTACAACACCTTTAGCTGAAAGCCCGAGACAAGGCGTCTCGGGCTTTCGTCGTATACGCCTGTCCCTATCTCCCTTGTGCTGCCATCGCCCCCCGGCATGAGCTTCAGCGCGCACCGCTCCCCTCTACCGCCGTGTTCTGGCCTCTGGTCCAGGTCACTGGAACCGATCTTCCGGCTTGGCTCTACGTGAGTGAAGACCCGATCTCGGGCAGGCTTATCCCTCTCGGTGTGTCTCGCTGGCACAGGAAGCTTTGACTCGGTTACACTCGGTCAAATACGGTAAATAAACGTACAAACCGTTTGACATTGAATATCTATCTCATATATTGTAACACTGTTAGTCCCGGTTTATTGGGATGCAAGCGACGAGGGCGGGAACGTGGGACACCGATCAACCAAAGGAAAGAGGCTGTTGGAAGTCAACCGATGAAACCAAACGTGACTGGAGTCGAATGATGGAAGACCGATGGCTCTCAGTGGATGAGATTGCGGCCTATCTCGGCATCAAGCGGGATACAGTCTACAAGTGGATTAGTGCACGGCAGATGCCGGGCCGTCAATTAAGCCTGACGCTGCGTAACGGGTTGATAGGATGTTACATCGGCGAGTATGAACTGCGTGGTTCAGACAGGACAAGCTATGGAGATCGCCTGCTCAGCGAGCTTTCCAAGGAGCTGCGCAGGCACAAGGTTAGCAATACTGGACGGCGGCAATTGTACAACTATCTGGCCTTTTACCGCGCCTACCCTCAGATTGTGCGGACGGTACCCGCACAAACCCGCCATTTGCTTCCAAAAGACATTGACAGCCAAAAAGTGCGGACAGTGTCCGCACAATTGGCTATTACACCTGAAAAACTCCTCGGAAGCCTTTATTATGAGCGATCCGGCTTGTCAAAAGACAAGAAAAAACTGGCGGAGCTGGCGCTAATTAACAGCCTGGAGAACGAACTGCCCAAGGATGACGAGAGCCTGCGCGCCAAGGGTAAGAACCGCTGGTATGTGCCCGCCCCCAACAAGGCCGACGATCTAGAGAAGCTGCGCGAGAGATCGCTGCTTAAGGAGTTCGAGGAATACCGGGCATCCAGCCAAAAGCGCCTGAAGGTGTTCCGTCTCGAGGCGGTCCGCGCAGGCTTCAAAAAGGCCAGACAGGAGAGCGACTACGCCACGATCATCACAGTGTCCCGGAAGGTTCCAGAGAACGTCCTCCAGGAAAACCCTAAGCTCCTCATGTGGTACGACCAGGCGCTCACCCGGATGGGAGGTGAATAAGATGAATCCAAAGATGAATTGGAATCTACAGTTTCAATCGGAAAGCAGCCACATTCAGGTGTCCGGGTTCGTTGCAGCGTCCGCAGAAGAATGCCGCCAGTATTTCGTTCGTCGCGTATCCGCAAAAATCGCGGAATCAGACGGGTCAGAAGAACTCCGACAGCACTTGATCGAATTGGAGACGACAGGATTTGATTTGGGTGAATTATTGGGACAGGTCGAAACCTCGCCCCGGGCCAAGGATTGGGAAATCGGCGAAGCGTTTGCTGAAATCGCCCTGGAGGATGGACACGAAGCTATGTTCCCATGGCCGACAGCATTCGACAAGCGAACCCGTAAAGCAAGTCTGCCGGGTCCGGATCTGGTCGGACTGCAACGCCATGCCGCCCCGCGTTTTGTTTTTGGTCAAGTGAAGTCTTCTTCTGAGAATCGCGTACCTCCACAAGTGGTCAATTCCGCCCCAGATTGCCTCCGCAATCAAATGTTCCAACTTCGGAATCGCCCAACAGACCGACAAACACTTGTCAGTTGGCTGTTGGTGCGGATGCGTGGCACCGAATGGGAGGATGCCTTCAACGAAGCCTTGAAACACTACTCCAAGGGTGACCTGTGGCTTGTCGGCGTGCTGGTAAGCGGAAAGCGTGATCCAGTCGAAACGGACCTTACAAACATCTGCGCTGGAATCGATCACCAGCCGGGAGAATCAGAAGTTCATCTGCTTGGGTTTTACATTCCTTTTCACAAAGACGAATGGGTTGACCTTGTCTACGATAGGGAGGTGACCCCATGAGCGCATTCCCGACGGATATTCTCATAGCAAAAACCGGTGGACGAGAAGCACTGGATCGCACTTCCGACCAAGCTAAAGTCTTGTTGGCGAAAACCGTGCTGAAGCGTATTGCCGAACGTGATCCGGCAGCCCTTGTGCCCATCCAGCCAGACATGAGGAACACTTTGGAAGAGGCCTTGCATTTGATCGAGCTGCGGTGCCTCGACTTGGCCGTGGCCTGGCGTCGGGATGTCCGATCAAATGAAGGGATCGAGTTCCGAGATTATTGCTCGCTGGCGTTTGATATTCGACGGATGCTTCCGCTGGGAGAAACCGAGGATGCCCGTGTCAAAGGTGCCATCCGCCTCGCGGCAGTCGCGGTATTGGGAGATCGGAGTGCCGACATCAGGCGTTATCTCAACGAGAATGCCTGGCCGGTATCCGAGTTGAACTCCGAAGATGCAGGATGGACTAAGCTGGTCCTCTTCCGTGTGGCGGACGCTTTCCTGCGGGTTGTGCGCAAAAAGAACTGGGATGACCTTCGCGCCGTAGCCGATTCGATTGCCTCACTTCGCCAAAGCCAGCAGTTGTATGAACGAGAATACCTCCAACAGGAGAACGGACTGCGACAGATCGCGGCCATTGAGCTGGTAGCTTTCTATCAATTGGCGAAAGCTGTCGAGATGTTGGGCGTATTTGTCGGCAAAGGCACGCCTCGCACAGCGCTGGATGACGTGGATTTTCATCTTTCACGTGCTGTCAAGGCAGCGGATTCCGCCGGCATCATTGAGCTGGCTCTGCTTCTGCGTTGGCTGAGCATGGCTGCAAGAGTGCTTATCCGCTCAACTATTTGGCACCAACTTGCTGCTTACAACAGTAAGATGACGGATTTCAAGCAGGCGCTGACTAATGAGCAGCAAACACGCCCATTATTTGAACTGCTACCACCACAACGCGATGCCATCCAGGATGTCATGCACACAGGCAATCGGGCAGTGGTGGTCGAAATGCCGACCTCCAGCGGCAAGACCCTGCTTGCCGAATGCCGCATCATTCAGACAATAGTGAATATCGACAAAGCGTGGATCGCTTATTTGGTACCGACGCGGGCACTAGTCAACCAAGTCAGCGTTCGTCTGCGACGAGACCTCGGGCCTTTAGGATTGAAGATCGAACAGGCGACACCTGCTTACGAATTGGATGTCTTGGAAGAGGAATTGTTGTCTTCACCTGGCAGTTTCGATGTACTGGTAACCACCCCGGAGAAATTGGATTTGTTGATCCGCAGCGGAGCCGCTGACCAAGGAAATCGCCCGCTTGGCTTGGTGGTGCTGGATGAGGCACACAATCTCGGCGACGGAGAACGTGGACTGCGGAGTGAACTCGTGCTCGCCACTATCAACCGTGAATCGCCGGACACTCACTTTCTACTTCTGACTCCATTTATACCGAATGCGGAAGAGCTCGCAACTTGGCTGGATGATGAACGCTCTCAGAGTATAACCCCGTCACTCGCGATCAATTGGCAGCCCAACGATCAGATGATTGCTCTCGCATATCCAAAAGGCCGGGGGAGAGTCTGGGGGCTCGAGGTGAAGCCCCTTCACGTTAGGCGAGCGCATCGTGCACCCATTGCCTTTGACGAGCGTGTAACCATTGACCGCGAACAAACCCGTGACATTACGTTGACACAGGCTAAGTCATCGAAACTCGGAGTTGCTGCATTCGTCGCTGAAGCGCTTGCTTCCCGTGGAAGTTCCATTGTGTTGGCGTATTCCCCAACCGATTGCTGGAATCTCGCGAAGAAATTGGCTCCCATGCTTCCAGACAAGCAAAGCAAAAGGCTTACATTAGTAAGGGAATTCGTGAAAGCAGAATACGGGGAGGATTTTGCATTACATGCTTTTCTCGGAAAAGGCCTCGGGGTTCATCACGCCGGTATTTCACCTGAAGTGAGAACCCTTTTGGAATGGTTGACCGAAGAGGGTGAATTAGTTGCGCTGGTAGCCACGACCACTGTGGCGCAAGGAGTAAACTTCCCTATTTCAAATGTCATTCTATCTACCCATTTCAAACCGATTCGGATTGGCGATGCTTTTATTCAGGGCGAACTTCGTCCCGATGAATTCTGGAATATCGCTGGCCGAGCGGGGCGCCTATTCCAAGACACGCTTGGGCTGGTCATTTTTGCATCACAAAAACAAGATGATGATTCTTTGGAGCGCTATGTAAATAAAAGAGTAGTAGAATTAGCTTCCGCACTGGAGCAGATGATTGAAGACACGGTCGAGCGAGGTTGGGATCTCGATCTGCGCCGTTTGGTAAGAAACGATGCAAAGTGGTCGAGCTTCGTGCAGTATTTGGCCCACAGCTACCGAAAGATTGGTGACCACGCGCAGTTTCTCACCGACACGGAAAAGTTGCTCAAACGTACTTACGCTTACCATCGGCTGAGTGGACATCAGCCTGAATTGGCCGAGCAATTGATCGAATCCACCCGGATATACGCTGAACAACTTAGCAATCTTCCCTCTGGGGTCTTGACCCTGGTGGACAGCACCGGATTTTCACCTGAGAGCATTATAGATCTGCTCCGTGACAAAGAATCCTTCAGCCTTCAAGCTGATGATTGGAGCCCAAGCCGTCTTTTCCGGTCGGGCGGCGAAGGGATGAAGAGCCTTGTTGGAGCCTTGCTCAGGGTGCCGGAGTTGAACATCCCGACTATTGGTGGCGGAGATGGAAAGTCCATCGCTTCCATGTTGGAGATGTGGGTCTCCGGCAAGACGTTACGGGAAATTGCCGACCGGCACTTCGCGGATGTTCCAGATATCCAAAAGCGGCTTACGGAATGCTGCCGCACGGTATACCAAACTCTCACTCACCAAGGCTCATGGGGGATCGGAGCTCTTCAGTCAATGAGTGAGATTGCAGATGCCAACCTGTCGAAGGAAGCTATGGCTGCAATTCGTTCGGTGCCGTCCATGATCTACTTTGGTGTTCCCACTATCGAGGCAGTTCTTATGCGGAGCTTGGGCGTGCCCCGCTCGGTCAGCGTAGCGATGGGGAGGAAGTTTACAGAAGCAACCGATGCTGAGCCAGCACCGCGTCTTCAAAAAGCAAGGGCATGGCTTGAACGAAGCTCCGCCGAAACTTGGCAGGAAGTAGCAAAGGAATCCAACCTACCTATGGATGGGAGACGGATGCGGGAAGTGTGGCGCATCATCACTGGCAATCAGCCTTTATAAAGTCTAGGTGGGAAAAGTATGAGAATAAATTCGAAGCCAAGAAACGGAAATTATGGGCAACCTAAAACAAGGTGATTGGTACTACAGCCCTGACCGCCGGCAGCTTTGTCAGGACGTCCTGCTCGCGCTAACGAGTCCTCGGTCATTCCGCTTCCGCACCAGATACGAGCCCTATCCCGCGCTATCGCCTTCGACATGAGCGCCGCGCGCACCGCAGTAGACAACGTCATTGAAGGGCCGGTTGCGGAGGGCTTCGACATCTGACGCCAATGACGTGTCGAGCGTCTCGCAGAATTTCCAGACGGCGTCTGGAAAAAGCGAATTAATGAGTTTTCAGAAGCTTCAATCCCCGGCAAACCCTTTCCCTCTCCCCCGATCAGCGTATGTCCGCTTTCCGTCGCCCACGGCGTGATGTTATTTCGCAGCGCAGAACGCAGCCCCTGCGCTCCCTCCCATCGTCCCCGCCGGAAGACTTGTACCGCGGCGCACCCATCACGTACCGACAGGTAGAGGGTGTACCGTTGATCGGGGCGAAATCCGAAAAAATAGTGCATCGTGTGGGGTTGACAAGTGAGTATAACATATGATATAATCCCAACATAATGACTGCTTGATACGGTAGGAAGACAGCCTATGGACCTAAAGCCGACTGAAAATTACGCAGAACAGATAAAGCGCCTTCGAGCGAGAATGGGGCTGACACAGGTCAATCTTGCCGAACGGCTTGGTGTGTCCTTTGCAACAGTCAACCGGTGGGAGAACGAGAAATCTCAGCCCTCGCCCCTATCTTGGAGCCGCCTCCTCGAAATTGCAGGTGAAAGCGGAATGGCTGAACAAGTGACGGAGCCTGAGTCGCTGTTATACAGCGACACGCCGCCCCGCATTGATTTCGAAGCCAAGCCCGATCTCGTTCGATCTCTGGTTGAGGGAGAACGCCTTTCCTTCGGACATTTGGCCAATCCAGCCTTTGGCACCGAAATTGCCAGCATCGATCCGCTGCCCCACCAACGGATAGCCGTCTACGATCACATGCTCGAACAGCCGCGCCTGCGCTTTCTCCTCGCTGACGATGCCGGAGCCGGCAAGACCATCATGACCGGGCTCTACATTCGCGAGATGCTCTCCCGCCGACTGCTGAAGCGCGTACTGATTATTCCACCGGCGGGCTTGATTGGAAATTGGCAGAACGAGCTGCACGCGCTCTTCAGCCTATCCTTCAATATTGTGAGCGGAAGCGATGCGAGAAGCGGCAATCCCTTTGTTGGCCCCCAAAGTGACCGCGTTATTATCAGCATCGATACATTGGCGGGAGAGAAGGTCTTCTCCCGTTTGAACGCCGACGAGGTCGAACCCTATGAACTGGTGGTCTTCGACGAGGCGCACAAACTCGCCTGCGATCGGAGTGCTACTTTTCAAGTCCGCAAGACCGGCCGCTACAAACTGGCGGAAGCGCTAGCAGGAGCGCAGAACGGTGAGCCGGAGTGGTCTCTCCCCTGGCATGCTCACCACCTGTTACTTCTGACAGCCACGCCTCATATGGGCAAGGACTACCCTTACTATGCCCTCTGGCGGCTGCTCGAACCTGAAGCGCTCTCAACACAAGATGCTTTCGATCACTTCCCTTGGGAACAACGGCGTCACTATTTCATTCGACGCACCAAGGAAGAAATGGTGCGCCTCGACGGACTTCCGCTCTACCCCAAACGCTTCTCCGACACCCTCGGTTATGCCCTTTCTCAGGGCGAAGTGAGCGAACAAAAGTTGTATGATGAGACTACAGAGTACCTGCGCTACGTCTACAACCAATCCAAAATACTGAACCAATCCGCCGCCCGTCTTGCAATGGGCGTGTTCCAGCGTCGTCTCGCCAGTTCGACCTACGCTTTGCTCCGCTCTTTCGAACGGCGAATCGGGAAACTCGAAAAGATCATCGATGATGTCCAATCCGGTGTTCTCACCATCGACCAACTTCTGAAGCTTCAGCGGAACATTCCGGATAACGACGTCTTCGAGTCGAAATCGGCAGACGAAGAGAGCTCCGACAATGGTGTTGAAGAAAATGAGATCGCCGAAGAAGCGCTGCTCCAAGGCGTGATCGCCAGCTCCTTGGGGGCACTTATTTCGGAAAAAGAAGACGTTCTTAAGCTGCGCGATCTGGCAGATAAGGTCCATCGGAGCGGTACCGAATCGAAGTTCGATAAATTGCGTGAAATCCTCACCGAAGAAAAATATGTCCATGAAAAACTCATCATCTTTACCGAGCATCGCGACACACTGGAGTTTCTCGTTCGACGTCTGAGCGGCATGGGGTACACGGGGCAGATTGCCCAGATTCATGGCGGCATGCATTTTACCGAGCGTCAGGAGCAAATCGAGCGCTTCCGACTGCCGACCACCGAAGGCGGCGCACGATTCATGGTCTGCACAGACGCCGCCGCTGAAGGGGTGAATCTGCAATTCTGCTGGATCATGATCAATTATGATGTGCCCTGGAATCCTGCCCGCCTCGAACAGCGCATGGGCCGTATCCATCGCTACGGGCAACAGCACGATCCTGTAATCATCTTGAACTTAGTCGCGCCCGCGACGCGCGAAGGCCGCGTACTGAAAACGCTGCTCGACAAACTGGAGAAAATACGCAAGCAACTGAGGTCCGACAAGGTCTTCGACAGCATTGGCCGCCTATTCAGCGAGGTATCCATCAAAACCTACATGGTACGGGTCGCCTCCGGTGATGATCCCGAACAGATCGCCGGTGAACTCGATGGCAAGCTCACAAAAGAACAGGTCAAGGCTTTCCGTGAACAGGAGAAGCGGCTCTATGGTGACGGCGGCGATGTAAAGCGAGAACTGCCCCGCTTGCGCGAGAGTGTGGAACACGAAATGTATTTCCGCCTTATGCCCGGCTATGTGCGCAAGTTCGTTGCATCGACAGCCCCCGTGGTCGGCATGGAGATCGAAGGGGATCTGGGCGGTCTCTTCAACCTTAACCCTGCAGCCAAGGGCGCCATCGATCCACTGCTCGACGCCATCGAAACCTACCCGCCGGCTCAGGCTCAAAAGTTTTCCATACGCAAGCCGGACGACCGCCAGTCCTGCATTTGGATGCATCCCGGAGAACCTGTGTTCGAACGCTTCCGAGAAATCGTAAGACAGAAGCTGGGCGGTGATGCCCTGCGCGGAGCGGTCTTTGTAGACCCAACCGTCGATAAGCCCTACCTCTTTCATCTCGCGCGCCTTACGGTCATTCGCAAGGCAGATCCCGAGATTGCGGATCTTGCCCGAGAGGAAACGGTCGAGTGCCGGCTCGTCGGTCTCAAACAAACGGAGAGCGCCGAAATCAGCCCCTGCCCCGTCGAACACCTCTTGCTGCTTCGCGGCGGACAAGGACTGCCGCCGCAAGCCCAGCGGCTCGCCGTGGATGCACAACGCCAAAGCGATCAAGCACGCGCCTATCTCACCGAACGTGTGTGTCGCACCCTTGCCGTGGAATGCCGGGAACGTCGCATGGCTTCACTGCCTGAGCGAGAGTCCTTTCTCAAACGCGGATATGACTTTGAGGAGGCAGAACTTGCCAAAGCGCGAATCATGTTGAGGCAGAAAGAACGGGAGGGCGACAAGAAGGCCGCCGCCAGACTCACATACATCAAGACCCAACAACGGGAACTGAGCAGCCGCCGCGAGCGCGCCATCAGCATTATCCGAAGAGAGCCGGAACTGCTGGTGCCCGGCGATGTGGACTTTATCGCCCATGCCCTTGTGGCGCCGGCTACCGATCCCGCAGAAATCGAATGGCGAGATGCCAATGTCGAACAGATCGCCATGGACATCGCAAAGGCTTTCGAGGAAGCGGAAGGCGCAAAAGTGAAATTTGTCCATACGCCCAGCCTCGCCAGGGCGGCAGGCCTGCCCCAACATCCCGGCTTCGATCTGCTGAGCATCCGACACGGTGATCAGCAACGGTGTATCGAAGTGAAGGGTTGCAGCGGCACGGGCGAAATCCAGATTACAGAAAACGAATGGGCGCGCGCTTGTAATCTTCGCGAAGACTACTGGCTCTACGTTGTCTATCACTGCGGTACTTCAACGCCGCAGCTCGTGCGAATTCAAGATCCCTTTGGAACGCTGCTCGTGCGTCTATTCAGCAGAACGCAGACCGTGGATCGGACAATTCACGCCACAGTCGAAACGAGCGGTGTCAAGATTGGGCACGCGCAAATCATGGAGATCGGAAAAATCTGATGGTGATCAGGAATGACCAATACGGAGCTTTGCTTATGCTGTGGAATAAAGGACTTCAAGATCTGATCTCGAACATTGACACGACCGCTCCAAGTCCTGAGGAAGATGCGAAAATTGAGGAACAAAGGCGCCTATTCTACGTGGCCATTACCCGCGCACGGCAGACCCTTATCCTTTCGTCTGTGACAAGATTACCGTTGAAAACAGCTCACAAAATGCTGATTAAAAAGGGTAAATATTCTGGCGATATGTTGGAGACAATAACATCAACATTCATCCATGAGCTGGGCCCTCAGTGTCCGGCGGCAGTAACGGGTCAAC
>Ga0172382_10002606_pt1 | contig 29801 bp, 28 predicted proteins | sample Leawel138RmetaG_FD_122245 | JGI IMG/M metagenome (GOLD analysis project Ga0172382, IMG submission 122245) | Leachate microbial communities from a municipal landfill in Southern Ontario, Canada - Leachate well 138R metaG | ecosystem: Engineered > Solid waste > Landfill > Unclassified | place...
CGGACAATTTGGTAGCCAAGTTCCAGCACCAGACGTTTTTGATCGGGCGGGACGTCGGGGCTGAGGGGGGTGATTTCTTCCTCGGGTATGCGCCTCATGGTGTAGGCTCTGACAAAATATGACACCCCACTCAGGTCATCCCACAATTCATACCAGGGAAAACCAGCGGCGTCCCTGACTTTCCCAATAATCCAGAAGTTGTTATCATAATAAAAAGTTCGGTGGATGTCCCGCACGTTAGGTTTGCTGTAAACGGGAACCAACGGAACAGTAACCTCGCCCAAACAACCCCCTTCAGGGATCGGTCGGTTGTCAATTGGGTTAGGGCGGTTATAGACAGGTTGAACCCAGGTGGCGTCAACATACTCACCCGTCTCCAGTTCATACCAGCTCAGGCGCTTCCCGTAAATATTGCGAGTAAAGACCATTTTCTTGATTGGCAGGACGTCGTCATAAACCAGCAAATTACTGCTGTCAGCCAGGTGGTCCGGTTCCTTTTTGGCGTGTAAATTAAAGCGCAGGATGCGCCCCAGGCGCACATCAGGCCCCCACCCGAATAATGAAGCAGAGGCTGGTTTGGCTTCAGACATCAACAAGCCCAAAGCTCCCAACCCCATAGATTTCAAGAAATTTCTACGAGTTAGTTCCATTTTTTCCATATTCAATAGTGTACGTTAATTGGAATCCCTACAAAAGCCCAGTTGTATAACCAACCGGCATCACCAGTTTCCATATTCACGCAGCCATGGCTCATGGGATAGCCAAAGTTATTATGCCAGTAGGTGCCGTGAATTCCATATCCTTTGTAGAAATACATGACATAGGGGACATCCGGCAGGTAATATCCGGGGCCGACCATGTCATCATAGAGCAATTTTATCCAAACATAATAGGTGCCCGTTACCGTTGGGGTGTTGGGCAGCCCGGTCGACACCCAAAACCAGTTTACCAGTGTTTCACCTTCGTAAGCATACAGTTTTTGCTCGCTCAGGTTGATGTCGATCCACTTTTCACCCAAGGGTTCAATTCCCAGTCCCTCAAAAGGATCGGGCTCGTATATAAACGGGACGATTTCAACCGTCGGGATCGCAGTTTGCGTCGGTGTGGGCGTTGCAGTGGGTGTATTGGTTGGGGTGGGCGTGTTGGTTGCTGTTGGCGTAGGTGTGTGCGTGGGCGTGTTGGTTGGCGTGGGTGTATTGGTCGGCGTCAGGCTGGGTTTTATCAGCTGGGTGGTTTCGTTTTTGATTAAAAATTGCTGTCCGGCAACCGGTCGGTCAGGGATAATGCCAACAGAATAAAGTCCAAAAAGAATCAACCCAGCAAAAACCAGCATGATGAAGATAGCCCAGGCAGGTCTTCGTCTGAGGGTCTGCGGGGCTGCAGGTTCAGGCTGTGCTGCTTTCGTCAGGGACGGCTCAGGAAAATCAGCCGGAGTCCACGAGTTAGCGTTCTCTTGCCGGGTGCGGGCGCTTAGCCAGCGCATGGCTTTATAAACCACCGGATTGTCAGGGTCGCTATCGAGCACCTCGCGCAGCAGGCGCGCACTGATTTCTGGCTCAGAAAGCCCGGCCAAAATCAGTTTGGCGTCGTTGTTATCCGCTGAAATGCGCAGCGCCTGCTCAGCCAGCTGCCTGGCCAATGCGGAATTACCCTCCAGAATGGCTTGTTTAGCCCGGAGGGTCAGAGTTCCAGCGCTTTTTGGTTGCTCGGTCATCAGTTTTCTTAGCCGGTTTAAGTTACGGCTGCCCTACCTCTTCGTTGTTCATGTAACAAACAATGCCTTCCAGGAGGCCCTCTGCCAGTAATTCTGGCCTTGTTGTGAGGATTTCCTGGTCCAGGTTCATGAAGCCAAGTTCGATGATCCCGGAGGTCGTATACGGGCTGACCTCATTGAAAATATGGTTTGAGGTCATATCGGTTGTTACTGACTGGTAATGATACCTTAAACCGGTTCTCTTGGCGTAGCGGTCAGAGAGACATTGCACAAGCCTGGTGGAACTTCGGTCAGTTTTTTGAGACAAGGCGGCGGCGACCTTGAAGCCAGTGGCGGAGTCGTCAAGGTAATCGCAACTGTCAGAATGGATAGAAAGCAGCAAGCCCGCCTCGTAGTTTTTCAGGCGGGCGTCATACTCATCCAACAACTCCACCTCATAACCGGCATCAAGCAGCATCTGTTGCAAATAGGTGGCAACATTACTGTTAATTTCAAGCTCGGTCAGCCCGTTTGCGCAGACCGCACCGCTGTCGTTCCCACGATGACCGACAACGATGCCAATTTTATTTTCTGGGAAGTTTGCCGGTACAAGCCCCTCAGCAACCTCCGTCTGGGCGACCTGTTCGTCCGCCGCCACCGCAGCCACCACCTGTCGCCCGAGGTCGTCCGGCAGAAAACTGCCCGGCATCCACAGAGAAAATAAGGTCGCCGCAATCACACCTGCCAAAATCACCGTCGAGATTACCTGCCAGAGCAGACGCAACACGCCTCTTGCAGCCATACGCTCGGGTTTTGAAAACGCCTCTGGTTGGTGGGGTGCCGCGTTGATCCGCCAGTTCTCAAAAGGGTTCTGCCGAGAGGTTTCATCCTCATTCTGACCGGACCCAGCGCTGTTTTTGGGTGGAGCGACCCGATTCGCTCTACCTGAAGAGAATAGCGTTCGCGGCACAGGTTGTTGCTTCGCTTGTTCAGGCTGCCAGAAAGCTCCTTTTCCAGGGTTTTCTTCATCATCTAATCGTTGCATCTGCTTTGACATAGTCTTCCTGTTTCACAAATAATTAGCAAGTTTGTATAATCTTGTATAATTGCTACACCCAAATGGGTTTGAAAGGAATGGTGCAAATCCTATGCCAGAGAAGCTCAGCCAACTCGATCAGCAGCAGCTGTTATCTGTCGCTCGCGCGGCTGTAGAAGCCACAGCCAATAATCAGCCCCTGCCTCAGATTGATCTAGACCAATACAGCCAGATTTTGAAAGACGAAGGCGCCAGCTTTGTCACACTCATGCTCGATGGCAAACTCCGCGGCTGCATCGGCACCCTGGAGGCTTATCAGCCCCTTATTTTGGATGTGCAGAGCCGTGCTGTTCAGGCTGCCAGCAAAGACCCTCGTTTCAGCCCTGTCCGCCCGGAAGAAACAGCCCGCATCAAAATCGAAATTTCCCGCCTGACTCAGCCGGTTCCACTGGAATACGACCATCCAAAAGACCTGGTCACTCTGCTGAGGCCTGGCGTGGACGGCGTTGTCATCTCAGAGGGGCACCGCCGGGCCACATTTTTACCCCAGGTATGGGATGACCTGCCTGAACCGAAGCAGTTTATCGCGCAACTATGTCGGAAAATGGGATGCAGCCCCGGTTATTGGGAGCACAAATTGCTTGAAGTTGAAACCTACCAGGTTGAAGAGTTTTCAGAATAAAAAGAGCGAAGCAGTGTGCTTCGCTCTTTACGGTAAAAACGTTGCCAGGTTAGCGTTTGACTTCGGAGGCCGCGTAAGCCTGACCAGCCAGATGGGCGACCATCAGCTGGCTATAGGCCGAGGTGATCACCACACCGATGACGAAGATGACCATACCGAGGGGCGCAATGAAACCCGTCAGGATCACACCCGCAAAGACCAGCAGCCAGGCGCCAAAATTATTGCCCAGTCGTTTGAAGAAGTTGCCCCATTCAAATGCCGAAGCAAAGCTGTCTTTCACGGCAAAATTTGCCATCGCTATCGGTTGGATTATTGCCAGGAACAGACTGTAAGCAACCATTACCGCTATGCTGATAACCATAATCAGGACTCCTCCAAGCCCCATGGCTGAGTCCGAATTTTCGATCATGAACATCGGAATCACCATAATCCCCAACAGTAGCAGAATGGGTAAAGCGTAGACTAATTCAACCAGAAAATATCGAAAACCTCGACCCAAGTCTTGGCCAAAGTCGAACTCTGGCAGAGGACGCAGTTCATTCTGTGCCACATTTTTGAGAGTGCGCAGCGTGTAACCAGTTAATGCGAACGTCCCAATCACAGGTATGAGGCTGACCAGAAGCGGTGTGAGCAATTTGTCGAACCAACGTTCGTCTTCAAAAATATAGGTAAAAGCCTTCCCAAAATTCATCATAAAATACCTTTCTACTTGAGTGTGTAAATTAAGTCAGTCTTATTATATTGATTTATCCGTGAACATATTTTGTCAGTACAAGCCGACCCAATGCTGAGTCGTTCAGTATTTTCCAACCAAGGATTTACAATTGACTGTAGCCTTCGACATCCAGCACAAAGACCGTGGCTTTCTTCTCATCCACATTCTCTGACTTGGATGTATTCTCCCTGATAATCTCCAGGGCCCTATCCACCCGGTCGGGCTCCACGCCGATGATCAGCGTGCTGCGCCCACTGCGGAAGAAGCCGCCGGTCGAAGCGATAAAAGTTACCCGGTATTTCTCGGCTGTCAGTTTTTTTGAAACAATGTCATTGTCCGCATCTTTAATAATGGCCATTATCAATTTCATATCAATACTCCTCAAAACGCGTCACTTTCAGGATAAAAATCGTTACTCCCCCAACGATGGTTTCTGCCGGGATGACCATGGGAAAAGGAGTGTAGTCCATTGTCGCGGCGACATAACTGACCCTTTTCTTGGCGGCTGCTGAAAGCAGCCCGACAATTTCTTCCACTTTATTCTCGTCAGACGCTATCACGAAAGTGACATTCTTCTCCAGCAGAAAACCACCAGTGCTGGGAAACCTAACATAAGACAGACCTTGACGTTCCAAAGCCATTTCAACAACATCTGTATCCTGGCTTTGCACAACCGTCAGGATCATCCGGTCAACTTGTGCATTGAATTGGCTCACAGGACCTCCATGGGAACAGATTGGGTTAACTTGATTCTAACGCAAAACCACTGATTTCCCAAGGCAAAATCATCACCTGCACGGATTCAGTCGAACCAATTTACGACCATATCTTCCAGGTCAGCGTCATCCACCTCATCTTCGCTGACCACCTTGCCATAAACGGTCCCCCCCGCCTTGCGGGCCGAGTTTGGATCGCCAGTCTTGAGCGGATGCCACCAGGGCAGGTCCTTGCCATCAGCCACCAGCCGGTAGGCACAGGTGCTCGGCAGCCAGTCAGCTCGCCTGGCGATTTCCGGGGTCAGAAAGATGCATTCCGGCACATTTTCGTGCCGGTTGGGATAGTCACTGCACTGGCAGGTATCGAGATTGAGATATCTGCAGACCACATTGGTGAATTTGACCTTTTTTGTAGGCATCTCGCGGAACTTGATCAGGCAACATTTCGCGCAGCCATCACACAACGATTCCCACTCCTCAAGGCTCATCTGCTCAAAGGTTTTCTGTTTCCAAAATTGCTTCATCATGGTCGGCTTGCCCTTGCTGCCGGGTAAAGCTGAGGCTGGATAAAAGGGATCAGCGCGAGTTCCACTGCCATCGAGTAAAGCTGGCTGCGGGTGATCAGGTCCTTCGTAAGCAGACCGACCCCACCACTGCCCTGCTTGCTATTTTGACGTCCAAAGACGACGTCGTCAGCATCCCCTTGCTCCAGCCCCTGCCGGATCAGAGCGGCAATTTGGGGGGGCAGAATATAGGCAGCCGAGCGCGCAAAACCGGTATGGGTCTTGCCGAGAACATAGACCCAACTGTAGGCAGCCAGGCTCTCAGCATCGTTTTCCAGGGCTGCCAAACCGCCCTCCAAGCCAACCCAAAAGTCCGCATCCGGGATGACCCCGCGCGCGTTCCAGGCGCGATTGCGGGCCCCTGTCAGGGTTTCGTGATCGCCCATGGGCTGACCCGACACATCTGAGCCGACCGAGCTGGTTTGGAATTTGAATTCTTGGTCAGGAAAAACAGCCTGAAAACCTTCGCGAACTGCTTCAACTTTGCTCGGGTTTTCAGAACCAATGATGACGACTATAGGCATGTTGGCTATTGTAGGCAGAGCGCTAAAGCTCAGCGCGATCTTTCAAAAGTGTCTGAAGCTCTAGAGTGAGTTCAGCCGCTTCTGCTCTGAGCTGTTTCGCCCTTTGCAGGAGTTCGATAGCTTTGTTTTCTTTCTCATAACCTGAAAGGTTAATTTCAACATTTAAGTAGGCAGCTTCCAAACCTGCTTTGGCCTGATAAAGCCCGGATGCCGCATCAGAAATGGCGCTCAGGTTGCCAATTTGAGCCATGCGGAAGGCCAGTTTCATCACCTCGAGGCACATTTCAACCGTATGTAAAGGGACTGACGCCGCCGTAAAGCTGGCTTCCATGATCGCGTTCTCACGGGTTTTTAGGGCTTCCTCCGTGTCACGGGGCAGACGCCGGGCCAGGATGATCCCTTTGAAGGACTCAGCGTCCAGCTCGATCGCTTCTGTCAGCCGTTTACGCAGGTCTTCACCTTTCTCAATGGCCTGCCAGCACTCCTCTTCCACGTCCTTGTAATTCTTTTTACCCACGGTCAGGCGCGCTACCATCACTGCCAAAGCGCTCCCCAATGCGCCAGCATAGGCCGCTGCCGAGCCGCCGCCCGGCGCGGTGGTGCCCTCAGCCACCTGGTCCAGGAAGCTCACCTGTGCGGCGCCTGCCTGGTTTTCGCTGCCGGAATACAGACGGTTTTCCAGCAGCTGGTCGTGCTCGAAACCGTCCAACTGCAGGTAGTAGCGACCGGCATTGATAATCGCGCGGCTGGGCACCAACCCCACAATTTCAGAATGGTGAATGCCAACCCCATAGCGTTGGGCTTCACGGCGGACAAATTCGGTCACCTGCGCCATGGGTGATTTTCTGTAGTTGGTCAGGTTCATCGAAACCTGGGCCAGACCATCGACCAGCACGCCCATACCTTTGACAAAGTGAAATCCGCCGGACGAACCGCGCACACGGCGGGCAATTTTTTCTGCGATACTGACATCGGGAGTATTCAGGTAAATGTTGTAGGCAATCAGAGGTTGCCGCGCTCCAATCACCACCGCGCCGGCAGGACCCATGACTTTTGGCCCAAAATCGGGTTCACGGTAGGGATCTGAGGCGATGGCTTCTTTGATCCCTTCAAACTCACCCCGCCGGATATCCTCCAGATTAACTCGGTCAGGCCTGACCGCGGCTTCTTCGTAAAGGTAGACCGGGATATCCAGGGTGTCTGCCACCCGCTTTCCCAGACGCCTGGCGATTTCCACGCACTCCTGCATGGTGGTATCCGAAATCGGCACAAAGGGCACCACATCGGCAGCCCCCAGACGGGGGTGCTCGCCCTGGTGGTGGTTGAGGTCAATCAGTTCAGCCGCCCTGGCAATGCCCTGATAAGCGGCTTCTTCAACGCCTTCAGGGTCCCCGATAAAGGTCAAAACCGTGCGGTTGTGATCCAGATCAGAGTGGCGGTCTAAAACCAGCACTCTCGGCACCTCTGCGACTGCCTGAATAATCGCCTCGATAACCTCAGGTCGTCTTGCGTCAGAAAAGTTGGGAATACATTCGATGATTTTCATAGATAAAGCCTCTCCTCTGTGCCAGTAGTAATTTATTATACCAAGTCGGGGGTTAAAAAAGTAAACCACTGCCCACACCTGTCGAGGCGCAGGGCCGCTGGTGCTTGTACGCCCCGGGACATAGGCTTTATAATCGATAATAATTCAGATAAGGTGTCTGAGGCTCGGCCGAGGTCGATCTTCTCTCTTGCCTGACTGTAAACCAAGTGGGCTGTAAACACGGCCCCCACCAGAAAAAGGACCCAAAATGCCTCGTGTCTCACTAAATCAACCCGCGCCCGATTTCTCGCTTCCAGATTTCTCTGGTAACAATTTTTCTCTCTCCGAACTGGAGGGTAAGAAAAACGTATTGCTGGTGTTTAACCGCGCCTTTCTCTGACCATTTTGCCAAAAGCATATGGCGCAGTTGCGTCAGGATCATCCATTATTTACAGACCGCGATGTGGTTGTGGTCGTTGTCGGTCCCGAAGATGCGGATAGTTTTGCGGCTTACTGGCAAAAAGAATCGCTTCCTTTTATCGGTCTGCCTGACCCCAGGGCCAGTGTGCTGAAACTGTATGGTCAGGAGGTTAACCTATTCAAGCTGGGTCGCATGCCGGCCCAGGTTTTGATCGACAAAGAGGGCATCGCCCGTTTTGTTCATTACGGTCACAACATGAGCGATATCCCCGCCAACGAGGAAATCCTCGCTCTGGCAGATGAAATAAACGCCCAGAAAGTGGCTTGACCGGCTAACGGCATTAAACCATGATAAATTTATCGATTACCGAACCAAACAAGAAGCTGATCAACGCCACGCCCACGCTGATGGCTGCCATGCGCAGGAAGTGCTTGCTAAATTTCTCATCCCGCAGCACAGACATATAAAAGCTGAATAAGGCAATGATCACAAAGACGGTTGTCATCATCACTGCCAGCGCAACGAAATAGTCAGTGAAGATGAGGTAAGGCAAAATCAGCAGGGCAACCGTGACGATATATGCAATTCCTGTGTAAATAGCAGCGGTAACTGGCTCTTTGGCTGTTTCCTCGGTTTTGGTAGAGAGGTATTCAGAAGCCGCCATGGAAAGCGCGGCGGCAATACCTGTGACCAGCCCGCTCAGAGCGATCATGCGCGTGTTTTGAAAGGCAAGTGTCAGACCTGCAAGCGTACCCGAAAGCTCTACCAGGGCATCGTTAAGCCCCAGCACGATCGAGCCAGCATACTGCAGGTGAGGTTCATCCAACAGGGAAATCAGCTCGCCTTCGTGTTCCTCTTCCTCCCTGATCAAACGATCAACACCCGGAATGACGCCTTCCAGTTTTCTGTAGGCGTCAATGGTTTTTTCTTCACGGTTTTCAAGAAGTTTAATTACAAAGGTGTAGCCAAATATTTTTGAAAGCAAACCAAAAAACCAGATCAAGCCTTTTTGCGGTTTGGCGACCTTGCCTGTATATTTTTCCCAAAATCGGGAATGTTCGAGTTCATCAGCCGCAAGTTTCCTGATCTTTTCCGCGTCGTCTTCATCCTCTAAGTTTCTGGCAATTTGAGCGTAAAGCAAGTGATCGTTGATTTCTTCCTGTTGGAATCTTTTTATCGCTTTAAGTGTTTTCTCATCAATCATAATTTTCCTCGCTGCATTGATTCTACCCGAGGAACTTTCACTTAAGGTGGGCAATAGCAGAGATAGAATCTGCCTGCCTGCCAGCACCATCTAAAAACAGCCGGTCATCTGACCGGCTGTTTTGGGTAAGTTTGTTCAAACCTTGCGGTTTAGTACATTCCGCCCTGGGGCATAGCTGGAGCCGCGCCTTCGGGTTCGGGGATGTCTGTAATCAGGGCTTCGGTGGTCAGGATCATGGCCGCGATAGAAGCCGCGTTCTCAAGAGCGCCGCGGGTCACTTTGGCGGGGTCGATCACGCCCAGCTGGACCATATCGCCGTATTCTTCAGTCAAAACGTTGAAGCCGACGTTTCTGTTGCCGCCCTCCAACTGTCTCTGGCGGACGTTCTCAACTACCACGGAGCCATCTTTACCAGCATTTTCAACGATTCGCTTCATTGGCTCGGTAAGAGCCTTGCGGACGATGTTGACACCGATCTGGGCGTCTTCCTGGTCCATCTTGAGGTCCTTGAGGGAATCAATGGCATTGATCAGCGCCACACCGCCGCCTGGAACGATGCCTTCTTCAACGGCAGCGCGGGTTGCTGAGAGCGCGTCTTCAACACGATGCTTCTTTTCCTTCAGCTCGGTTTCAGTCGCGGCACCAACACGAATGATGGCAACGCCGCCAGCCAGTTTCGCCAGACGCTCCTGCAGTTTTTCGCGGTCGTAGTCACTGGTGGTGTTCTCGATCTCAACACGAATCTGCTCGATGCGGCCTTTGATGGCATTGGTATCGCCTTTGCCGCCCACAATGGTGGTGGTGTCTTTATCGATGGTTACTTTTTCAGCACGCCCAAGGTCTTCAATGGTTGTGTTTTCGAGCTTGCGGCCGGTTTCTTCAGAAATCACCGAAGCGTTGGTCAGAATAGCGATATCCTGAAGCATAGCCTTACGGCGATCACCAAAGCCGGGGGCTTTGATGGCCACGCCATTGAGGACGCCTCGGATCTTGTTGAGTACCAATGCGGCGATGGCTTCACCGTCGACGTCTTCAGCAATGATGACGATGTCGCGCTTGCCGATCTGGACCATCTTCTCCAGCAGAGGGACGATGTCGTTTGCTGCTGAGATTTTCTTGTCGTAAATCAGAATGTAGGGATCAGTGATTTCGGCAACCATGTGCTCGGTATCAGTGACGAAATAGGGGCTGATGTAGCCGCGGTCAAACTGCATACCTTCGACATATTCGGTCTCGAATTCAAGTGCTTTCGATTCTTCCACGGTCACAACGCCGTCTTTGCCAACTTTATCCATCACATCGGCAATCAGGGAGCCAATTTGCTCATCCTGGGCAGAGATGGTGGCAACGTTGCCGATTTCGGCTTTGGTGGTGATATCGATTGCCTGATCGTGAATGGCATCAGAAACGACCTTGGAAGCCGATTCGATACCGCGTTTGAGCAGCATCGGGTTCGCGCCCGCGGCCAGGTTTTTCAAACCTTCGGTGACAATGGCGTGAGCCAGAACAGTGGAGGTTGTAGTGCCGTCGCCGGCGATGTCGTTGGTCTTGGTGGCTGCTTCTTTAAGCAGCTGGGCGCCCATATTCTCGAAGGGATCTTCGAGTTCAATTTCTTTTGCCACGGTCACGCCGTCGTGCGTGATGGTGGGAGAACCATACTTGCGGTCTAAAGCGACATTGCGACCTTTGGGGCCCAATGTGGTTGCAACCGCGTTCACAACCGCGTCAACGCCATTCTTTAAATAACGACGCGCTTCTTCTCCAAAAACTAATTGTTTTGCCATATTATTTCTCCTTGATTTCGTTAGTGTTGATTAAAGAATCGCGAGGATGTCGCTCTCGCGCATGATTAACAACTTCTTGCCATCATATTTGATTTCAGTGCCGGAATACTTTGCGAAAAGCACCAGGTCGCCGACATTGACATCCATCTTGATGCGATCGCCGTCTTCGTCACGATCACCCGGGCCAACTGCCAGGATTGTGCCCTTTTGGGGTTTTTCTTTGGCGGTTTCGGGCAGAACGATGCCACCAGCGGTGGTTTCTTCCTGCTCCATGGGTTCAATAACCACACGGCTGCCTAAAGGTTTCATAGAAATTGTCATTTTTTCTCCTCCGATTTCATTGTGCGAAAATTTAGCACTCTAATCATGCGAGTGCCAATTAAAATGATACGCCCCCATCGAGTAGAAGTCAAGCCTTTTGTATATTTTCTTATATATTTTTTACATCAGGGTCGGGCAGGCGTCAGGGTGGGGATGGCCATGGGGGTTTCGGTGGGAACCGGCGTAGGCGTGCCCATGGGCGTGGCGGTGGGCAATTCGGTTGGCAGGGCTTCATCAGGATTGATACGGCAGATATTTTCGCTGGCTCTGACAATGTACATCACCTCTTCATTGTCGCTGAACTGTTGGCGGATTTTCTGGAAAACAACAGCCGCCTCTGTGCAGTTATCATCAATTCCGGGCCGATGCAGACCAGCCAGGGCGGAACCATAGGTGTAATAATAGAGCACGGTGGTATTGGTCAGCGGCAACCCCGAAATGACGATGTCGCTCTCGCAGGGGTCTTCTTCTCTGGCCTCACAGGACTGCTCAGCGTCACAACCCACCACCGCGCAGCGCAGCATCTGGATAGCGCCCTCGTAGTTGCGCGCGCGATAATAGATCACGCCCACCTGTCCATAGGTGTCGGGGTTGTAAGGGTTGATCTCGAGCGCGCGGTAAGCGTTGCGCGATGCCGCCATAGCCTCACCCATGCGGATATAGGTGTTGGCAATCGCCATATAGGGAATCGGGTCATCAATGCCGAGCTGATTGTTGAGACCGGCAGCCCTGGCAAAATATTCGAGGGCAGTCTCGTATCTCGATTCTTCATACTGACCCAGGTAGCGGTAAAGCACGCCAATGCGGTTATACAAGAAGGTCAGGTTCGGGGCCAGCTCGGAAGCCCGCTTGTACCAGTCGATCGCCAGGTTGTACTCCCGGAACATCTCGTAGATGTAAGCCTGGATGCGGCAGACGTCCATCAGCGATTCACCCTCGCCGGCCCTGGCCTGCGAAATGTAATCATTGGCCTGCTCATACTTAAATTGATCCATCAGGATCTCGGCGTAATATGCCTTGGCGAGCAGGTTGTTATTGTCCAGCTGGATGGCGATCAGAGCTTCCGACTCTGCCTGGTTGCGGTATTCCTCTTTTTCAGCCGCCGGCAAGTTAGAGTTGGACAAACTGCTGAGCACATTGGCACGGACTCCCAGCACTTCGGAATTATTGGGTTGGTCGGCTTTGGCAATGTCGATCACATCCAAAGCTTGATTAAGGCGATCCAGCCGTTCCTGGTCGGTGGTCATGGTGTAAGAGGAGTAGACCATGATGGTTGCCAGATTGGCGCGCACGTGAGCATTGTCGGGCTCAAGAACCAGCGCCTGCTGGTAAGACTGGATGGCCTTCTCCAGGCTGCCAGCCTGGAAATGGGTGTCGCCCTCGATTACAAAAGAATTCACCGTGCGGGTGGGTGTGGGTGTGGGGATAAACGGCGGCCAGATTTCGCCCTGCGCAAAGGCACGCACCACCGCTACCAGGGCAACCACAACCAGCAGGATCGCCATCACAAAGTAGGGGTTGGAAGAGCCGCGGGGGTTGCGGAAAAGGTTCTTGCGCTCGTCGATGAACATGGTTAGGGCTGCGAAGTCGCTGTGGGTCCGGTCACATTGGTGGGGGTCGGTGCCGGTGTGGCCGTGGGCGGATTGAGCAGATTTTCTTCGCAGATCTTCAGGATCTCGTTGGCGTTGAAAACCGCGTTTTCGTTATCTGCCACGGTCGAGAGCAGCGCGTTGGCAATGCCGACAGCGCCAGCGCAGCGGTTGATTTTGGCCATAGCCAGGCCATAGCGGCTGTACGTTTCGATTGTGGTTAGATCATAAGACAGCGGGATGCCCTCCACCGCGACGCCGTCTTCGTTCGTGCCGCCCCTGACAGCCAGTTCAAGGTAATTTGTGGCCTGGTTATATTCGCCTTTTCGATAATAAAGTGTTCCCAGGTTGGCGTAGAGGCTGGGGTCGTCCGGTCCGTCACGCAGGGCGGCATTGCCATACTGAATGCCCTTCTCCCATTCTCCCAGCATGCCATAAACGCGTGAAATGAAAAGGTTGGGGGTTGGGTCGGTCGGGTTGAGTGAATAAGCCTTGGTGAAGTTGAAAACCGCCTGGTCGAGTTGACCGGTGTTGATCTGGTTGCGCCCCAAAGCCATGTAGACGCGGGCAATGTGGGGGTTGAGCCCGACCGCGATCTCCAGCTCTTCGACGGCTTCTTCGTAGTTGCTGGTGATTTCGAGAACGTAACCGCGAGCCCAGTGGGCTTCCAGCAGGTTTGGTTCCAGCGCCACAGCGGTGCGGGATTCTTCGATGGCTTTGTCCATCGTGCCCAGTTCGTCCATGCCAGCCTCAACGCGCAGCGCCAGAATGTAGGCATAGGCGGCATGCGCCAGACCAGAGTTCATATTCAGCTCGATTGCCTTCTGCGCGTCCACCTCTCCAGACAGGTAATCCCGCTGGAAACCTTTGGCCCAGCCCAGCAGCGCGTAGGCCTCTGAAGCGCTGTTGTCCAGCAGAATCGCGTTTTGGGCGTTGACCTGCGCCTGGGCAAGCTGGTTGGTATAGATTTGGAGGCGCGCGATCTTGAGATAATTCTGCACATTTTGGGGGTCGACATTGATGGCGCCCTGATAAGCCTGGATGGCCTGCAGATACTTGCCTTCGGCTGCCATTGTGTCAGCCTCTTCGACATAAGAGGCAGGCGCGCGCGTGGGTGTGGCGGTAGGCACAAAAGGCGGGTCCATCACCGGCACCACCACCAGATTGAAATACAGTAAAAGCCCGATCCCAATCACGAGCAAGAAAATCAGCAAGCCGTTCGGCTTGTGACGCTTCTTGTTGAGAGAGAGCCTGCTTCCTTTAAGATACATGGTTTCATATTATCACTCTTTTAAATCAAGCGTCAACTAATCTGACCGCCCTGCCCGCGGTCCTTCAGCTTCGCTAGCCTCTTCCAAACTGGTTTGATAAACCGTCTATTCTACAATTGATTAAACAGGTCAAAAAGCGCATTGCGCTTGCCCAAACAGGCTCAATCGTCTAAAATTTGACCATGCGATTTGACATTTTCAGTCTTTTCCCGGAAGTCTTTCAGCCTTATCTCGATATCAGCATCCTCAAGCGCGCCATTGCCAACCAGCTGATTGAAGTTCACACTCACAATATCCGCGACTGGGCAAGCGACAAGCACCACACCACCGATGACACTCCTTATGGCGGCGGCGGCGGCATGGTCATGAAACCCGAGCCAATCTTCGCGGCAGTGGAAGACGTCCTGGGGGCTCCGCCGGCCTGCCCGGTGATCATGCTTTCGCCCCAGGGAGAACTTTTCAACCAGCAGCTCGCGCGCGAGCTTGCCAGTCACGACCGGCTGGCCCTATTGTGCGGGCGGTATGAGGGCTTCGATGAACGCGTCCGGGAACATCTGGCCACTCACGTGATCAGCATCGGTGATTACGTTTTGACTGGGGGTGAATTGCCCGCCCTGATCGTAATGGATGCGGTTGCCCGCCTTCAGCCCGGTGTGTTAGGTGACAGTGAGGCCACAGATGACGATTCCTTCTCAACTGAAGGCTTGTTAGAGTACCCACAATGGACCAAGCCGGCACAGTTCCGCGGTTGGGGTGTGCCCGAGGTGATGCAGCAGGGCAACCTGGGCGAGCAACTAAAGTGGAAACGGCAGCAAGCACTGCTTCGCACGCTCAAGTGGCGGCCAGACCTGCTGGAAAAAGCCACCCTGAGTGAGCAGGATCGCAGCTTCATTCAACAGTATCTTGAAGAAAACAATGGGTCTTCTGAATGATGGCCAAGTCTGCCAGCTTACCCCTTATTCAAGCCTTTCAGCCTCACTCCACCCTGCACGCCAACTCTCCATTCAGGATCTACAGCCCCGCTTCTCCGCAGGGGCTGCGTTCTTTGACCCATCCGGATAATCATTCTCTTTTTGTCCTTAGGTTCAGCTCTTTATCAATACAAATTTAAAGATGGAGGAATTATGATCGCAGAAGAAAAGTTTAATTACGGCAAGTTGTTCTTAATTGGTTTTGGTTTTTTCGGTGTCAGCGTGTTGTGGAGCCTTTATAACACTTACGTTCCCATCCTGCTGGAAAAAAGATTTGCCCTGGACTCAGCCCAGATTGGCTTCTTTATGTCCCTGGACAATATCGCGGCGCTCTTTATTCAGCCGCCGGTCGGCGCCTGGTCGGATCGATTACGCACCAAGCTGGGCAGACGCCTGCCCTTCATACTCATAGGCGCTCCCATCGCCGCCGTGGCCTTTGGTCTGGTTCCATTGGCGACATCTCTGCCACTGTTCCTGGCCTGCACTGTCACCACAATCCTCGCCATGGCCTTCTGGCGCACGCCGGTGGTCGCCCTGATGCCCGATGTAACCCCATCCAGGCTGCGCTCACAAGCTAATGGCATCATCAACTTCATGGGTGGGTTGGGATTGGTCCTGGGCACCTCCATTGGCGCGGTTCTCGTCAAACAGAATCAGGCTTTTCCGTTCTGGTTCGGCTCTTTCCTCGTTCTGGTATCAGCCGCGTTGGTGCTGATTTTTGTGCGTGAACCGAAAGTTTATGACGAACATCCCAATGCCGAAAAACCCGATCTATGGAGGAGCTTCAAGGAGCTTTTTACCGGCAAACATGGCGATGCCTTGCGCATCTTCCTTGCCATTTTCGCCTGGTTTGTTGCTTACAACGCCATCGAGGCTTTTCTTTCCCTCTATGGCATCAACTACCTGGGCTTTGATGAGTCGGGCGCCGGAAGGTTGATCACCAGTGTGGGCGCTTCCTTCCTGCTCTTTGCTATCCCGGCGGGCTTTATCGGTGCCAGGCTGGGAAGGAAGAAAACTATCAGTATCGGTCTGATAATTATGATCCTGGTACTTTTGAGCGTCTATTTCCTCCCCAAAGAAGTGCTGATCCAGGAGTATGGCAAGCTGCCTCTTTTGGGCAATCTGATGAACCTGACGTTCCTGCTGCTGCTGGCGGGTATCGGCTGGGCCTGCATTAATATCAATTCTTTGCCGGTTGTTGTGGATCTTACCGACCCCATTCACATCGGCACCTTTACCGGTCTTTATTATTTATTCTCAACCCTGGCTGCAATCGCCGGGCCCAATATTAATGGCTGGATTATCAGGCTGACCGGCAACAACTATGCCTCGATTTTTATCATCGGCCCAATCTTTATGGTTGCCGCACTGATTTCGGTGCTGGGGATGAAATCGGGTGAAGCCAAACTGGAAACAAAGAAACCAGTACAAAGTTGAGCAGAATAATTGGCTTCTTGCGAAAACGTTGTCATTACTTTATACTTAACCAACAAATCTTACCCGCAGAATGCGGAGATTTAGTTATGAAGAGGAGAAAATTCATGCGCAAAAAATTAGTATTAATCGTTTCCCTGTTACTCGTCGCTTCCATCGCCCTGGCTGCCTGCCAACAGACACCCACAACCGAGACCGAAGCACCCGTAGTTGAGGAAAAAGTCAAGGTCTGTCAGATCACCGATACCGGTGGCATTGACGACAAATCCTTCAATGAAACCGCCTGGAACGGCATTCTTCTCGCCAAGGAACAGTTGGGTGTTGAAGGCAAATATCTCGAGTCCAAAGAAGTCGCTGACTACGAAAAATTCCTGAATGCATTTCTTGAAGAAGAATGCGACCTGATCATCACTGTTGGTTTCCTGATTGGTGACGCAACCAAAGCCGCCGCTGAAGCTAACCCTGATGCCAAATACTCGATCGTGGACTATAACTACGATCCCGCGATTTCCAATGTTGTTGGTCAGATCTTCAACACCGACGAAGCCGGTGTTCTGGCTGGTTACCTGGCTGCCGGCGTTACCAAGACCGGTGTTGTGGGTACCTTCGGTGGTCTGCCCATCCCCACCGTCACCATCTTCATGGATGGTTTCGTCAAGGGTGTCAACATGTACAACGAAGCCAAAGGCACGGATGTGAAAGTCCTCGGTTGGGATCTCGAAACCCAGACCGGTCTCTTCAGCAACTCGTTCGATGATCAGCAAAAAGGCAATGAACTCGCCAAATCGCTGATGGACGAAGGCGCTGACATCATCATGCCCGTTGCCGGGCCCGTTGGTTTGGGCGCTGCTGCCGCTATTAAAGAACGCGGCAATGCCTACCTGATTGGTGTCGACTCTGACTGGGCGCTGACCAGCCCCGAGTATGCTGACATCACCCTCACCTCCGTGATGAAGATGATGGACGCCACCACCTTACAGGTAATTCAATCTGTGGTTGACGGCACCTTTGCCGGCGGCGATGTAGTCGGTACACTTGCCAATGGCGGCGTCGATATCGCCCCCTATCACGACCTCGCGGGCATAGTCCCCGCTGAACTCACCGCCGAAATTGAACAGCTCAAAGCTGACATTATTTCCGGTGCGGTAAGCCTGGATTAACACCTCTCATTACCGACCAAAGGCTGGGATTTTCCCAGCCTTTTTTAATCCATTGCGTGGTAAGATAATTCAAATCAATCTTTAAGGGAACGAAATCATATGGCTCCAATTCTTGAATTGAAAGGGATCACCAAAAGATTCCCGGGGGTATTAGCCAACGATCATATCGACCTGACCCTCCATAAAGGCGAGATTCTGGCGCTTTTGGGTGAGAACGGCGCTGGCAAGTCCACTTTGATGAACATCCTCTATGGGCTTTACCAGCCAGACGAAGGTGAAATCTTTGTCAACGGCCAAAAGGTCATAATCGACTCGCCTAACGATGCCATCGACCAGGGCATCGGCATGGTTCACCAACATTTCATGCTCATCCCTGTCTTCACCGTCACCGAAAACGTCATGCTGGGCAATGAAACCGTCAAGAATCTCGGTTTTCTGGACCGTGAAAAGGCTGCCCAGCGCATCCGGGAAATCTCAGACCGCTTCAACCTGGCAGTCAACCCTGATCTTTACGTGCGGGATATCCCTGTGGGCGTCCAGCAGCGGGTTGAAATCATCAAACTGCTCTATCGCGATGCTGAAATCCTGATTTTTGACGAACCCACCGCGGTTCTGACGCCCCAGGAAGCGGATGAGCTCTTCAAGATCATGCGCCTGCTGGTGGAACAAGGCAAATCGATCATCTTCATCACCCACAAACTGCGCGAGGTGCTGGAAATTTCTGACAGGATTATGGTGATCCGCCGCGGCGCGATGGTGGGCGAGACCACCCCTGAAACAGCGGACAAATCCTCTCTGGCAGCCATGATGGTGGGGCGCGAGGTGGAACTTGAGGTTGAACGTAGAGAGAGCAGCCCGGGTGATGTGGTCTGCTCGATTGACGATCTGGTTGTTATCGATAAACAGGATGATGTTTGCGTGGATAAGGTTTCGCTGGACATTCGTGCCGGTGAGATTGTTGGCGTGGCAGGCGTGCAGGGCAATGGTCAGACCGAGCTGGTCTACGCTGTAACCGGACTGCTCAAACACGCCGCTGGCAAGATATCTATTCTCGGTCAGGATACCACCAGGTTCAGTCCCAGGCAGATCACGGAACTGGGTACAGCGCATATCCCCGAAGACCGCCAGCAAGACGGTCTGGTGCTGCCCTTTCCTGTTGCTGAAAACCTGGTCTTGTGTACTTACTATAAAGAGCCATTCTCCAAAGGCGTTCTGCTGCAATACCCAGTCATCCTCGAGAATGCTGAAAAATTGATCGAAAAGTTTGATATCCGCACACCCAGCGCCATGACGCCGGTTGGGTCACTTTCTGGTGGTAACCAGCAAAAAGTCATCATCGCGCGGGAACTTTCGCGGCCAATCAAATTCCTGGTGGCTTCTCAACCCACCCGTGGACTGGACGTTGGCTCGATCGAATATATCCATAAACGCATCGTACAAAAACGCGATGAGGGTGCGGGGGTGTTACTGGTCTCGACCGAGTTGGATGAGATCATGGAATTGTCCGACCGCATCGCTGTCATGTATCGCGGGCAAGTGCTTGCCGTGGTCCCCAACAAAGGTATCAGCAAAGAGTATATTGGTTTGTTGATGGCTGGTGTTATCCCTGAAGGCCCGATCCCGATAGAGGAATCCACTGTGGTTGAGGCCACTTTTTAGAGAGATTGCCAAATGACTGAAGAAAAAAAAGACCTTGGACAAGAGTTCCTCAATGAAGTACACGAAACAGAACCTGAGGCTGAAAAGTCAAAAGGCTCTTTCCTGAGCAAGGCTACCATCCCTCTCTTGGCCATTCTGACTGGGCTGATCATTGGCGCGCTTCTGATCGCCATTACCAGCCCGACAGTCTGGGCGGCGTTCGGAAATTCTATCCCGAAGGGGTTTTCGCAGGCCTGGACGGAGATCATCACTTCTTATAAAGCGCTTTTCACCGGTTCGCTGGGCGACCCCGCCCGCATGATCCAGTCGCTTGGCAGTGGGGACGCGCAGGAGATTCGCAGGGCTTTCAACCCCTTCCTGGAAAGTCTGGTCCAGGCAACGCCCTACATCTTCGCCGGTCTGGCGGTTGCATTGGGCTTCCGCTCGGGGTTATTTAATATCGGCGTGGAAGGGCAACTTTTCATCGGCGCGGCCTGCGCTACTTTCGTTGGCTACTCGATTACCGGGCTGCCCGCCTGGCTCCACATGCCGCTGGCTTTCCTGGCGGGCGCGGCCGGGGGTGCCTTTTGGGCCTTTATCCCCGGCTTCCTTAAAGCCAAAACTGGTGGGCATGAGGTCATCAATACCATCATGATGAACTGGATTGCCTTCCGCCTGACAGAATGGCTTCTCTCAGGCCCCATGACCCGACCTGATTCCGGTGGTCTGCCACTCAGTCCGATCATCCAGAAAACTGCCATGATTCCTCAGTTTTTTGAAAAACCAATCCGTTTTCACGCTGGCTTTTTCATTGCCCTTCTGGCCGCTTACCTGGTCTGGTGGCTGCTCTTCAAAACTACCTGGGGGCTCAACCTCAGAACCGTGGGCACCAACCCACGAGCCGCCCGCTACGCCGGTCTGGACACCGGCAAATCGATCATTATCGGCATGACCCTTTCAGGAGCGCTTGCAGGCATGGCCGGCGCGGTGCAGATTTTGGCAGTCAATCACAGTATGGCTCTCGGGCTTTCTTCAGGTTACGGCTTCGACAGCATCGCCCTGGCACTGATTGGCAATAATCACCCCCTGGGTGTGGTCTTGTCTTCACTTCTATTCGGCACCCTGCGCAACGGAGCAACCCGCATGATGGTTGTTTCCTCTATCCCCATCGACATAGTGGACGTGATCCAGGCAATTATCCTGATGTTCGTGGCCGCGCCTGCTATTATCCGCTCAATTTATCGTTTGCGTAAACCAAAACAGGAAGAACAACAGGTATTCCTGAGTGGTTGGGGAGGCCAGTCATGACAGCAGCATCCGAGGTGATCCAACACAAACATATCGACGATGTCTCTCCTGCCCGCAGGGTAGGGATAGGAACCACAGAGATCCTGATTGCCCTGTTAATCTTTTTTGTGTTCGCTGTAGGGACATCGGCTGATACCTTGACCCGTTTTGTCATGACGCCAGGTGGAATTGATCAGGGAACTATGCGCGATCTGATTTTTCCCTCCAGGCTGACGCTGTTGGTTTTGGCTGGCATCGTACTGGCAATCGGCCTCTTCCAACTTGTCAAAGGTTTTGGCAGGCGGACGAACCTGATGGTCGGCGTCGCCGCGCTTTGTTTCATTATGGCCTTTTTGGTCTGGCAGGCCTCGGGGATGTCACTTAACCTGGCCGGCATGCTCTCGAGCGCGGTACTTTTGGCTGTTCCCATCACGTTGGGCGCTTTTTCGGGTATTTTGGCAGAACGCTGCGGCATTATCAACATTGCCATTGAAGGTATGATGCTGATGGGCTCGATGACTGCCGCGATTGTCGGCAGCCTCACCCAGAATGTCTGGCTGGGATTGCTCGGCGGCATTCTGTCATCAGTACTCCTCGCGCTGATTCTGGGGGTCTTGTCTATCAAGTACAAGGTCAACCAGACCATCTCGGGCACGGTCATCAACATTTTTTCAGCCGGCATGACCGCCTTTATCTCCCAGAAGTTCCTGCAGACCATACCGGCGTTGAACCGACCGAATATGTTCACGCGCGTGCCTCTACCGCTGCTTGCAGACATACCACTGTTGGGCCCGATTCTCTTCAATCAGAATATTTTTGTTTACCTGATGTTTGCCATCCTGATCGTGCTGCAGCTGGCCCTCTTCCAGACACGCTGGGGCTTGCGGCTGCGCAGCGTCGGTGAGCATCCCAAAGCGGCAGACACCCTGGGCATCAATGTCATCAAAACCCGCTATATGGGCATCCTTCTCAGCGGTGTGGTGGCAGGCATCGGTGGTGCTTTCTTTACGCTGGGATCCGTTGGCAGGTTTGACGAAGGTATGACCGCGGGCAAAGGTTTTATCGGGCTGGCAGCCATGATCTTTGGCAACTGGATGCCGCTTGGCTCTCTGGGCGCGGGTTTGCTTTTTGGTTTCGCGGATGCGATTGGTTCCAAACTTTCTCTGCTCGGCAGTATCATCCCGCCTCAATTTATGGCCATGGCGCCTTATCTCATCACCATGATCGTCCTGGCTGGCTTCATTGGCAAGGGTCAGGCACCGGCTGCTGAAGGCGAAGCCTACGAGAAAGAGTGATCCTTTTTTGCTCATGAGATGGAGGGCGACGGCCCTCCATCTTGTTATTAACGGCAGGCTTTCTCCAGTAAGCCTTCAGGCAGACCTCGCTTTATGGTTCCCTAATTATGGTAAACTTTTTTTGAATAATCTTCTACACATGGAGAAAACATGGACACAATTGTTGTCAGTCACATTGCCAAAAGCTTCGGAGAAACCCAGGCGGTCAAAGACGTCTCTTTTAGCGTTCGTCCCGGAGAGATTTTTGGTCTGCTTGGCCCTAACGGCTCGGGTAAAACCACTTCTTTACGGGTAATATTGGATATTTATCAACCCGATAAGGGCAGCATTTCAATTTTAGGTGGCCCCATGACTGCGGAAAAGCTGAATCATATCGGCTATCTGCCGGAAGAACGCGGTCTCTACCAGGACGTCGAGGTTGCCCGCAATCTGACTTACCTGGCAACGCTCAAGAATATGAGCAGAGAGCAAATTGATGAAAAACTTCCAATCTGGCTTGAGCGTCTGGACCTGACTGAACACCAAAAGAAAAAAACCAAAGAACTGAGCAAGGGCATGCAGCAAAAGGCCCAGTTGATCGCAGCCTTAATTCATGACCCGGAAATTATTATTATCGATGAGCCTTTTGCCGCGCTCGACCCGGTCAATACTCAGCTGGTGAAAGACCTGCTGATTGAACTGCGCAACCAAAATCGGACCATTATCATGTCCACCCACCAGATGAATCAGGTGGAACAACTCTGTGACCGCCTCGTGCTGATTGACCATGGTACGGTTTTGCTGGAAGGCGCACTAAAAGAGGTTCAGGAACGCTTTGCTACCAACCAGGTGTTTATTCAAACAGACAGCGAACTGCCCGAGAACCTTCCAGGCGTCCAAGGCATCGAGCGCGATGGGCTCAACTATCGTCTGACCCCCTCAGACGGTCTTTCACCTCGCGAGGTCTTGCAACAATTGATCGATCAGAGAATCGGCTTAAATTCCTTCGAAATTGCCACCCCGTCTTTGGACGAAATTTTCATCAAGGTGGTCAAAGAAGGCAGGAATAACCATGAAGAAAGTAATTGACGTCGCAAAATACGAGTACTTCAAACATGTGGGCAAACGCCGTTTTTGGATAGCGCTGCTGGGTGTGCCGGTCGGTTTTCTGCTGATCATGGCACTTTCAATCTTGTTTAGCTTTCTCTCCTTTAACCAGGACCCAGTTGGCTACGTTGACCAGGCCGACCTGATCACCCAACCCCAGCAAATTCCGGAAAAGACTGGCTTCCTTAAGCTTTTTATCCCTCTGACCCCCTATGACGATGAAGCCTCAGCCAGAGCCGATGTCGAAAATGGCAGCCTGCAGGGTTACCTCGTTATTCCGGCTGGATATCAGTCCACGTACCAGGTCACTTATTATGCCAACTCACAACCCAGTTCCGATGTCCAGAATCAAATTAACGAGTTATTGCGAGACAACCTGATGCTGAACCAGGAGCTGCCTTATCTTGAGCGCATCAGAGCGGGCAGCCAGATCAGTCTCGAGTCGCTGGATGGAAGTGAGACTTCAGATGGAACCGGTTGGCACCGTATTTTTGTCCCCATTCTGATTGGCATTCTTTATTTCATACTGGTCATGAGCGGCGGTGGCTATCTCCTACAGTCACTGGTGGAAGAAAAGCAAAACCGAACCATGGAAATCATGATCACATCGGTGAGCCCCAACCAGTTGATGGGTGGAAAAACTATCGGCAACCTGGGAGTAGGGCTGACCCAAATCCTCATCTGGGTGCTGATCCTGGCGCTGGGTGGGCTGATCTTCAGACAAAGGCTGACCTTTCTTGGCGATCTCAACCTCTCGCCTGGCTACCTGGCGCTCGGCCTGACACTGCTGGTGTTGGCTTTTGTTGCTGCAGCTGGGCTGTTGGCAATCATCGGCGCGACAATGAGCAGCATGGAAGAAGCCCAGTCTGTCAACGCTCTGATAATCCTGCCGGCGATGCTGCCGTTCTATTTTTTCCAGGCTTTCTTTACCAATCCAAACGGGCTTATTCCACGGATATTGAGTTATTTTCCGCTCAGTGCTCCATTATCGCTCAGCCTGCGTATGGCTTTCACCCAGGTTGCAACCTGGGAAATCGTGCTGGTCTTTGTGGTCCTGATCGCATCGATCCTGCTTGTATTCTGGCTGTCGGGAAAGGCGTATCGCCGCGGATTGCTGGAATACAATAAACGGCTGAAACTTCGCGACCTCTTCGCGAAGGAGGTGAGTCATGGATAACCTCAGGAAAGTGTTTAAGTTTGAACTACTCAACATCATCACCAGACGCTCCTTTCTTCTCACCGTCATCCTGGTCCCACTGATCCCGGCCATAATCCTTTTCGCGCTTGGTTTGCTAAATGATGGCGATGATCAAAGTATCCAACAGATCTTTACAAGCGAAATAGCTAACGCCCTGCCAATTGGCGTCGTGGATGAAAGCGGGCTGATCAATGATTATCCGGTCTGGCTGACCGGTGGCGCCCTGGTCGAAGTTGCAGACGAAGCCACCGCCAGGCAGCGTACCGCCGCGGGTCAATTGGAAGGCTTTTTCGTGATCCCCCCCGATTATCTGGAGTCAGGAAAAGTCACCTACATAAAACCCGAGATCAATATGGTCACCGAGATCGTCCAGCAAGGCACTTTGGACGAGTTGATCAACTACAACCTGATGGGTGCTGACCAGCAACTTTACCTGCGCTACAATAATCCGGTCACCTATAACTACCAATACCTCGACCCTGAAACTGCCGACACTCGCGACCAGGAATCCCTGGCGACCTTTCTCACTCCCTACGCCATTATTATCCTCTTTTACGTCTTAATCCTGGCCAGCTCGAGTTTCATGCTCAGCTCGGTCGGTAAGGATAAAGAAAACAAAACCATCGAGATTTTGCTGACCTCTGTCAGCCCCATGGACTTATTCATGGGCAAACTGCTGGGCCATGGCACTGCCAGCCTGCTCCAGATGCTTACCTGGGGAGGCGCGCTGGCGATTATTACGAAGTTGGGTGGGACCAGCATCCCCTTCCTGCAGGGCATCGACATCCCCAACCAGGTTTATCTGTTTGGTGTGCCTTATTTCTTATTGGGGTTTTTCCTGTTTGGCAGCCTGATGGCTGGGGTCGGCGCGCTGGCGCCCAATCTGAGAGAGGGCAATCAGAGCTCTTTCATCATTACGCTCCCGTTGATTTTCATTTTCTTCGTCATCAACCAGATAATCAGCACCCCAAATTCGTTTCTGACCACATTTTTGAGCATCTTCCCGTTGACATCCCCGGTAGTAATGATGGCCAGACTGGCCATTGGGAAGGTTGCGCTCTGGCAGATCGCCCTTTCGCTGCTGGTCTTGCTGGCTGCCGTCTACCTGACCATCCGCGGTGTCTCCAACCTTTTCAGCTCTCAGCACTTGTTAAGCGGAGATAAATTCAAGCTCAAAACATTCTTCCGGACAATTATTGTCGGTCGTTGACTTCTGGCTGCACTCATGACCGGGCTCCTGACAAGAACCCGGTTTTTTCCCTAAGATATCCTGGCGCCAGCCGTAGCAGCCTGGCGTGGCACTTGCAACCTGAGAGATAACAAACAGAGATGTCCAATGTTGACCGTTTACCTGGATGGAGGAAGGTTTGAAAAAATATTTTGTAAGCATCACACTTCTGCTGACTCTTGTCCTTGTTTCTGCCTGCGCCGAGACCAAACCGACCCCCACTGGCGGAGACCAACTTTCAGCCATCCGCACGTCTGCCGCCAGCACCATTGAAGCCATGACCACCTCCATAGTCGCCACCGATCAGGCCGCCCAGCAAAAAACCACAACCGCTCAGCTAACCGCTCTGCCAACGGTTGCTGCGACACCGGCGGCAACGCCGCTTCCCACTCAAAATCAAGAGCCTACAGCGGCACCAACCAACGATCAGACCTGCAACCTGGCTGGTTTTGTGGACGAGACAGTTCCCGATGGCAGCCAGTTTTACCCGGGCACAGCGTTCACCAAGACCTGGACGCTCAGGAATGAAGGTTCCTGCACCTGGACAACTGACTACAGCCTGGTATTCGTTTCAGGCAGTGGCATGGGCGCGCCAGCCAGTCAACCGATCAGCGACAAACCGGTCGCTCCGGGCCAAACTGCCGTGATTTCAGTGTCTTTCACCGCCCCAGCAGGCGCGGGAGCTTACAAAGCGGAGTTCAAACTGCGCACCGCAGAAGGCGTGGTCTTCGCTTTCAAAAACCCCGATGCCACCTTTTGGACGGAAATCCAGGTACGTGGTGACAGCATCAATCTGGCTGACTCCTATTGTTCTGCCACCTGGACCGGACCTGCCGGCACGCTGCATTGCCCGGGTCAACCCGGCGACAGCGGCGGTTTCGTCTATTCAGACAACAACCCGATCCTGGAAGATGGATACCAGGATGATGAAACTGCTCTCTGGCTGGGGCTCTACAACGCTGATGAGGCCTACCTCAAAGGCACCTTCCCCGCCATGACCATCCCTGCCAACGCCCATTTTCGGGCAGTATTGGGCTGCCGACGAGGAAACACTGCCTGTGACGTCAATTTCAGCCTGAAATACGAAGATTCCTCAGGCAATGTCTACGAATTGGAGACCTGGCGTGAGACCTTTGACCAGAAGCATCAGACCCTTGATGTTGATCTGGTTTCTCTGGGGGGCAGACAGGTGAAAATCATATTGGTTCTCGATGCGAACGGCTCGCCCTCTGGAGATGTGATCCACCTGCTGCAGCCAGTCATAAAACCATGACAAAAATCGATTTTTGCCGATCCTTCGTCAGTGAAACTTTGTGTCGTGATGCTTGCACCCTGCGCTTCAGTCAACTTGACAAATAAGAAATTAGCCATCACAATTACCAACATACGATTATCCGTCTCATGAAAGGCGAAATGATGGAAACAAAAAAGACCAAAACAGTCCTCCTGATAGGGCTTATCTTGTTAGTAATGCTGGCCGGTTGCCGTCCAAGCGAAGACCCGCTGGCTGAAGAGACGCGCCAAACCAGCGTGGCTCAAACCGTGGCGGTGCAATTCACCAAGACGGCCATAGCCCGTCCAACAGACACGCCCATACCCACTGCGACACCACAACCCACCGCGACCCAGGTTCCGACGCTCGAGCCAATCGCCCCGACTGCCGCCATAGGGGTCACCCCCTCACCCCAGGCGACAAGAGCCACCACGGTGCCTACCACCTCCGGCGGGATAGATGCCGGGGTTTGGGCCCGCAGCAATCCCGCGGACGATTCTGATGTAACCGCCGGCGGCAAGTTTCAGGTAACGGTCACCCTGTTGAATACAGGAACCACCACCTGGACAACCGATTATTACATCCAGTTTGTTGACGGCAACAACTTCGGTATTTCGCCTACCACCTACAAGATGCCGGTCGATGTACCCCCGACCATGAGCGTTCAGTTCACGTTAAGTTTCACCGCCCCCCAGACTGTCGGCGTGGCCAAGAGCAATTGGAATATCGTCAACGCCAATAACGTGCCATTCGGGTACTTTTATTTCCAATACAACATCGTTTAAACACAGGACATGACTCTGAAAGCAATGATCAAAGCCGGGGCTGAAAGCCTCGGCTTTGTTGCGGTTGGCTTCGCGAATATTGACCCCGTGCCTGGTTTTCAGCGCTACAAAAACTGGATCGAGGTTGAGCAACACGCCGGCATGCGTTATCTGGCCAATCAGCGCGCGCTGGCAGCACGGGCAAATCCGAGGCATTTGTTGCCTTCAGGTCAGACCCTGATCAGCCTGCTCTCACCCTACCCGCCGCCCAGCCAGACGTCAGCCGTACACCCCCTGGAGGGCAGGATCGCCGCGTATGCCCTGCAATCAGATTATCACGAAATTCTGAAGGAACGCCTCGACCGCCTTGTTGATCTGATCAGAGACTTGGCTGGAAACACGCTTGAAACCTATGCCTGTGTGGACAGCGTTCCCATTCTCGAGAAAGGCTACGCGCAAAAGGCCGGGCTGGGATGGATCGGGCGCAACTCACTGCTAATCAATCCTATTTATGGCTCCTGGGTTTTCCTCTCAGAGCTGCTGACCAATCTGAAGCTGGAACCCGACCCAGCGTTCGAACCGGATGGCTGTGAAGGTTGTCAGCTGTGTGTCCGCGCTTGCCCGACCCAGGCCATCGGTCCTGACCGGACGGTTGACGCGCATCGCTGCCTGAGTTATCTGACCATCGAAAACCGGGGGGAAATTCCCGCGCCGCTGCGGGGCGCGCTCGGCAAGCGGGTGTTTGGCTGTGACCAATGCCAGACTGTCTGCCCGGCAAATAAAAATGCGAGAATCCCCGAGGGGCATGAACCTCTCATTGACGAGTTCGTCGATCTGGAGGAAAACTTCAGGTTGACGGCAGAAGAATTCAAACAGCGATACCAGCACACGCCAGTTTCGCGCGCCCGCCACGCGGGCTTCAGACGCAATATCGCCATTGTGATGGGCAACAGTGGCCGCAAACAGTTCATCCCGCTCTTGGAAAAGGCTTTGCAGCAGGAGAGCGACCCGATTGTAGCCGAATCGATCCGCTGGGCGCTGCAACAATTGTAAAAAAACCACCCCGGCACGGTCGTAACCTCGGGCGTTCACTGGAAGCCCGCCGGTCATCTCTTTTATGGCATAATTAGGCTGGTTACCTGACAAACCAAGGAGATTCCATGCAAAGCTTACACATAGTTTCTCATACTCACTGGGACCGCGAATGGTACAAGACTTTTCAGCAATTTCGCCTTCAACTTGTTCACCTGGTTGATAACCTGTTGGTGATTCTCGACCAGAATCCGGAATACCTGCACTTTATGCTGGACGGCCAGACTATTGTCCTGGAAGATTACCTGCAGATGCGCATGGCAAACCTGCCGCTGCTGCAGAAATATATCCAGCAGCAGCGCATTTTGATTGGTCCCTGGTACATCCTGCCGGACGAATACCTGGTTTCTCCCGAAGCTACCATCCGCAACCTGATGATCGGCAGGCAAATTTGCTCACTTTTCGGTCAGCGGATGATGATTGGCTACATCCCCGATCCATTCGGGCACATCGGTCAGATGCCCCAGATCCTCAAGGGTTTCCACATGGACACCGCCTGCCTTTGGCGGGGAGTACCCCCGGACTTCCCCACCCTGCTGCGCTGGCAGGGCCCCGACAGCAGCAGCGTTTTACTGGCACATCTCTACGACGGCTACGGAAACATCGCCGAATGGCCTGCCCCAGACCCCGACCAGAGCCTGATGGATTTAAATATGCAAGTTGACCGGCTGGAAGCACTCAACCCGACCAGCCACTTCCTGTTGATGCGCGGGAGTGATCACCTCGAGCTGCGTCCCGAGCTGCCTGAACACATCCGCTACTACAACCAACATGAAACCTCCGCAAGAAGGGCCCTCCATTCGACCCTGCCGGCCTATCTGGCAGCCGTGACCGATGAGATAGAAGAAAAAGGGATTAACCTGCAGACCCTGACCGGGGAATTACGCGACCCACAAAAAGCCCATATGCTACCGGGAGTCCTCTCGGCGCGCATGTGGATCAAGCAGCGCAATCACTACTGCGAAACCATGCTGGAACGCTGGGTGGAACCCTTCAGCACCTGGGCAGAATTACTCAAACGCGGCCACGACGCCTTTTTACCGCAAAAGCATCACGAAAAGAGCGCTCGCATCAACGACCCCGGCCCCCTCATCCACCAGGCCTGGAAGCTGCTGATCAGCAACCATCCGCACGATTCGATTTGCGGGTGCTCGATCGACGAAACCCATGCCGATATGATCAGCCGATTTGACCAGGTCGACCAGATTGCGGAAACCCTCACTAAGCAGAGTCTGGAAGCAATCGTCACCGAGATCAACACTCAAAAACCTGAGTTTGACAACAAGCTTGCCGCAGTGACCGTTTTCAACGCCTCCCCGTATCCAAAGACA
>Ga0172382_10002607_pt1 | contig 29798 bp, 25 predicted proteins | sample Leawel138RmetaG_FD_122245 | JGI IMG/M metagenome (GOLD analysis project Ga0172382, IMG submission 122245) | Leachate microbial communities from a municipal landfill in Southern Ontario, Canada - Leachate well 138R metaG | ecosystem: Engineered > Solid waste > Landfill > Unclassified | place...
CATTTGCAAATAACACTTTACCAATTCAAAAATATTTTTTATGAATTAAACAGGCTAAAAAACAAAATCAAAACAGTCTCTAAAAAAGGATTTGCAAAATAATTTCTATAAGAATAAATTCAGATTAATTCTTTGTTAAACATTTCCTTTTTTATTCAGAGTGTTATTATCTAATGTGTTGATATAAAGATATTTGTATTATTATTTTCTTGTTTAGTTTTACATAATATTTTGTTGAGTCTGATTATTTTTATATTTTTGTTCGTGTAGGAATGAATTTAATGTCAATACACGACATCATTCCAAATGGATTTTAACAACAGGTAATCCGGAAAGGTTTTTTTAGTCATAGAGAGAAATAGTTTAAATCGTATTATATGACCAACCATGACAGAGCAGAAACAGAAGAAAGAATCGTCCGTTTTTTGGATGAAAACGGGCCCAGTTTATTAGGTGAAGTAGTCAAAGAGCTGAAATTATCCTATACAAAAGGATGGGAATATGTGAGCCGGCTTTTAACACAGGGGGTAATTAAACGTGCTGATCTGCCTCTTCAGTTTGAAATTAATCAGGACTAAAGTAGTCATGCATTGGATTGATTATGTGATTTTTGGCGTTTACCTATTGGCCATGCTGGGTATTGGGTTTTATTTTATGCGAAAAAATAAATCGGCTGATGACTATTTTGTCGGTGGAAGAAAAATGAGTGCCTTTCATATTGGTTTGTCGGTTGTAGCTACGGATGTGGGTGGCGGTTTTTCCATTGGATTGGGTGGTCTTGGTTTTATTATGGGCTTGTCCGGCACCTGGTTGTTGTTTACTGGTTTGGTAGGAGCATGGCTCAGTGCAGTAATCCTTATTCCCAAAGTGACGAAACTGGCTGTAAAGCACCGTTTTTTCTCCTTTCCTCAATTTTTAAAACAACTGTTCGATGCCCGGGTGGCTTTTATTGCAGGGATTATTTCTGCCATTGGATATTTAGGATTCACCAGTTCACAGATTCTTGCCGGAGCCAAACTGGCTTCAGTAACATTTCCCAACATATCGATGCAGGCAGCACTTATTCTGATGGGTGTGATTGCTGTGGTGTATACTTCGTTCGGTGGTATTAAAGCGGTGATTTATACAGATACCTTTCAGTGGATGTTGCTTCTAACGGGGCTTGTATTTGTCGGGTTACCTTTCAGCTATTTTGCGATTGGCGGGTATGAAACCTTAAGAGCGACGTTACCTGATTCTTTTTTTACGTTATCGGCCGTATCCTGGCAACAATTGGTGAACTGGTTTATTACCATTGTTCCCATTTGGTTTATTGGGATGACGCTTTACCAGCGTATATATGCCGCGGGCGATAAAAAAACGGCTCAACGGGCCTGGCTGGTAGCCGGACTATTTGAATATCCGGTCATGGCATTTACCGGTGTTATTCTGGGATTGTTTGCCAGGGCGGCTTTTGAAAACGGAATTATTGGAAGCCCTGCACAGGGCACAATGGATCCGGAGATGGGACTGCCTGTTCTGTTGCGGACGATACTGCCCATGGGGCTGACCGGAATAGTCCTGGCTTCTTATTTTTCTGCTATTATGTCTACAGCCGACAGTTGTTTAATGGCTGCATCAGGCAATTTAATTACAGATATTTTTAAACGGCATCATTCGGAAAAAGTAATGCTTCTCTCACAGGGAACCACCTTGTTTCTTGGAGTTATCGCCCTGATTATTGCCTGGAAAGTTCCCAATGTTCTGGAGCTGATGTTGCATTCCTATTCTTTTATGGTTTCCGGGTTATTTATCCCTGTCCTTGCCGGAATCTTTCTGAAAAAAAGAAGTGCACGGGGAGCCTTCTGGTCTATGGTCGTTGGTGGAACAGCTACTTTATCGCTGATAGTGAGTGAAATTGAAATGCCTTTCGGACTGGATGCCAACATTTACGGAATTTCTCTGGCACTATTTACCTATCTGTTGTTTCAATTTATCGATGTGCACAGGCAACCTGTACAGGCGAATACATTAGCGAATTAAAATTTGGAATCAGCTTACCTCTCCGTTTTCCTATGAACTTTTAAAAAATTCAGGTTAACTCATTCAGCATTTAAACATGTAAAAACCGTTGAATAAACTCATTGCCTCTGAGTAAGCCGAAGGTACCTTTTTGCACGCTGAGTTCGTCATAACTTTTCACTTCATCGGGTTTCATTCCGGGTTTATAAATCAGGAATGGCACCGGTTCGCGGGTGTGGGTTTTCAGTGCGCAGGGTGTAGGGTGGTCGGGCAGGATGGCTATAGCCACCGGCTCATTCATCTTTTGGGTTTCTTCCAGGATATATTTCACTACCCGTTGGTCCAGGTACTCAATGGTTCTGGTTTTCAGTTCAACGTCACCCTCATGTCCGGCTTCGTCGCTTGCCTCGATATGCAGATAAACCAGGTCGTGGGTTTGGAGAGCATCCACTGCCGCCTGGGCTTTCCCTTCATAGTTGGTGTCAAACAGCCCGGTGGCACCATCTACTTTGATCACTTCCATGCCGGCATAAACGCCAATACCCTGCACCAGATCGACAGCTGAAATAACGGCCGATTTTTCCACACCGAACATCTCTTTCAGGGATGGCATTTGAGGTTTATATCCCGGCGACCAGGGCCAGATGCTGTTGGCAGGATCTTTCCCTTCCTTTTTCCGCCTGATGTTCACCGGATGATTTTCCAACAGTTCCTGCGATTTGATGATCAGATCATTCAGCAGTACGGCTGTGGCTTTCGCTTCTCCGGTGATAGCTTTCACCAGCACCTCCCTGAAGGGAGTGCCTGGAACATCGTGGGGTGGGGTACAGTCCAGGTATTTGACACCGTTTTTTACCACCATCAGATGCCGGTAGGAAACTCCCGGATAAAAAGATATCTCTTCAGTGCCCAGGTTCTCACTCAGAAACCGGATCAGCACTGCAGCTTCCTCGCTGGAGATATGACCGGCAGAATGGTTTTTGATGTTCCTGTTTTCAATGGTCAGCAGGTTACACCGCATGGCCAGGTCACCCGGTTGCAGTTCAACGCCCATGCTGGCTGCTTCAAGCACCCCCCGTCCTTCGTACACTCTTTCCACATCGTATCCCATCACCGCCATGTTGGCAATCTCGCTGCCCGGATGCATGGTCTCCGGAACAGTGATCAAACGTCCGGTTTGTCCGTTTACTGCCAGCCAGTCGATATGCGGTTTATCCGCCATTTGCAGCGGCGTTTTTCCGCCATGATCCGCCAGCGGCTCATCAGCCATTCCATCACCCAGTATAATAATATGCTTCATAACTTTTATCTCGTCACTCGTAATTAACTACCAGTCAGATATTGGAAACCTTGATCAGGTCGGCAAAAACACCGGCTGCCGTTACGGAAGCACCGGCGCCATATCCTTTGATCAGCATGGGGAATTCATTGTATCGCTCGGTTGTATACATCACCAGGTTGTTACTTCCTTCCAGATCGAAAAACGGATGATGTGAGTTTACCTCCCGAAGGCCGATACAAGCTTTTCCATTTTCGAAGCTGGCAACAAACCGCCATTTTTTATTTTCATTTTCCAGCATTTTTCTCTTTGTCTCAAACTCCTCATCCAGTGCCGGAATATCTTTCCAAAAATCGTCGAGCGAACCCTCGAAGAGTGATCCGGGGATAAAACGCTCAATGGAGATATTTTCCATATCCATCGGATAACCTGCTTCGCGGGCCAGGATAAGAATCTTGCGAGCTACATCCACACCACTCAGGTCAACTCGGGGGTCAGGTTCAGAATACCCCTGTTCCTGAGCCATTTTGATGGTTTTGCTGAACGGTGTTTCAGCTGATATGGTATTAAAAATAAAATTTAGTGTACCTGATAAAACCGCTTCAATTTTCAGAATCCGGTCGCCGGAATTCACGAGGTCATTCAACGTACTGATAATGGGCAAACCGGCACCCACATTGGTTTCAAAAAGAAATTTCACCCCCCTCTCTTTGGCAGTATTTTTAAGCATCAGGTAGTTTGGATAAGGGGAGGAAGCGGCCACCTTGTTGGCTGTAACAATCGATATGTTGGAGCGGAGAATCTCCGGATAAAACTTGGAAATATCTTCCGATGCCGTACAATCAATAAAAACAGAGTTAAAGATATTCATGTTTTTCATCTCATGAACGAACTCTTCCATTCCCGATTTCATTTCCGATGTGTTCAATTCATCTTTATAGGAAGACATATCGATCCCTTCGCGGTGAAACGCCATTTTTTTTGAGTTGGCAACTCCTGTCAGTTTTATTTTCAGGTGTTTTTCCTGGAGTAACTTTTGTTTTTGTTTTTGGATCTGTTGCAACAGGTTCCCTCCTACAGTTCCGATACCCATTAAGAACACGTTCAGCTCCACGTTTTCGGAAAGGAAAAATGACTCGTGTACCACGTTCAGTGTTTTTCGCAGTTCCGGGGTTTTCACCACCCAGGAGATATTCAGCTCGGATGCTCCCTGGGCGATCGCTATAATATTGATACCGTTTTTGCCCATGGTAGAAAAAAGCTTTCCTGCAATTCCGGTAGTATGTTTCATGTTTTCGCCCACGATGGCAACGATCGACAGATCGGATTCAACATCAACCTTACTGACTTGTCCGGTTCGGATTTCTTTTTCAAATTCTTCGCATATGGCACGTTGGGCTTCCTCCACAGCAGGTTCATTAATCGCCACGCTGATAGAGTTTTCGGAGGAGGCCTGGGAAATGAGTATAACATTTACATTTTCCCTTGCGAGCGCAGAAAACAGTCGCATGGCAATACCTGTCACGCCCACCATTCCAATTCCCTGCAGGGTGAGCAGTGCAATCGACGAAATAGATGATATTCCTTTGATTGGGCGTTCCTTTGGAGTTTTGGCCGCACGGGAGATGAGCGTTCCGTCGTGGTCGGGTTTGAATGTGTTTTTAATGAGAATTGGAATTCCCTGTTGATAAACCGGCAGAATGGTAGGTGGATAGATGACCTTGGCTCCGAAGTGGGAAAGTTCCATGGCTTCGGAATAGGTAAGTTCCGGAATTGTATAAGCTTTATTAATCACCCGCGGGTCAGCAGTCATGTATCCATCCACGTCGGTCCATATTTCCAGAGCCTCAGCCTGGAGTGCAGCAGCAAAAATTGCCGCTGTAAAATCCGACCCGCCTCTGCCCAGTGTAGTAAACTCGCCCTTTTCATTTTTGGCTACAAATCCCGGAACAACTACTATACCGGAGAAGGAAGAAAACGCCTCCCTGATTCGTTGGTTGGTAGCCTCAAAATCGACCTGTGCCCGTCCAAAATGACGATCTGTCCGGATCAGTTCAGCCGAATCTTTCCGGATGGCACCAGGAATAAACTGAGCCAGGAGATGTGATGAAATCCTTTCACCGATTCCGGCCATCCGGTCAAGTGTTTTAGGAGTAAGCTCACCAACAAGGGTGATTCCTGTCAGGATATGCTCCAGCTCTTCCAGAAGTTCTTCCACGATGTATCCGATAGCTCCCGAGCCGTTAAAAAGCCGGCTGATCACCTTCTGATGCCGGTCTCTGATTTCCTGAAGAACAGGATGAAAATTTTCCCGGCCTCCGGTGGCAGTACGAGCAGCTTTCAGGATCAGATCGGTGACTCCTCCAAGAGCAGAAACGACAACGATCACATTATCCTTTTGACCTAGAACAATATCTCTGACTTTTTGAATATTAGAAGCTGTTCCAACAGACGTTCCACCGAATTTTAAAACCTTCATGAATGATGCTATTGAGTTAAAAAATACCGGATGAATCACATGAAACTGTTCATCCGGTGTATATGGCTATAAACCGGGAACTATTCCGCAGCAGTATTTCCGGTTAATGCTTCTAAAATTTTCATTTCCAGTTCATGTCCCAATTCGGGATTATCAACGATCAGACTGCGGACAGTTTCCTTGCCCTGTCCCAGCTTGGTATCGCCATAGCTAAACCACGAACCGCTTTTTTTGATGATATTTAGCTGCACACCCAGATCAATAATTTCGCCCGATTTAGAGATACCTTCTCCGTAAAGAATATCAAATTCGGCTTTTCTGAATGGAGGGGCAACTTTATTTTTAACCACTTTCACCCGCACATTAATTCCATTCACATCTTCACCATCTTTGATCTGGCCGATCCGCCTGATATCCAGTCGCACCGAGGCATAAAACTTCAGGGCATTCCCGCCGGTTGTTGTTTCCGGGTTTCCAAACATCACCCCGATTTTTTCACGCAGCTGATTGATAAAAACACAGCAAGTTTTTGTTTTGCTGATGTTGGCCGTAAGTTTTCGCAGAGCCTGTGACATAAGCCGGGCCTGCAGGCCCATTCTTGAGTCGCCCATTTCACCTTCGAGTTCAGCTTTGGGGGTGAGGGCAGCAACTGAGTCAATCACAATGATGTCGATTGCTCCCGAACGTACCAGGTTGTCGACAATTTCCAGAGCCTGCTCGCCATTGTCGGGCTGAGAAATGAGCAACTCCTGCGTATCAACGCCCAGTTTTTTTGCATAGTACGGATCGAAAGCATGCTCGGCATCCACAATGGCTGCAATTCCCCCGGCTTTTTGGGCTTCTGCAATGGCATGAATGGCCAGGGTGGTTTTCCCGGACGACTCGGGGCCGTAAATCTCAATGACCCGTCCCTTGGGATAACCGCCCACTCCCAGCGCTACATCAAGTGCAATCGATCCCGACGAAATAGCAGGAATGTTCTCAATGGGCTGGTCTCCCATTCGCATGATGGAACCCTTACCATAACTTTTTTCAATCTTGTCAAGTGTAAGCTGAAGCGCTTTTAGCTTCTCCTTGTTCATTTGTGCTTTTTCTTCTTTTGTCATGTTCGAAAAGGTTAAAATTTTAATATGTTGATCATTTGATTCGTATGATCTTTTGTGTTTACTTTTTCAATTATTTCCCTGATAATTCCCTGCTCATCCAAAATAAAGGTGGTACGCATTACTCCCATGTACCGCCTGCCGTACATACTTTTCTCGCCCCAGACACCATAAGCCTGAAGAATCTCTTTTTCCGTGTCGGCAATCAGATTGAACCGTAATCCAAATTTATCCCTGAATTTTTGATGGGAGGCTACCGGGTCAGGACTAACACCAACAATATCGTACCCCTTACTGAGCCACTGATCGTAATGATCATTCAAATTACACGATTCAGCCGTACACCCGGGAGTATTGTCTTTCGGGTAGAAATAAAGAATCAGCCTTTTCCCTGCAAAATCAGCCAGTCTGATCGTTTTCCCATCCTGATTTATCCCTTCAAAACCGGGAGCTTTGTCGCCTGTTTTTAGCTTTGCCATCTTCATCGAATTATACAATCTACAAATATACATTTATTAAATGAAATTTGTAAAACCTATTTTTCAACAGATTTGCCGGATAAGAGCCGGCAGGATAGGAGGAATTGCACAATTTTTGTAATTTTACATGGAATTTTAGCGCATTTCAAAAATAGACAAAGGATGATGGAACAATCAATTCTGTTTATGAGTGCTTATTTTTATGTTTTTGTTCAATTTATTTTTATATTGGAGATTTAAATGATTCATGGAACGTGAAATTCACATATTGGTTCATCCTCCCCGTTTGTTCAGGTCAGAAGCTGTCTGTCGTACTTTTTTGGCATTTCTGTTTGCCCTGAATATCCTGACCTTTCCGGCTTCTTCTCAACAAGTTTCTGCGATAAAAGGATTGCAACTGTTTGATGCGGAAAATTATACGGAAGCAGAAGGTATATTTCGAATTTTACTTGATGAAGATCCGGGAAATCCGATGTTAAATTATTATTATGGTGCAACCAGGACAGAAAACGGCCACTTTGGACAGGATGAACTGGATCGTTTATTGAAAGCAGGAACAAATATTATTCCCGACCGGCTGCATTACTACCTGGGGATGCAGTACCATGCCCGCAACGAATGGGACCAGGCATTGAAATATTACAATCAATTCAGATTAAGCATGCCGGAAAACGAGCAGCATAAGCTGGAAATTGCAAAAAAAATTCAACAATGTTTCGACCGGCATAATCCTTACACGCCAAATTCCTACGAAGAACATACTCCTGTTGTTTTAGCAGAAGCCACACGTTCTGATGCGATTACACCAGATCCAGCAGAAACAGCAGAGGGGAATAGTAGTCCAGAAGTGGACACACCAGCTGTTGCAGAAAGTACAACAGCAGGTCATGCCGGAGTTGAGCCCGTTAACATCTCTTCTGATCACCTCATGAGGAGGGAAAATGAAAAGGATGATCAGGAAAAAGAATCTGAAATACCTGCTGTTGTCAGAGAGGAAAAATTTGTATTTGAGCGGGAACTATTACCTGACCTGCCGGGTGTTCAGCCAACTTACCCCATTCCTTCAGGTGATCCTGTTGAATTTCAGGTGAATCATCAAATCACCTATCTTTTTAGTTCCCAGTTTCAAACTTCGGAAGGAAAGGAGTTTTTTGAAAAAGGGAACAAGCTGCAGACTGAACTGAACCAATTATTGGATGAATCCGATGCTTTACGTAAACAGTATACACAGATAAATGACCCGGCAGAAAAACAAAAGATTGGAGAAAAAATATTAACATACGAATCGGATGCTTACCTGCTGCAGGAAGAGATCAAAAAGATGTTTATGGCATCACGTGAGAACGAGAATAGATATTGGAACCAGGCCACTCCAACAGAGAAACACAATTTTTTGGTAGAACTGGAGAAGATCAAAGCTGGTCTTGAACAGGAAACAGAAGACCAGACCCAACCCGAAGAGGCATCGCTGCCACTGCTGATTTCCGATCAGTTGACAGAGCCGTTTGGGGCTGCTCCTGAATTCCATGGGTCGGGGAAAGCCGACCAGTTGGTTTATAAAATCCAGCTGGGTGCATACAGTCGTGGCATACCAGCATACAGGAAACGTTTATTCAATAAACTTGGCCTGATCAGGAAAATTGATCAATATACCGACGAAAATGGGGTAGTGATTTATACTACCGGGATTCTGAGTTCGGAGCAGGATGCCCAAAAGATGCTCGCGCAAATTAAGCAGGAAGGTGCAGAAGATGCCATTATTGTACCTTATTTTAATGGAAAAAGAATAACTTTGGAGCAGGCAAAAAAAATTGAATCCGGAGATGACATCAAAACAAACTAAAAAAAAACCTACCGATAATCCACAAGATGGAACATTGGGAAATTTCGCCCTGGTTCTCCACAATGACGATCTGCATAGCTTTGACTATGTGATTGATGCATTGATTAAGGTATGCAACCACAACTATGAACAAGCCTTGCAATGCACCTTAATCACCCATCATAAGGGGTCATGCGAGATCAGACAAGGGAATAAAGAGTTGCTGATCCGGATGAAACAGGCATTAACCGAAAGGGAGTTACAAACCACCATTGATACCTTGCCATGAGTTTATTAGCTATCATACTACTTATTTTTTTGGGATTGCTTTTGCTTCTCATAGAATTTGCTGTCATCCCCGGGATAACCATTGCGGGAGTTGGTGGGTTCATTCTTCTGGGGTTAAGTGTTTATATTGCTTTCACTTCGTTTGGTTCTGTTCCCGGATTTTTAACCCTGGCGTTTGTGTTGATTGCTTCCCCTTTGCTGATCTACTATTTTTTCAAGTCGAAATCCGGAAAAGTAATGGTTCTGGATTCCCGTATTGAAGGGAACATAGGAGCAGTTGATCAGGAGAAGATCCATCCGGGGGATATAGGAAGAACCATTGGCAGGCTTGCTCCTATTGGAAAAGTAAAAATAAACGGAGAAATTGTTGAAGCCCGGTCAACCGGTAGTTTTATTGATCACAATACAGAAATAAAAGTTATAAAAATATTGTCGAATAGTCTTATTGTCGAACCCGTAAATTAAAAAAAAATGATTGAATCAGTTGGTGTCTGGGGAATTTTTATTGCTGTGATCGTTCTCCTATTTATTGTTCTCTATTTTATTCCTATCGGACTTTGGTTTTCAGCCCTTGTTTCCGGAGTAAAAATTTCCTTATTACAACTCTTCCTGATGCGGTTCAGGAAGGTGCCACCCGGGGTTATTGTCCGGGCAATGATTGAAGGTGAAAAAGCCGGGGTTTCATTAAACCGGAATGATCTGGAAGCCCATTACCTGGCAGGCGGACATGTAGCCAGAGTGGTGCATGCGCTGGTTTCCGCATCAAAGGCTAATATTGAACTAACATTTAAGATGGCAACAGCCATTGACCTGGCGGGAAGGGATGTATTTGAAGCTGTACAAATGTCAGTGAATCCAAAAGTGATCAATACTCCGCCTGTTACAGCTGTTGCCAAGGATGGCATCCAGCTTATAGCCAAAGCCCGTGTGACCGTTCGCGCGAGTATTAAACAATTGGTCGGAGGTGCCGGGGAAGATACAGTACTGGCACGTGTGGGCGAAGGAATTGTCTCCTCTATAGGCTCTGCACATTCACATAAGGTTGTGCTCGAAAATCCCGACTTTATTTCCCGCGTCGTTCTGGAAAAAGGATTGGATGCCGGTACGGCTTTTGAAATCCTCTCTATCGATATTGCTGATATTGATATCGGTAAAAATATTGGTGCCGGACTGCAGATGGATCAGGCCGAAGCGGATAAGAATATTGCCCAGGCAAAAGCAGAGGAAAGACGTGCTATGGCTATCGCCCTCGAACAGGAAATGATAGCAAAAGCTCAGGAAGCACGGGCAAAAGTTATCGAAGCTGAAGCAAAAGTGCCCCTTGCCATTGCCGACGCATTTAAAAACGGAAACCTGGGAATTATGGATTATATGAAATATAAAAATATTATGGCCGACACAGCCATGCGTGATTCGATCTCCGGAACCGAAAAAAAAGAAGCGCCGGATAAGTAATTCTATATGATCATTTCATTGTTAAGAAATTTTTAATTGGGTAATATTTTCCAATTTTCATTTTAAAAACTGAAAAAACCATCGTATATTTGCAGCATAGTTTTAGTTCATAGGTTTAGGTTTGATTAGTTTTATTGGTTTAGTTAGATGAAAAGGATGGGTGTTGACCCGTCCTTTTTTTTTGCATTCAAATCTGGTTAAAAAAATAGAATATGCTAAAAATATGAAGGTTGGATGAATTCTTTCACTCCTTTATATCCAATTTATTCCGGGCATTCTTCGGGATACCTGATATCCGTTAAAAATAACCCATGTGCAGGCACCGAAGCTCCGGCAGCACTTCTGTTCTTCACTTCAATAATTTTTCGAAAATCTACTGCCGATAACTTCCCTTTCCCCACATCCAGCAAAGTGCCTGTTATGGCACGTACCATGTTGCGTAAAAACCGGTCTGCCTGAATCATGAAAACAAGGTATGTCCCTTCTCGATGCCAGCTGGCAATAAATATCTTACACAGGTTTGTTTTTACATCGGTATGTGACCGGCTGAAACTGGTAAAATCATTGTACTGAGGAAGAATTGCTGCCGCTTCATTCATCCGGGTAACATCCAGGGGTCCCCGGTAATAATAAGCTGTTTCAACAACGAATGGATCTTTCACCGGGGTAATCACATATTGGTAGGTGCGTGAAACGGCGCTAAAGCGTGCATGCATCTCAGGCCTTACTTTCCATATCTTTTGCAGGGCAATATCGGAAGGGAGCAGGCTATTCATCTGCTGCGCCAGTCTGGATGTATCGATATGTTCATCCTCCGATTCAAAATGCAGGATAAAAAATGAGGCATGAACACCTGTGTCGGTGCGCCCGGCACCTACCACCCGGATTTTTTCACGTAAAACTGTGGAAAATGCACCTTCCATTACTTCCTGCACCGAAAGAGCATCAGGCTGAACCTGCCATCCATGAAAACGGGTGCCTTTAAAACATAGTTGAACAAAGTAGCGTTGCATGACCATTTTTCCTTATCTGAAAACAAATTAAATACATTTATTGCAATTATCTGTTCCTCCCCCTGGTTTCCAACTGAAAATTTGACAGCTTCCTTCTGTTGAAGGAAGACTAATCAGGCCCGTTTTCTCTTGTCAACATTTTTTTAAAAGAATGGAATACTGACATTTAGACAAGAAATAAGTTCATTTTGTCATGGTTAATACTCTGGTATCTTGTTTGATTAACTGACGATGAGTTGAACTTATAATGATAGGAGGATTTAGTCATGACACTAGCAAGAAGAACAGAAAATTTATTCCCGTCGTTTTTCGACAGGTTTTTCAACAGCGATCTGATGGACTGGAATCTGACCAACTTTTCCAGTACCAACACTTCTTTGCCGGCAGTGAATGTGAAGGAGACTGATGATGATTACATTCTTGAGGTTGCTGCTCCGGGCATGAGTAAGAAGGATTTTAAGATTAACTATCAAAACCATGTACTGACCATTTCTTCTGAGAAAAAAGAAGAAAAGAGTGAACAGGATGATCATTATACCCGGAAAGAGTTTAGCTATCAGTCATTTCAGCGTTCCTTTACCGTACCGCAGCATGATGTTGACAGCGAAAAAATCACTGCCACCTATGCCGATGGTATCTTGAACGTGAAGCTTCCCAAACGTGAAGAGGTGAAGCCGAAACCGGCAAGAGAAATTAAAATTTCTTGAAAAAATTCAGGGCAGGAATTTTCCTGCCCTCTTTTCATACGTAGCGGCTAAAGGAGACTTAATATATTTTAACAAAATAATAGTTTGTATTTCTTTTCAATCGTTTAAATTCGTGCACTCAAAAAAGGTTGTTATTTTCCCGGACATTTAATCAGGCATAATTGTGAAATCAAAATAATACTATGATTCAAACAGTAGATATTAAAGAATTGAACGAACGGATACAAAAAGAAAGTTCGTTTGTTGATCTGGTTACCATGGAGTTAAACAAGGTAATCATTGGGCAGAAGCACCTGGTAGAAAGTTTGTTGGTAGGTCTCCTGTCCAATGGCCATATCCTTTTAGAGGGAGTTCCTGGTCTGGCTAAGACATTAGCTATTAAATCATTGGCAAATACTATCCATGCCAGGTTTGCCCGGATACAGTTTACACCTGATCTGCTGCCTGCCGACCTGATAGGAACCATGATTTACAGTCAGAAAAAAGAAGAGTTCACCATCAAGAAAGGCCCCATTTTCGCCAATTTTATTCTGGCCGATGAGATCAACCGGGCACCTGCAAAGGTACAATCGGCACTACTCGAAGCCATGCAGGAACGCCAGATTACCATCAGCGATTTTACCTATAAACTGGATGAACCATTCCTGGTTATGGCTACGCAAAACCCCATAGAACAGGAAGGCACCTATCCGCTCCCCGAAGCACAGGTCGACCGTTTTATGCTTAAAGTAGTGATCAGCTACCCCGGGAAAGATGAGGAGAGACAGATAATTAATCAGAATTTATTAAAACAGTTCCCCGAAACAAATCCTGTGCTGAACCCGGAGGATATTATCCGGGCACGCGACATTGTAAAAGATGTCTATATGGATGAAAAAATTCAAAAATATATAGTGGATATCGTCTTCGCAACCCGTGAACCGCAAAATTACAGTCTGGAGAAATACCAGGAAATGATCTCCTATGGCGCTTCACCCAGGGCTGGTATCAGCATGGCACAGGCAGCAAAAGCTTATGCCTTTATTAAACGAAGAGGATATGTCATTCCCGAAGATGTCAGAGCTGTGTGCCCCGATGTCCTGCGACACCGGATCGGACTGAGCTATGAAGCTGAAGCCAACAACATTACTTCCGAAGATATTATTACAGATATATTAAATACGGTGGAGGTACCGTAGAGAATGCTTGAAGGATTGATGAAGGGAACGCAAAAAATTTTATCAGAAGTGCTTTCTGTTGGTAAATTCAACTCATAACTCTTTTATGGAAACGAGTGAACTACTAAAAAAGGTAAGGAAAATAGAGATCAAGTCGCGGGGATTATCAAAAAATATCTTCGCGGGAGAGTACCATAGTGCTTTTAAGGGCAGGGGTATGGCTTTTTCTGAAGTAAGAGAGTACCAGTTTGGGGATGATATCCGGAACATCGACTGGAATGTTACTGCCCGCTACAGCCATCCTTACGTTAAAATTTATGAAGAGGAGCGGGAACTAACGGTGATGCTGCTGATTGATGTTAGTGGTTCACGTGATTTCGGGACCTCAGAAAAAACAAAAAAGAATGTCATTACCGAAATCTCCGCAATTTTGTCATTTTCAGCTATACAGAATAACGATAAAATTGGGGTTATTTTCTTTTCCGATACGATTGAAAAATTTATTCCACCAAAAAAGGGGAAAAGTCATACGCTCCGGATCATCCGTGAATTGATCGATTTTAAACCTCAGCATTCCCGCACCAACATTGCCGATGCCATCCGGTACTTTACCAATGCCATCAAAAAGAAGTGTACTGCTTTTGTTATTTCTGACTTTATGGATGATAATCCTTCACTGGAACTGGCCCTTTCCATTGCTAATAATAAGCATGATGTGGTGGCGCTGAATATTTGGGACGACCGGGAAAAAGAGCTTCCACCCATTGGAATGGTGAAATTGAAAGATGCAGAATCCGGCCGGTACCTATGGGTTGACAGCAGTTCCCGCAAGGTCAGGAAAATCTATTCCGATTACTGGAATCATCATATTCATAGGCTGGATACCCTGTTCAAAAAATGTGGCGTGGATTATGTCTCGATAAATACAAAAGAAGACTATGTAAAATCGTTAATGACCCTCTTCAGAAAGAGGGCTGTTAAACAGTAAAACGAATGAAGTCAGCAACAAAAATATTTCTGGTTATCCTGATTGCCCTGCCGGTATTCCCGGCCACGGCCCAGCGCATAAAAGCCACGGCAAGCCTCGACTCTGCCCATATTCTGCTGGGCGATCAGGTAAAACTCTTTTTGGAAATCGACCACCCCAAAAATGTTCATGTTGAATTTCCTGAAGTCCCCGACACATTGCTCGAACGGGTGGAAGTTCTTGAACGGTCGGGGATTGATACTTTCCGGATGGATGATGAAGATTTCCAGAAGCAGATCCGGTCGTTTCTGATCACCTCCTTCGACAGTGGTTCATACCGGATCCCCCCCCTCTGGTTTAACATTGAATTTAACGGCAGGTTTGATTCCATCCCGACAAACGGGGTGACCCTGAATGTATACAGCATGCCCATTGATACCACCCGTGGTCCGACAGATATTAAGATGCCCTATGGCGCCCCCGTCACCCTGAAGGAAGTTACTCCCTATATCATGGGAACCATTCTGCTTGCTGCTATCCTGTTTTTTATATTCTATGCCCTGAGCCGGAGAAAAAACAATAAGCCGATCTTTTCCATCCCGCAACGACCGAAAGAACCTGCTCACGTGATTGCTTTGCGGGAACTCGATCGTATAAAACAGGAAAAATTATGGCAGAAAGGAAAAACAAAACAGTACTATAGCGAAATGACAGAAGTTCTCCGAAAATATATCGAACGTCGTTTTGAAATACCGGCATTGGAGCAAACCTCCGATGAGACCCTGGCCAGCTTCAGGTACCGGCGCGACCTGTTGCAGGAAAAAACATATGAAAACCTCAGCCATCTATTGACACTGGCCGATCTGGTGAAGTTCGCCAGGTATAAACCTATGCCCGACGATGATAACCTGACCCTGGTAAATGCCTATTTCTTTGTGAATGACACAAAAAGTGATGAAGCCAGCACAACAAATCAGGCTCCAAATGAACAGAATTAACACGATGGGGGTTCATCCTTATACCTTTTAAGTGAACGACTGGATAAGATAAACGAAGGAAGAATTACCTGAAAAATCGAAAATATTGAAGAAGTTGTATTAAAATAAATTGGGATGTTTGAAGGAATCACATATAAGAACCCGGAATATTTTTATCTGCTGTTGGTCATCCTGCCCATGGTGATTTGGTATATCTTCAGGCAGAAAAGAAATACTGCGAGCATCCGCATTTCATCTACTGCCCCGGTGTTGAAAGCTCCAGGAACACTCCGGCAATACCTGCGGCACCTGGTTTTTTTATTTCGGATTTTGGCATTTGCGCTTTTTGTGGTTGTTCTGGCACGCCCCCAATCATCGAGCCATTGGGAAAATGTGACCACCGAGGGAATAGATATCACCATTGCCCTGGATATTTCTACCAGTATGCTGGCCAGGGATTTCTCCCCCGACCGGCTGGAAGCTGCCAAAAAAGTGGCCATGGAGTTTATTTCGGGCAGGGAATATGATCGTATCGGGTTGGTTGTTTTTGCCGGAGAAGCCTTTACGCAGTGCCCGTTAACAACCGACAGAGTTGTGTTGCTTAACCTGTTTAAAGATATCCGGACCGGAATGATCGAGGACGGAACAGCCATCGGTAACGGACTGGCTACTGCTGTGGCACGACTGAAAGACAGCGATGCCATTAGCCGGGTAGTTATTCTGCTGACCGACGGAGAAAATAATTCAGGGGAGATTGCTCCGCTCACCGCGGCCGAAATTGCCAGTACATTCGGAATTCGGGTATATACCATAGGCGTGGGAACCATAGGAACAGCTCCTTATCCCGTTCAAACCCCCTACGGAACCCAACTGCGCGATATAGAAGTGAAGATTGATGAAAACATGCTCCGGGAAATCGCATCCATTACCAACGGGAAATATTTCCGGGCAACAAGCAATACCAAATTGGAAGAAATCTACCGGGAAATCGATGCCCTGGAAAGATCAAAAATAGAAGTCAGGGAGTTCAGCCGCCGATCAGAAGAGTTTCTGCCTTTTGCCCTGGCAGGAATTTTGATGCTGCTGATCAGTATGCTACTGGGAACAACCGTATTTAAAAGTATCCCTTAATTGTTGAAAAATGGAAATGTTCAGATTTGCAAATATAGATATGTTATGGGGGCTGATGCTCATACCCGCCTTCACCCTCCTGTTTATTCTATCCAGGCTTACCCGGAAAAGAGCCTTGCGGAAATTTGGAAACCATCATGTCATTAGTGAACTCATGCCCTTCGTCTCAAAAACCCGCCCGGTTTTTAAATTTTCCCTGCTGATGCTGGCCCTGGCTTTTTTTATTGTTGGAACCGCACGACCACAGTTTGGATCCAAATTGAAAAAAGTACAACGGGAAGGTGTGGAAATCATTATTGCACTCGATGTCTCAAATAGTATGATGGCTGAAGATATCCAACCCAACCGGCTGGAAAGAGCCAAAAGAGCTATCGCACGACTTGTAGACCGACTAAAAGATGATAAAATCGGGTTGATCGTTTTTGCCGGCGATGCCTATACACAACTCCCCATAACCAGCGATTACAATTCAGCTAAACTCTTTCTCGAAGCAGTGAATACCCAAATCGTTCCCCGACAGGGAACTGCAATTGGTGCAGCTATCCAAATGGCCATCCGCTCCTTTACACCCGGCGGCGAAGCAAATAAAACTATCGTGGTTATTACCGATGGCGAAAACCATGAAGACGATCCGGTGAACGCTGCTCAGGAAGCTGTAAGTGGCGGAATCTCCGTGCATACCATAGGAATGGGATTGCCTCAGGGATCACCCATACCGGTTACCAAAAACGGCCAAACCGATTATATGCGCGATAACCAGGGAAATGTGGTCATCACTAAACTGGACGAGAATACACTGGAGAAAATTGCTACCACAGGGAATGGAATTTACGTGAGAGCTAATAACGCACAGGTAGGACTGAATGCTCTTTTTGATGAAATCAATAAAATGCAAAAAGTAGAAATGGAAACATTGGTCTACTCCGAATATGACGACCAATTCCAATATTTCTTCGCTGCAGGATTGCTCTTGCTGCTGCTGGAATATTTGATCCTGGAAAGAAAAAACAGATATTTGATGAAAATAAAATTGTTCTCAACATAACTCGAAAAAAAATGATGCGATTAATTCTTTTTATCTATATCCTGCTGATTCCCACATTCCTCTTCGGACAAAATGAACGGAAGTTTGTGCGAAAAGGAAATAAAATATTTATGGACGCAGTGAAAGATACCACGAAACTGGACACTATACGGTTTAGCCAGGCGGAAGCTGAATACAGAAAAGCCCTGGAAAAACGACCGGAAAATAAACAGTGGAATTTTAACCTTGCCGACGCCATGTATAAACAAATGCGATTCCAGGAGGCAGAAAAAAAATTCGAGGATCTGATCTCAAAACTGGATACCAAAGAAGAACAGGCAAGAGCCCTCCACAATAAAGGAAACAGCCAGCTGATGCAGCAACAGATCGATAATAGTATTGAATCCTACAAGGAAGCCCTGAGAAAAAATCCAAACGACCTGGATACAAAATATAACCTGGCCTATGCACAAAGATTGAAACAACAACAGGAAAACCAACAACAGCAACAACAAAATAACCAGGACCAACAACAACAGGAACAACAAAACGATCAGGACCAGCAAAACAACCAGCAGCAGCAGGACCAGCAAAACAACCAGCAACAACAGGATCAGCAAAACAACCAGCAGCAGCAAGACCAGCAAAACAATCAACAACAGCAGGACCAGCAGCAGGCGCAGCAAAAAATATCTAAACAGGATGCAGAACAGCTTCTGCAGGCTTTACAGAATGATGAGCGGGACATACAGGAAAAAGTAAAAAAAGAAAAAGCTGCCCGGTCCCGGCAGATCAGAACAGAAAAGGAATGGTAAAAAACGAAATAGAAGTAAATCATCAAGAAATGAGAATGGATTGGAGAAGATGGCCATGTTAAAAAAAATAGTATTTATCATCGGTTTCTTTACCGCTTTAGCGACACAGGCAGAACAAACCCGGTTTGTTATGTCAGCTCCTAATGCGGTAGAAACCGGCCAGCAGTTCAGGCTCACCTTTACCCTGAATGAAAAGGGGTCAAACCTGCAACTGCCCTCCGGATTAACGAACAACTTCGATGTATTGATGGGGCCCAGCACCAGCCAGTCTTTCAACATGCAAACCATCAACGGGCAGACCACCCGGGAGGTAACCATTTCCTACACCTACATCCTGCGTGCAAAAAGTGAAGGAAGCTTCGAGATCAGGCCTGCCTCCATTGAAGTGGAAGGGAAAGTACTGGAGTCGAACGCCCTGAATATCCAGGTGGTTAAGTCCCAGCCTAAACCCCAGCAATCCCAGCCACAGGGGAATGATGGTTCACGTGGACAACAATCCATGAACCTGGGCGATGATAATCTGTTTCTCCGCGTGGAATTGAGTAAACAGAACGTCTTCAGAGGGGAACAGATTGTGGCTACAGTCAAGCTTTATGCCGATCCAAACATTCCGGTTTCCGGTTTCGAAGAGGTCAATCTGCCTACTTATGAAGGATTCTTTACCCAGGATATTGAAACTCCCCAGCAGATCAATTTTACCCGTGAAGTATACAACGAGCGGATCTACCAGGTGGGTGTGCTGAAAAAAACAATATTGTTTCCCCAGCAGAACGGAACCATTACCATCCATCCATTCAGCATGGTTTTACTGGTACAACAGCGGGTCAGGCCCCGGAGCTTTTTTGATGATTTTTTCAGTGGCATCCAGACTGTTCGCTCATCCATCACCAGTAAACCAGTGAACGTAAACGTGAAGGACCTGCCCCCACCTCCGGCTCATTACTACGGTGGAGTAGGGAATTTTAATATCACTTCCGGTCTGAGTGCAGAGGAGGTCACTACCAACGATGCTGTCACACTGAAATTATCAATCAGCGGAACAGGAAACCTGCGACTGATTCGCAACCCGGAACTGTCCCTGCCCAGCGACTTTGAAGTATATGATCCCCGGTCAAACGAAAACTTCCAGGCTACGGGCAACGGTGTAACCGGAACCAAAACCGTGGAGTATCTTTTTCAACCCCGTTTTGAAGGAGAATACACCATTCCCTCCATCCATTTTGCTTTTTTTAATCCGGCCACCGGTTCCTATGTAACCCGTTCAACACCGGAGTATACCCTTCAGGTTCGGAAAGGAACCGACGATCCCTCCGGACCGGTGATGAGCTCCCGCCGCCGGGAAGAATTGCAGTTGCTGGGACAGGATATCCGTTTCATCAAGCAGGGAAACCCCATGTTGCGTACCAGTGGGTCAACTTTTTTTGGTACGGCTCTCTACTATTTCTTCTATGGAGCATCCACTTTCCTGTTTGTCGTCCTTTTTATCGTCTTTCGAAAAAAAGCCCGCGAAAATGCCAATGCTGCCCTGATGCGCAACAAGAAGGCTAACCGGCTGGCAGTGCGGAGACTAAAAGATGCTGCAGGATTTATGAAAAAAAATCAGCATGAAGCTTTCCACGAATCGATCTTAAAAGCTTTTTGGGGGTACCTGAGCGATAAACTGGGAATACCCGTTGCAAACCTCAATCGCGACAGTGCTGTGGAAACCCTCGCCCAAAGAAATGTGGAGGAGGAACTGATCAACGATTTTGTTGAAATCATTGAGCATTGCGAGTTTGCACGATTTGCTCCCTCCGGAGGTTCTCAAACCCGGACAGAACTCTATCATAAGGCCGTTTCAACAATGAGCAGACTGGAAAAGCAGATAAAGAGATGAAAAATGTTTAGCTTTGAAAAATTAACAGCAATAGTTCAGAATAGAACCATGAGAATGAAGCAAATAAGTTGTTATCAGCTGGGGGTGTTCCTGCTCGGAATGCTTTCATTTTTAACTGTCCATAGCCAGGATTCCACGCAGGTACTGTGGGAAAAAGCCAATGCTTTTTATACAACAGAGGAATATCAAAAGGCAGCTTCTGCATATGAACAAATATTACATTCAGGCCAGGAATCAGCTAAATTATACTTCAACCTGGGAAATGCTTACTATAAAGATGGAAATATTACCCGTGCCATATTAAACTATGAACGGGCGAAACTACTGGCGCCCAATGATCCGGATGTCGATTTTAATTTACAAATGGCCAATCAGTTTGTTGTTACAGCAATCGATGCTCTGCCACAACCCTTCTTTGTCCGATGGAGCAACCGGATGATCAATCTTTATCCGGCTGACCAATGGGCACGAATAAGTATTGGAGCGTTTATCCTCTTTCTGGGATGGCTTGGCTTATTCATTTTTAGTCGGATGACTGCCTGGAAACGGATTTCCTTCTGGTTGGGCGTACTGAGCCTGATCGTGGCAGTTACTTCCTTCTCTTTTGCATCCCGGCAAAAAGAAAAATTAAACCAACGGAAACATGCGGTTGTCTTCTGCCCGAGAGTTACCGTGAAAAGTGCACCTGCACAAAATAGTACCGATCTTTTTCTCCTTTATGAGGGGGTGAAGATTGAAATATCCGACAGTCTGAACACCTGGAAAGAGATCAGACTCCCCGATGGAAATGTGGGATGGCTGCCCGATTCCTGTATCATTAGAATTTAATATTATGGAAAATGATTTAAAACTGGCTGTCCTGATCGATGGCGACAATATTCCTTCGGCATATGTAAAAGAGATGATGGAAGAAATTGCTAAATATGGTAATCCAACCATCAAACGCATCTATGGCGACTGGACCAAACCTGTTCTGAATAAATGGAAAAGTGTATTACTCGAAAATGCCATCACTCCCATTCAGCAATACAGTTATACCACCGGTAAAAATGCCACTGACTCGGCGATGATCATCGATGCCATGGATATCCTGTATGGCAGTAAGGTGAATGGCTTTTGCCTGGTTTCAAGTGACAGCGATTTCACCCGCCTGGCTACCCGGTTGCGGGAAGCAGGCATGAAGGTATATGGCATCGGGGAGAAGAAAACACCTGACCCTTTTATTGTTGCGTGCGACCGGTTTATCTATATAGAAATTCTGAAAAACCAGTCGAAAGAGAGTGAAAACACTTTAACACCCGATAAACCGGTTAAAAAAGCTCAGTTCGATAATATCACTCCCAAAGTGATCAAACTGATTGCCTCTACTATTTCTGACCTGGCCGACGAAGATGGATGGGCATTCCTGGGTGACGTGGGAAGTCTGCTGCAGAAAAAACAACCCAACTTCGACTCCCGGAACTACGGTTTTGAAAAACTTACCCCGCTGATCGATTCAATCGGGAAGTTTGAAATAGATCAGCGCGACAGCTATAAAGGAAAATTTAAGCTGATCTATGTCAGGAATAAAAAACGATAACTACTTCAAAAGATTCAAAATCTCTTCTTTCGTAATTTCCTGAAGCGGATTGTTTGAGTTGATGAATATATTGGCCAGGGAGTTTTTCCTGTCTTGTAATTGCTGAATTTTTTCTTCAACAGATCCCCGTGAAATAAAGCGATAAACGAATACAGGTCTGCTTTGTCCAATGCGATGTGCCCTGCTGATTGCCTGATTTTCAGCAGCAGGATTCCACCACGGATCAAGGATGAACACATAATCGGCTCCGGTAAGGTTCAGCCCTACGCCACCCGCTTTCAGAGAGATTAGAAAGATCCGGTTTTCCGGGTCTTCTTGGAATTGTTTGATTACTTCAGCCCTGTTTCCTGTTTGCCCGGTCAGCAGACTGTACTTCCAGTTTTTCTTTTCCAGGCGCGCCACAATCAGCTTCAGATGTTTTACAAATGAGGAAAAAACCAATACTTTGTGATTTTCTGCCACTACGCTCTCAAGCCGGGATATGATCTCTTCATATTTGCCTGACTCTCCGCTTCCCATATCATCCAGCATTAACGGATGATTGGCCAGTTGCCGCAGGCGGGTGAGTCCTTTGAGAACAATCATAGCTGATTTTTTCACGCCGTCGTTTTCAATTCCGGCAAGGATCGAGTTGCGGATGATTGATTTTTCCTTTTCATAGGTGTGCTTCTGTTTTTCTTCCATCTCACAAAAAATGACCTGTTCCGTCACCGGAGGCAGATCATGTGCAACTTCCTCCTTCGTGCGGCGTAAAATAAAAGGACGGATAAGGATCTGCAGCTTTTCCTGCTGGTTTTTATCGTTATTTTTTTCGATGGGTGTTAAAAAGAACCGTTTAAAAAAAGGCAGATTCCCCAACAACCCTTTATTCAAAAAATTCATCTGTGCCCATAAATCTGACAGGGAGTTTTCGATGGGTGTACCGGTAAGGGCAAGCCGGTGTTCCCCACGTAACTTCATGATCGCCTTATAGGTTTTCGAAGATGCATTTTTTACATACTGGCTTTCGTCTAAAATCAGGAAGAAAAATTTATGGCGGGAAAGCATGTCACAGTCGTTGCGCACCGTGCCGTAAGTTGTGAGAATAATATCGCAGGTATGTAGTGCGTTTTCAAAACCGGATTCACCTTTTCTCTGAGCTCCTGCATGCTTGTAAATTTTCAGGGACGGAGTGAATTTGTATATCTCTGATTCCCAGTTATGCACCAGTGAGGTGGGTAGGATGATCATACTGGCAGGCTGGTGGGTTACACCAGTGGGAGCATCAGCAAACAGGGTAAGCTGACCACTCTGATCCTGGCTTTTCCCGGGAAGAGACCACATTCCGGAACGCTTAAATTTGAGCAGCAGGGTAAGGGTTTGCAAGGTTTTCCCCAGTCCCATATCATCGGCCAGGCATCCGCCAAACCTGTTTCTTTTCAACCCATGCATCCACCGGAAGCCTGATACCTGGTAATTGCGAAGCTGTGCATTCAAACCTTCTGGCAGGGAGACTTTCTCCCTGAAGCCGGATAATTGATTGATTTTATGAATGACAGACTTATTACCCGACTGTAACACAGGTTTTATCAGGGCATAGTGATGTTTCTCCAGGTGCAGTGTAAGGCCTTTGCTCCGGGCAAATGAGGCCAAACTTTTATACCGGGCAAACCACTCTTCCGGTATGATCGCAATTTCACCATTCGGTAGTTCAAACTCACGCTGGTCATTCAGAATATGATTTTTTAGTTTGATAAATGGAAATGTAAACCCGCCAAAGGTTACCCGGGCAAAAACATCAAACCAATCGTCGGTCATCCGGGCATCCAGCTCAATCTCCTGGTTTCCTATAAAATAATTCTTATCGAGCTTGTCCTGTTTCACGCGGATGCCCTGTTGCTCCAGGAAGGACATATTTTTACTCAGCCAACTCATCCAGTCATACAACAAGCTGCGGCTATCGATCAGTGGAGCCCCGGGAAGGGTATAATACCCTTTCATCTCCACCAGTCCGGCAAGCTTTACCTGCCCGGCAACTTCAGCCTCCCAGACATAATCTCTGCGGGTCTTTCTGAAAAAGTAATGGCTCTCATTTTTTTGAAGCCTGACGGCCACTTCCTGCCTGGTATTGGGATAGAATACTTCATTTTCGTAATGATAGCGCAGCGTCAGGGCAGGCTTCCACTCCAGATTATACTCCAGGGTAAGGGATGCAAATTTTTGAGACTGCCCGTCTTCAATGGTAAATCCTTCGGCCCGGACGTCAAAATCGCGAACAATTTTTTTCACAAAACTCCCATAGTACTTATCCTCAATGGAATGGGGAATGGAAACAAATTCTTTGGAGAAAAAGGGATTTAACTTTTTCGCATCCAGCTTCTCAAAAGCAATCAACACATTCCGGCGAAGGATCGTACACGGCTTGTTGGTCAGAATGTTTATATTCCTGTTTTGGAGAGGAACCTCCTGGTCATCGAGCCATACCCTCAGTTTATAACGTGTTTCCGTGTCATTCCGGTAAAAGTAAAAAACAGGTTGGGCAAAAAATGGAGATACCTGGATTTCATCATCGTCGTACAGATTGGCATATTTTGCTTCCTTGTTGATCAGGCGTACCGGGCTGACCATCAAAATAGTAACAACTTTAAACATGCAGGATTCCAGAAAAGGCAGGATCTGCCTTTCATAGAGTTCAGGTATGATCTTTTTCCTGAATTCTGAACTATTTTTTGTTTTGGAGAAACGCTTCATCAGCTTTTCATCGCTATATTTATCCATAATCTCAACCAATTCTCTTTCATAGGGTTTGAATTCATATTCAGACTGATTGATATCATGGAGTTTAACCTGTTTCTCGACAGTAAAGAATTTATCTTTTTTGCGAATCAGGCAGGGTAAAAATACTTTACCCAGGTTGTAGCGTTCGGTCAGGATGACAACAAATTCGATTTGGTTCATTCAGCAATTTTCACAGATTTTTAATTCTGTTTTTTAATATCTTCTGGTATGTTTCGATCATTCTCATGTAGTTTTTGCTCCTGAATTTTTTGGCAAGGCTATAAGCTTCATTCAGCCACGACTGTGCGATAACCAGGTCGTCTTTCATTTCATAAGCCAGAGCCAGGTTATATCTGGCATCGATAGCCATTTTTCCATTTCTGTTATCGGCATATTTTTCCCAGAGTTCAATGGCCTCGTCCCACTTAGCTTCTTCCAGAAAAAAAGCTGCGTTTGAAAAATCGGGCAGGGGTGGAACAGAATACATGCGGTTAACGGTTTGCCAGGATCCGGAAAACCGTTTGGCAAAATTTTCTCCCGCCAGGGTTGCTGCCATCTCGAGTGCAGTTAACCGTGAAGGCGGGCGGTATCCGGGTTGATAGTTTCCCTCCTGGTCATATCCATTCCAGTAAATTGTATCGATGAGGGTTTTCACATCCACTTTTTCGCGGGTTTCCGCATCATAAACAGCCCATACGGCAGCAGTGATCACTTCATGGGTTTCCGGTGAATCGGCGGTTTGGGAGTAGTTCGAAAAGAAAGTGGAATATGTTTCCAGCAAAATGAGCAGGTCGACCTGCGTGGCGGAGGTAACCTGCCCGATCAACGCCGGAGTGATGTCAGGCAAGTGTTCGCCGGTATGCCTTTCAAAGGCATGATAGGGATAAATATGTATTTCTTCAAAAACTTGATTCTCTTTGAGTTTTCCGGCCACCTCAACAATACAGGCAGTGACCAGTAAGCTGTCCAGATTTTCAGGATCATTCCCGGCTCTGAAAAGCTGGTAATCACTTTTAAAAAAATGCTGGAGGGTATCTTCTCTGTATTTAAAATTCCGATAAACCAGGGCAGCATCCTTTGCTTCAAGCTTAACCTCGGCCGGATGGTATACCTCAATGGGAAAGTCACGGTAAACCGTGCAGGCTGAAGTCAGCAAAAGGAAAATAACCGGAATAAGTCGATAGTTCATTGGGTGTTTTTTATTTCAGATTTTCTTCTCTTTAGTATTTCCAGGTACTCATAGGTTAACGGGCGGAACATGATCTCATAGGATTCCAGAGCCCAATAGATGGCTGTATCCAAATCACCCAGTATCTCATACCCCAGGGCTACATTCAGCAGAGCCTTGCTTTTGAGCGTTTTTGATTTGGTTTTTTCAGCTGTCTCCTTCCATAATGAAACGGCCGACTGCCAGTCGCCACTGTAAGCCAGCTGATTGGCTTCCCTGAAATGTTTTTGTTGAGCAATAAAATAGGATCTGTTCTCTGGTCGCCATTGTGCTGCAATCCTCCCCGATAGCTCTAATGCAGCCACTATTCCTGTTTCGGCAAGCGCATTTTTTACCGGTGTAAACCGGCGAAACAATTCGCTGGTTTCCAAATCTACCTCTTCCCAGTATAGGGTGTCACTGATAAACTCCCGCAACAGGATCTTTTTCTCCACAGGGTCATAAACCCTGAAAAGCGCTTCGTAGTAAATTTTCATGGAAGCCACAACATACGCATAAAAACCTCCCTGAAAAGGATTAAAATTTGTTTCGTTGTTGTAATCGGTCAAAACCCTGGTTTTTAAGTAATCAAGCGACAGCAAAGCATCCGTTTGAAAAGTCGCACAGTAATCCTCTATGGTTTCCCAGGGCATCTCATTGGCCATCCCCAAAATGCGGGATGAAGAAATAAAGCGGTTTTCAGGAATGACATAATCATACCTTCCCGATTCAAAAAGTAACTCCCCCAGGGCCTTTAAGGTAGTATCGGCCATGTGATAATCATAAAGCACAGTGTCCAGCCTGAAATTTTTATTATAAAATATCTTTTGCAGTGAATCGGCTGTCAGATCATCAAACTGATCATTCACTGCCTGTGAAACCAGGGTCAAACTCTGAATCTGTTGCGGTAGCTCCCTGGATGCAGGAAATGGGATGTCAATTGTCAGAGAACGTGTTTGCACACAGGAAACGGCCATTAACGTGACAAGTATCCCTATAGCCATGACCCATCGTATTTTAACACTGCATTTCATCTCACAAAATTAAGGTATTTTCCTCATTCGTAATTCATTAATACATTCCCCAAAACTTCCTCAAAAACCATTCCACACTTAACAATAATAATATAACAAAAAACAATTCCCGGAGGTTTAACAGTTCGTTGCTCATTTCCTGGATATAGCTCACTGGTTTAAGCATTTTGTTATTTTTTAGTTCGTCCCTGATTTTATCTGCTTCACCAGGTTGAAAGAAGCCGCCACCACTTTGTAAGGCCAGTTGAAAAAGCATCTGGTGATTGGCTTGAGTGACAACATCCTCGAGGTTTATTGCCGTTACAGCAAAGTTTCCGGTTTCAACATAGGTTTCGTTTCCTAAAGTCACTCCGGCCTGAAAAGCATAGTTCCCCACAGGCAGGATGCCGGCATTCAGATAATACCCTTCTCCCCGCACATCGAAGGTAAAGTCAAATTCATTTCCCTGTTCATTTTTAATAACAATAGTTATCTCTTCGGAATTGATTTTTTCGAATGCATCGTTATACAGTTCGGCCTGGAAAACTACCGGATCGATCTCTGCATAAAAAGGTTCATAATCGATTAGGAAGTTATCCTCATTTTGTCTGAGGGCCAGGTATTGGATAAGTTGGTTCACCAGTTCCTGAAATTGATCGTGGGTTTGATTCTGCAAATAGTTATTTAACCGCCATCGCCATAATCCTTCTCCAAACAGGAATCCTGTTTTGCGGTTATTGTATATTCCGGTAGCCAGCAGGGGCTTTGATGTTTCAACCTGTTTAATTCTTTGGTAGAGCAGCACCGAAAATTCGGGGTCAAGGTGGTAGTTGGCAAAAGGAACCATTAGCGGGGGAAATTTGGGCAAAGCTTCGCGGAAAGCTTCACTCAGGGTAAAGGTTGCAAAGGATGGGTTGAACACTGCCTGTGCCTCCTCGGGAGATCCGGCAAGGGGACGGATATTGGCGCCTTCCGAAAGAGCATTCAACTGGGACAGATAAGTTTTACTCCCGACAAGGAATAGCAGGGGAACCCGGTGTGTTGCCTGCTTCCCCAAAATGGGTGCCATAGATTTACCTGCCGTAGGCAGTTGATTTAGAATAATCAGATTGTAATCATTTACATTCGAAGGATAGGGTTCCTCCGTGAACACAGTAACATCGTATGTTTTTTGTTGCTCCAGGGTGTATCTGACAGCTCCGATATCAGGATGCGGACCATCGGAGAGGATGAGTATTTTCTGCTTGTCCTCCAGAACATTCACAACAAATGTGCTTTGGTTATTCCGGGTGTTTCTTTCCCGGTCGGCCACTTCCAGCAAAACCTGGCATTGCTTCAGTCCGGGTGGTCCTGCTTCCAGGATGAACTCATGGGTGGAAAAATAATCCTCATTGGGTGGTGTGATCACTGTCCTGGCCAACACCTCATCGCCTTCCTGTATGGTTAATCGCAGCGAACGACCTTTTAATTTCAAAAACCGGGTATCCACCTCAACCGGGAAAAGATTACCCGAAAATGAAGTACGGTTCACCCGGATTCCCTGGATACGGGCGTCTGAAATTTCCGTAGTATCGCCCAAACCAATGGCATAAACGGGAAATGGAATTTCCTCCAGCATGTTCACCGGGTTTTTCCCCTGATTGTAAATACCGTCTCCGGCAAGAATGAGCGCTCCGATATTCTCGTTCAGGTGATTGCTGGCGAGAGTTGCGAAAAGCTGACTATAGTCCGATTTTTTTTCAGAAAAATCTAATCCTTTGTCGCGGGTCATTTCCTGGCCAAAAGCATAGTTAACCAGACTATACTCTCCTTTGAGCTGGTTTAAAATATTGTTTCTCAGCCGGGTAACATCATTACCCAAACGAAGGGAATCACCGGGGGCAACAATGGAACCTGAATTATCCCAGGCTGTAATGATCAGTGGTTGTTGAACAATTTTTTTCAGACTTCTCAGGAAGGGCGAAAGCAGCAGAAAAGCAATCATCCCAAACGACAGAAAACGTAAGGCCATCAGCACTCTTCTCTGCCAACGGGTCAACTCTCTGGTTTCGCTGTTTTTAACATACAGGATAAGAACAATCACCACTGCTGCTGTCAGTACAACAGGTAACAGGACCAAGCCATATGGAGTGCCAAATGAAATCAATTTTTTTGTATTTTTTGTGGTCGTAAAGATACACAACTCTTTTTAAACCATTCAAACGGACGGGGAATATGTGAAATTTTACAACTCTGTTGTTGTGTTGATCTCACATTTTTTCTATGGGCAAAATTGGCTTGTTTCATAAAATGAATTACTTTTGATGAAACGAGCATGACGTTTCATGAAATAAAAACCCAGGACTGTAGCCATCGTGGTTCTGACCTGCCGATGTGAACGTAAAATAGAATCGTATCATTTAATAATTTTTTATATGCGTAAATTACCTGCCGGAAATCAATGGATAGTTGCGATTTTGTTGCTTTCTCTATTTTCCTGTGGACCCAGAAACAGGTCAGGCCGGGATGCTGACAAAACACAGGAAGAGAACTGGATTCAACTATTTAACGGAAAAGACCTGAACGATTGGAAAATCAAATTCACCGGTTATGAGCTGGGATACAATTTAAATAACACCTTCCGGGTAGAAGACGGATTGTTACGTGTTCGTTACGATGATTGGGATAAG
>Ga0172382_10002608_pt1 | contig 29797 bp, 35 predicted proteins | sample Leawel138RmetaG_FD_122245 | JGI IMG/M metagenome (GOLD analysis project Ga0172382, IMG submission 122245) | Leachate microbial communities from a municipal landfill in Southern Ontario, Canada - Leachate well 138R metaG | ecosystem: Engineered > Solid waste > Landfill > Unclassified | place...
ACAAGGAGAACCAGAAAAAATTCTTGAGATTATAAAAAAAGGACTAGAAAGGTCAATTAATTGTTCTTCTGATCCACTATGTTGGGAATCCGAAGGACAAGGAATATTTGACTTAAATTTATCAGCTTGTTTTTCCTGTTCTTTAGTAGCAGAGACAGCTTGTGAAGAAATGAATCTAGGGTTAGATAGGCGAGTTTTGGTGGACGAAGATTTTGGATACTTTAAAAGCATACAGACTTAATCCACCCATTTTGCAAGCACATTGCCAAAGCCGCACAAGCCAACACTGCAACCAAAGCTTTGTCAAAGAGCTTGCAAAGCCAACGCAAGAGAAAAGAAATTTTAAAAAATGCCCCACCGCACGACAAAAGACAATGAAAATGATAGCGACAAATAGACCAAAAAACACGGCAGACAAGGAAGCACTGGTGGTAACAGGCGTTTGGCTCAATGGCGGGTGACGTGGTTAATTGAGCATTCTGCCTCGCATCAACATTTGTGGTGTATTGACAGTTTTGTGCTCCGAATTCCGCCACTGCGCCAAGCGCCAAACCGTTGGCAGAAATTTTAAACCGAAATACAATGAAAACATACTTTTTAACCTTTTCTCTATTTTTATCCGCTTTAATAGTAAATGGACAAAACTTATATCCAGAAAAATTTGATGATTGCAAATTATCAACCTTTTGTTTAGACTGTGGAGATATAAAAGCTGAACCTCAATCAAATATAATTAATGAGATTATTAAAAACCTAAACAAATCAAACTTTGCTAAAACTAAAGGCATTATCAAAGTACAAATTCTTGTAGATGAAAATGGGAAACCTTGTCTTTTAAGCGTGCAAAACCAAACTAATATCTCAACAACTAAACTGAAACTAAAAAAGGCGATTAACAATACTTCATATTGGAATCCAGCAGTAAATAAAGGGAAAAATCAGAATTCTTCTGTATCATTAATTCTTGAATTTGACAATGGAAAACTATCTGCAAAAAGAAGAAATTTTGATTTTACAAATCAATCTAATATGAAGTCTGAAGGAACTCCCAAAATTAAAACTAGTGACGAAAAATTATCAAAAACTTGGACTTTGTTTACACAGTCAAACTCCGATTTACCTTGGGATATGACAAGGTCAGTAGCAACTGATTTGAAGAATAATATTTGGATTGGAACAGACAATGGAATTATTGAAATCAATAACAATATTTGGAATTTGTACAACTCCAAAAACACAATAATTTCATCTCCTCCATACAACAAAAACGAAACTCAATCAGTAAGATATGCAACAGTAGATAAAGACAATAATAAATGGTTTATTGCTGGTTGGGACGTTTACAAATATGATAATAAGAATTGGACAAAATACGACTCTATAAATTCTCCAATAAACTGGGCAAGAAAAATATTCGTTGACCATAAAAATAATGTTTGGTTTACTTCTTGGGACGGAATTGCAAAATTTGATGGGAAAGATTGGACTGTTTTCAACAAAGAGAATTCAGGATTGCCAACTGATAAAACTTTTGGAGTTTTTGTTGATAAATCGGATAAAATTTGGGTTGGAACTTTTGAGGGTAACGTAATTATTGATAATGGAAAAACAAAACTTTTAGATGACAAGAACTCACCACTTTCAAAAGCATTTATCTCAAAGGTCTTTGAAGATAAAAAAGGTAATTATTGGTTTTCGCTTTACAATGACAAAAATTATAAAGACGAAGGTATATACATCTTAAACACAGCTAATAAATGGACTAAAATTGACTTTCCGGATAACAACAAAATTTTGGACGGAACTTCAATCAATGATTTTCTTTTAGACGAAGAACATCAAGAGCTTTGGATTACTTTAAACGGAGTTGGAGTTTTGTGCTACTATTTAGAAACAGAGAAATGGGAAATTTATACTAATCAAAACTCAAATATTCCAAGTATCCACGCTGAACAAATAACTAAAGACGGAAATGGAGATATTTGGATAGCAACATACGCAGGAGTAGTAAAGCTAAACAGAAAATAAAAACTTCTGCCAACATGGGTAACTGTTCCGCCACGGCGGACGCGGTGCACAACCTCCAATTTTCTAAAATAAACGACTTGTTTTTAGCCGATTTAAGCGAGGTTTGGAGGATTTGGAAATCAGATGGATTGGAACAGGATTCGTTAACCTAAAGCCTTGGGATTATAAAATCATTAATTTTAAAACAACTCACATGAGCATCAGCCACATAAGTAAATATGAAATCCCACCGGGCGATGAGGTAAGGGGCCAAGACATCAGGGAAGGAATTTTCAATTTAATTCAATCAGACTTCCCTGGCTTTGACAAAGACCAATTTATATCAATTACAGAACTGAATCAATACAGGCGACTTTATTTGACTTCATTAATCATTCAGGAAAAGGGAGAGATAGCGCTTATTGACAAAGATGTAATGGAGGCGATTAAAAACAACTCCATTCTTTCGGAAAACATTCAGGAAGAAAGGGAAGCGGAACTGACTTTTGGACAAAAACTTGCAGACCAAGTTGCGGCATTTGGTGGAAGTTGGACTTTTATAGTCAGTTTTTTTTCATTCATCCTCATTTGGATGTTGATTAATATTTGGTTCTTAGCCAAGAAACCATTTGACCCGTACCCCTTTATACTATTAAATCTCCTTCTTTCTTGTTTGGCGGCCATCCAAGCACCCATCATTATGATGAGCCAAAACAGACAAGAACAAAAAGACAGGCAAAGGGGCGAACACGATTATAAAATAAACCTAAAAGCAGAACTTGAAATCAAATTATTGAGCGAAAAGATTGACCATTTACTGGCTCATCAAAACAAAAAGTTATTAGAAATTCAAGAAGTACAAACCGACTATCTGGAAGACCTTATGAAAGAATTGAAAAAGAAATAAAAAAAAAGATTTGGCGGGATTGGACTTTTTACTTTGGACCAAACGCGCGGTTCGTTAAACTAAATCATAAAAACCAATGAAAAATTTTGTTGTATTGACATTTTTGGGTGTGTTTATTTCTTGTCATTCCCAAAAGAAACTGACAATTGATTCCAATAAAAATGAATCCATTGAAAACAATCAAGGAGGTTCGGATAATCCTATTGCCAATGACTCCATTGCAGGACAATTGAAAACTGTTGAAAAATTAAAGCATTTGATGGCTGGTAAAAATTATGAAGCAGCCATTCTATTGTTTTCGAAGGTACAACAAAAACAGATTAACGAATTGAAAAAAGACCCGGAAGCTTTTCGCTATTGGTGTTTGGCCTGGACATTGGATGAGCCCAAATACAACAACTATGTCAAATTAATCCGTGCCGGAAAAGGCCTATTTGTATTTGAGGATAACCAATGGAAAATTGATGAAAAGTAAAACAACAAGGAATCAAAAAAGCTACCGAAAGGGTAGCTTTGATATTATTTAGATTTCTCGTTCCTCGAAATGACAAGATGTGGTTCCCAAAATGTATAAGATCCGTGTCATTCAGAGCGCAGCGATGAATCTCAGGTTATGCTTCAACAAGCTTCTCTTCGACTTTTACACGCCAGCCGAACGGGTCTTCGCTCAAGCCCATTTGCAGGTCAACCAACTTCTTTTTGAGGATTTTACCATAGCTCTGCTCTTGCGGCAAATCTTCCAAATCCAAACGTTCATTGGCGTAGCCCACGGCTACATAATTATTGACCACAACTGCTGTTCCTACCCCAAAGACCTCTTTTAACTGTCCGTTCTTGTGGGCGGTATAGATTTCTTCTACTGATATTTTACGCACTTCCAAGTCCATTCCCAAGCTTTTGGCCAACTCAATCATGCTTTTTCGGGTTACCCCGTCCAAAATTCTTTCAGAAGTAGGTGCAGTGAGTAATTTGTCATTGATCCTTACAAAGACATTCATGGTCCCCGCCTCTTCTATAAAGGTATGGGTCGCATCGTCCGTCCAAATGACTTGGTCGTAGCCTTCTTCCCTCGCCAAATGGGTCGGATAAAAAGAACCGGCATAATTTCCGGCTGCTTTGACAAAACCTACGCCACCGTTTGCCGCACGGCTGAAACGGTCGGCCACCTTTACGGAAAGCGGTTTGTTGTAATAATTGGGTGCGACTGCGGTGAGGATTACAAATAAATATTCATTGGAAGAGCGGGCGGTAATCGCTTCTTCCGTTGCGAACATCACCGGCCTCAGGTAGAGTGACATCCCGTAAGTGGACGGAACCCATTGCCGGTCTAAATCTACCAATGCTTTCAATCCTTCTATGAATATTTCTTCCGGAATCTGGGGCATGTCGAGGCGTTCAGCAGACTTATTGAACCTTTCAAAATTCTTATCAGGCCGGAACAGGTAAACATCGCCTGTATCGCCTTTGTAAGCTTTCATACCCTCAAATATTCCCTGGCCGTAATGGGCGACGGAAATGGCGGGCGTAAATTCTAATTTTTCATATGGTTTGATGACCGGTTCACTCCACTGGCCGTCCTTGTACCATGACAAAAGCATGTGGTCTGCGAAAGCCGTTCCAAATGTTTTGATGTCAAATATATCGGGGCTAAACCGGGATTCTTCTATTTTTTCAATAACCATAAAATTGTTTATTTTTGAGTTTGCAATAGGCAAAGATACTTATAATTATTAAAGTGGTTGTTGCGTGAGCAGGGTTATTTATCGTAATTTTGGGCATGTTTAACCGGAAAATCATCTCTACCGCAGACGGTTCCACCACGATTTTTATTCCCGAATGGAATGAATCCTACCATTCGCGCCATGGTGCCATTCAGGAAGCTTACCACGTTTTCATCGCGCATGGTTTGGATTTGATTCGAGAAAATAAAAAGACGGTTTCCGTATTGGAAATCGGTTTCGGAACGGGCCTAAACGCTTTGATTACTTTGCTGGAATCAGCGGAAAAAAAATTAAACATCCATTATACGGGCATTGAAAAATATCCGGTTTCGCCTGAGGAAACTACATTATTGAATTACCCCGAATCCTTGCAAGCATTCAACCCGGAAATCGGTTTCAGCCAAATTGAAATCGATGAATTATACTGGAAAATAATGTCGGCCGATTGGAATGAATTGAAGGCTGTCAACCCAACGTTTTCATTAAAGAAAATCCAAGCCGATTTTTTGGACTACGATTATCCGGAGCAGGAATTTGATTTGATTTATTTCGATGCTTTTGGTGCAAGGGTTCAACCGGAACTATGGACCGAAACCCTTTTTGAAAAACTATTTAAAAGCTTAAAATCAAACGGAATTTTAACGACCTATTCTGCAAAAGGAAGTGTTCGAAGGGCCCTATCATCCGTCGGATTTCAAGTAGAGAAAAGGCCCGGGCCGCCCGGCAAACGTGAAATGCTAACCGCAATCAAATGAGTAAGCCATTCAATGTGAGGGTATATGGGCTATTGGTGCACAACCGAAAAATACTCATTATCCGCGAACCTTTTGCAGGAACGGTAATTGATAAATTTCCCGGTGGCGGACTCGAATACGGCGAAGGTTTAATCGATTGCCTGAAAAGGGAATTCAAAGAAGAATTGAACCTGGAAATTGAAATTGAAAGCCATTTTTATACCCAGGATTTCTTTTTGAAATCCCGATTCGACGAATCCGAACAAATCCTTATGATTTATTATATAGTAAAAACGGAAAAGATAGCTGAATTGGAAATCTTGGACCCGGATATCCAAGCATTGATTTGGGTAAATCTGGACGAAATTTCTACAGATGATTTGACTTTACCGACTGATAAACTGGTGGTGGAAATGCTTTTAGACCAGCAGGGAATTTGAATTAAAACAATTCCTTATCTTCAAAATACTGAATAACTGCCTGTTTCATTAACAAAGTTTGTTCATTGGCTTTGAGTTCGGGCAAGGGTTCCAAGAATTCGAACTGAGGCCAACCGTCTTTGTCCAAACCGTCAAAACGATAATAGCCGAAAGGTTCCAATACCCGGCAGACCGCAATGTGCAGCAGGTTGAGTTTGTCGTCCTTTTTGAAACGCCTCTTGCCTTTGCCCAATTCCTGAACACCAATCAGAAATAATATCGTGTCCAAATCCGGCGTTTCCCCACCGGTAAAATTCGCTGCAAAAAACCGTTCTATCGTTTGCCATTTTTCTTTCGTACTCAAAAGCGATTCTTCCATGGCGCAAAGTTACGCCAAGCGTTTTTAAAGTTTGAAGTTTCCTGCCCAAAGTTTTCTATTTTTGTACCATGAACTGGATTATTCTCATCATTGCCGGCTTGTTTGAAGTGGGATTTACGACTTGCCTCGGAAAAGCCAAAGAAACAACCGGAACCACCTCCTATTTTTGGTATGCCGGATTTGCAATTTGCCTAATTATCAGTATGTTTCTACTAATTAAAGCATCTCAAACTTTACCGCTGGGAACTGCTTATGCGGTTTGGACGGGAATCGGTGCGGTCGGAACGGTATTGGTCGGGATTTTCTTTTTCAGTGAACCGGCGCATTTTTGGCGTATATTTTTTATATTTACACTCATCGCTTCCATTGTAGGTTTGAAAGCGGTTTCCAACTAAATCATGGCCAAATTCATTGACAAAATCGTTTCAGAATTAATCCATTCTCAATCGGATTTATTGCACACCCGAATCATATTGCCCGGAAACCGCCCGAAGCTATTTTTCCGAAATGCTTTTCAACAACAGCTTCGAAACAGCGTTCTGCCGCAACTTCAAAGCATTGATGATTTCATTACCGAAATTTCAGGGTTGCAGCCTGTTTCTCAAATCCGGTTGTGGTTTACCGCTTACCATTCCTATTTGAAAATCACCGAGAACCCCGAAGAATTCGAGCATTTCATCAAATGGATTCCGACCTTGCTCCAAGATTTTGACGATATCAATTCCTCATTGGTTAACCCGCGGGAAATTTTTGATTATTTGGTTTCGGCGGAACGAATTAAAAAATGGGGACATGAAAATTTGGAAATCGGAAGCAACCAAATGATGTCCAAGCACCTTCATTTCTGGCGGATGGCTGCGGATTTATTCGACCAACTCAATTCGGATTTATTGGCCGAAAACAAGGCTTACCGCGGATTGATTTACCGGAAAGCCGCCGAAAACTTAACGGATTTTATGCAACATTCGAATGAAGAATTTGTATTCGCCGGTTTGAATGCATTGTCCAATGCCGAAAGAAAAATTATTTTTGAACTGAGAAAAAACGGGAAAGCCAAACTCTTTTGGGATTCGGATGTTTATTATATGCAGGATGAAAACCAAGAGGCCGGCCATTTTCTTCGGGATTATCAAAGAGCACTTCCTGAATGGGATTGGGAAAAGGATGAATTTTCCAAGTCTAAAAAAATCCAAACCATCGGCATCGGAAAAAGGGTGGGACAAGCCAAATATTTGCATCAAATCCTCAATGAAATCCCGGAAGATAAAATCCCCGAAACGGCCATTGTTTTAGCGGACGAATCGTTGTTGCCGGCGGTGTTGGGTTCAATTCCGAACAAAATTGATAAGGTCAATATCACCATGGGTTTTCCCTTGGAAAAATCATCGATGGCCTATTTTTTTCGTTCGGTTTTTGAATTGCAAATGAACTGTGAAAAGCTGGGAAACGGCAAATTATTTTATTATAAAAATGTGCTGGATATCATAAACAACACCCTATTCCAAGAAAATAATCGCACTTCGGAAAAGCTGAACCGCAAAATCAGAAAAGAAAACCGCATTTTCAATTCGCCGGCATTTCTGGAAGAAGAATTACACGGCAGCCTGTATGCGCATTTGTTTGAAATCCATCCGGACCCTGCGTCATTTTTGAATCAATTGGTAGAATGGACGGAAGGCTTGATGCAAAACAAAAACCTCAGAATCAATGAACTTGACAAGGAATACATGTATCGTTTCAGTTTATTGCTCCGCCAATTGTCTGAGGAATTGAGCCAATTTCATTCGATAGGAAACTTTAAAACTTTGTATGTGCTCTATACCAAGTTATTACAAAATGAAAATATTGCTTTTGTCGGTGAACCTTTGGAAGGATTGCAATTGGTTGGCCTTTTGGAAACCCGATTGCTCGATTTTGAAAACCTGATTATGGTTTCGGTCAACGACGGCGTGATTCCTCCCGGAAAAACCGAGAATTCTTTTATCCCTTATGACATCCGACGTGAAATGGGGATGAACACTTTTACAGAAAACGACGCGGTTTTCGCTTACCATTTTTATCGTTTGATGCAGCGTGCACAGCATCTTTATTTCTTATACAATACGGAATCGGACGGATTGGACAGTGGTGAACGAAGCCGGTTTTTGGCGCAGATTGAACTCGAATCCGGCCATGAAATCGAACGGAAAATCGCGCTGCCCGAATTTTCAGCGGAACCGCCGGATTTACTGGAAATCCAAAAATCCGAAAGCGTCCGGAATTTATTGGATCAATGGGCTGAAAACGGCATCTCGGCATCGTCTCTCGGGAGTTATTTGCGGAATCCAATTCAATTCTACCAACAACAAATTTTGGGCATCCGGGATTTTGAAGATGCAGAAGAAAATGTGGGTGCACGGATTTTGGGAAATATTGTCCATGATTCATTGGAAAAACTCTACAAACCTTTGTTAGGCAAAATATTGACAGCAAACGATTTCATCCCATTAATAGAAAATTCGGAAAATGCACTCATGCATTCCTTTTCAAAGGAATATGGCAAAGGCGATTTCTTACGCGGCAAAAACCATTTGGTGTATAAAATCGCGCATACTTTCATTCAAAATGTCATCCATGTAGACCAAAAGACAGCCACAGAAAATGAATTAATCATCCATCAAATTGAGTTCAAAATGGATACGAAGTTTCGGTTGTCCAACGGAAAAGAAGTAAGGTTGAAGGGTGTCATCGACCGGATTGACGAATTGAACGGTGTCAAACGAATCATCGACTTCAAAACCGGGGGCGTGGACGAAAAGTCTTTGGAGATAAAATCGGAACAAATGGATAAAATATTTTCGGATGCGAAGTTTTCAAAAGCTTTGCAATTGATTTTTTATGCACACCTCTACTTCGGAAACCGAAATGATTTGAATGTGGCATTCGGGATTTATCCTTTGAAAAGCCCCAAAAAAGGATTGATTCCATTGAAATTGGACAGTCAAAGCACCTTTGACAGCGAAGTTTTACCCTTGACCCATACTTATCTGGCTAATTTGATTGAAGAGATTTTAAACCCGGAAATCCCATTTACCGAACCGAAATAGAATTCCATAAAAAAACCCGCATTGTAAATATACATGCAGGTTTTAAAAATACTTAGAACGAATGGTTTAAGCCATTTCTTCCACTTTCAGGATTTCAATTCTCCGGTCTCCTTCCGCGAATGGCCATTCTACCACGTCACCCGCTTTGCGCCCCACCGTAGCGATACCAAAGTCGGAAAGAATTGAATATTTTCCCTTTTTGACCTTGGCTTTGTCATCGGCAACGAATAGGAATTCTTGTTCCGAATTGCTGGTATGGTCGCGCAAAGTGACTTTGCGGTTGATGCTCACCACATCCTCCGGAAGTTCTTTCCGCAAAACCTGACTGGCGCCTTTGAGTTCTTCCAAAAGGCGTTTTTCCTGTTCTTGGGTTACTTTTTTTCTTCTTACGTGATCTTTGATCAAATCGTAAATCCCGGTTGTTAAAATTACATTTTCTGACATCTTATGGTTATTTTTAAATTAGTTTATACTGATTATCCCACAGTTAAAAAACCATGGAATGGAATTAAGTGTTTTTTACTGTAAGCCGAATGGGCTTTCAATCAAATATTAAATTTGGAAGGATCCCTGCCAATGCGTTGCGGCAGGGTTTAGGAAATAAACTCTTTGGAGTTTTTCAGGAATTTATCATCGTGCAAATAAGCCAATGACACCACCGACGAGGGTAAATATATTTTTTTGAATGTGAAAAAATACTTGGTCATGTTTAACGTATTGCGTTTACAAATTTAAGTCAAATTATTGAATTTAACAAAGTTAGCGAAACTATTTTATACGATAAACATTATGGATTTCTCATTCTACTGCAATCCCTCATGGTTTAAGTCTGAGAGATTCCTTAATTTTGCCGAAATTGAAGATTGAATGACATTTCATCCCCTGCAGGTTGCTTCCGTAAGAAATTTAACTGCTGACTCCGTTCAAGTTACATTTGATGTCCCTCCCCATTTGAGAAAAGAATTCCAATTCATTTCCGGGCAATACATCACCTTGGATATCAATGGTGTTCGCAGGGATTATTCGCTTTGTTCAAGCCCGTTGGACGTGGAGTGGAGCATTGGTGTCAAAGCGATGCGCGACGGAAATATTTCCCGGTACCTGACTACCGAATTGAAAATCGGGGATGTACTTCAGGTTTCTACACCCAACGGGAAGTTTGGGATTCCATCCAAGCCGAGCGAAAAACGTACTTTACTGGCTTTCGCAGCCGGAAGCGGGATTACTCCCATTTTGAGCATCATTAAATACACGCTTCAAACAGAAGAATGGGTGAACTTTTATTTGTTTTATTCCAATAAAAATCCGGAAAGCGTAATGTTCTTAGAAGAAATCAAAGCTTTGCAGGAACAATATCCCGAACAATTTCACCCACATTTGTTTTATACCCAACACCGTTTGGAAGATTGGTTGTTTGAAGGAAGGCTTGATGCGCATAAATTTGAATTGATTCTCAACCAACTGGTGGACATCAATGAAGTCGATGAAGCAATGGTTTGCGGGCCCAATGAAATGATCAAGGAAATATCTCGTGAAATTTTTAATGCGGGAATTCCTAAAAAACACATTCATTTTGAGCAATTCGTACCGGACGATAACCCTTTCGGAACTTTGGAAGAAACAGATTCGCCCGAGAACGTCGAGGTGACGGTAGAACTTGATGGCGAAGTGAAAACCATCGTTTGGAACCGTGAAAAAAATTTGATTGATGCCTTGCTGGATGAGGATATAGATGCGCCCTACTCTTGTAAAGGGGGCGTTTGCAGCAGTTGTTTATGCAAATTGGAAGAAGGTGAAGTCCACTTGGCCGATAACTTCGTGCTCACCGATTCCGACGTGGAAGAGGGATTTATTTTGGCTTGTATTTCCCGTCCGAAAAGCACTCAAATCCGAATCAATTTCGACGATGTTTAAATCCATGAATATCCGGGAGGAGGAATTTTGGAACGTCGTCACCCATGGATTGGGCTTCATTTTTTCCTTAGTCGGTTTCTTCTTGCTGGTTTTTGAATCATCCAAAAAGGGCGATACCTTAACGTTCATATCCGTTTCGATTTATGGAATGAGTATGGTTATACTTTATCTTGCTTCGACTGTTTACCATTCGGTTTCGAGTGAAAAACAAAAACTGATTTTTCGGAAATTGGACCATCTTTGTATCTACATTCTGATTGCAGGAACTTATACACCGGTTGCTTTGTTGGGGCTGAAAGGCGCTTGGGGCTGGAGCATCTTCGGTTCCATTTGGGGATTGGCTTTGGTCGGTTTTGTGTTCAAATTTTCACCGGTTCAAAAATCCGAAAAACTTTCACTGCTTTTGTATGCGGCAATGGGTTGGTTGATTGTTGTGGCACTCAAACCTTTACTCTCAAACCTTTCTACAGAAGCATTAATTTACATGGCCATTGGCGGCTTTTTCTATACTTCCGGGATTTATTTTTATGCCAATTCAAAAATTCCTTTCAACCATGCCATTTGGCATGTGTTTGTTTTGGCCGGAAGTACCTTTCACTTCTTTGGAATCTATTGGTATATTTTAACTTAGTTTCGAAAATTAAACGCAAAGGCATCACTTCTAATTAAACAAGATTTTGAAGTATGAGGTCGATTTTTCCGAAAAGAAATTTCCGATTAACTTAGCGGAATGTCCGCTGATATTCTCAAAACCCCGATTGAATACCTCAAAGGCGTTGGCCCCGAACGGGCAAAAACCCTTCAGTCCGAATTGGGTATTTACCGATACGAGGATTTGCTGAACCATTTCCCGTTTCGGTATGTGGATCGTTCCAAATACTACAAAATTAACCAAGTAATTGATTCATCCGCCGAGGTTCAGATTATCGGAAAAATCACAAATCTCCAAGAAATCGGGCAAGGGCGTACCAAACGTTTGACGGCAAAACTGGAAGATGAAACGGGTCAAATGGAATTGGTATGGTTTAAATACACGAAATGGTTAAGGGAAACGATTCAAAAATCCGTAGGAATTCCACAAATTATCTATGGAAAACCATCGGAGTTCAATGGGAAATTCAACATTGTTCATCCGGAAATGGAAACTTTGGAAAACCACCAATCCGTTCCGGCAGGTATGTACCCGGTTTATCCCAGTACCGAAAAATTACAAAAAAAAGGAATCAGCAACCGGGTAATGCAAAAACTTCAGTTTCAATTGTTGAGCGAAATCCAGTTTATAGACGAGAATTTATCTGAAAAATTGATTCAGCAATTCAAATTTTTACCACGAACCAAAACCTACCAATCGATTCATTTCCCCCAAAACCCGAAAGTATTAAAAATAGCGGAATCCCGTTTGAAATTTGAAGCGTTTTTCTTTCTGCAATTGGGTTTATTAATCAAAAAAATTAACCACAACCGAAAATTCAAAAGCCGGAATTTCTCAAACATCGGATCTTATTTCAATGGATTTTATGAAAATCATTTGCCCTTTGAATTGACCGAGGCGCAGAAACGCGTCATCAGGGAAATCCGTTCCGATTTGGCAAAACCTATACAGATGAACCGATTGCTGCAAGGCGATGTGGGCAGCGGAAAAACAATGGTGGCTTTGCTTTCTATGCTGATTGCGGCCGACAACGGCTTTCAGTCGGCTTTGATGGCTCCGACAGAGATCTTGGCTCAGCAACATTTCAATTCCATCAAAGAATACCTGACAGGAATGGACATTGAGATAGATTTGCTTACCGGCTCGGTAAAGGGTAAGAAAAGAAAAGCACTTTTGGAAAAACTCAGTTCAGGGGAATTAAAAATCTTAATCGGAACCCATGCCTTGTTGGAGGAAAATGTCGTTTTTGAGAATTTGGGATTGACCGTAATCGATGAGCAACATCGCTTCGGGGTGGCGCAGCGGGCGGAATTCCGGAAAAAAAATGATTTGCCTCCACACATTTTGGTCATGACCGCAACGCCGATCCCGCGTACACTTGCGATGAGTTTGTACGGTGATTTGGATATTTCTGTTATCGATGAAATGCCGGCCGGACGAAAACCGATTCAAACGGTTTACCGAAAAGACAGCCATCGCTTAGCGGTTTTTAAGTTTATAAAGGATGAAATCCGAAAAGGACGACAAATTTACATTGTTTATCCCTTGATTGAAGAATCCGAAAAAATGGATTACAAAGACTTGATGGATGGATTTGAGAGTATTTCCCGGGCATTTCCCCTACCCGATTATGCCGTGAGCATCGTTCATGGAAGAATGAAACCGGCGGACAAAGAATTTGAAATGCAGCGTTTTGTAAAAGGTGAAACCCAAATATTGGTGGCTACGACCGTGATTGAAGTCGGGGTAAATGTGCCCAATGCTTCGGTAATGGTCATTGAAAGTGCAGAAAAATTCGGGTTATCGCAGTTGCATCAGTTGAGGGGAAGGGTGGGCCGCGGCTCAGACCAAAGTTATTGCATCCTGATGACCGCTGATACCTTGAATGAAACGGCATTCAAAAGAATCCAAACGATGTGTCAAACAAACGATGGTTTTGAGATTGCGGAAGTGGACATGCAATTGCGCGGCCCAGGCGACATCATGGGGACACAGCAAAGCGGCGTCTTGAATTTCAAATTGGCCAATTTAGCAAAAGACCAGAAAATCATGAGTGCAGCAAGGTTTGCCGCAGAAGAAATGTTGAAGAGAGATCCAAGCCTGAATTTAGATGAGCATTTACCTGTAAAGAATCATTTTATCAAATACCACAAAGAGAAAGTGATGTGGAGTTGGGTGGGATAAATAAAAATCGTATCGGGATTCCTAAAAATGTCCGATACGATTCCCCTTTAAACCTATTGAATCAATCAAGTGGCCGCCTGCCGGAAATGATGTTGTATAAAATCACAATGATTGCGATTACCAATAAGACATGAATCAAATTTCCCATGCCCAATCCGCCACCGACTCCTAAGAGGCCTAATAACCAAATGATGATACAGATTACAGCTACTAACCAAAGAATACTTCTCATAACATTTGTTTTTAATTAATAGATTAATTTCATGATTGCTATCAGTTGAACAAAAATGAAGCCAATAATTTTAACAAAGTAAAAATATTGAAAAGTTAAATATTGTCAAAGCTTTTCCAAATGCTGATTTAGAAAAGGAAAATAAACTATATTTATCCGATGAATAAAATTATTTTCACCATTGTATTTTGTCTATTTCTTAGCTGTAACGCACAGGAAAACTTTGTCTTGAAAGCGGTGAATTATGAGGAATTGAAATCCATTATCCAAAAAGAAGACGGTAAATTATATGTTGTAAATTTCTGGGCGACTTGGTGTAAGCCTTGCATTGAAGAACTTCCCCATTTTATGGAAGTAAACGAACTTTATAAATCTGAACCGAATTTCAAAATGATATTGGTTTCACTGGACCATTCCAAAGCATTGCACACCAAAGTGAAGCGTTTCATTGAAGCCAACAATCTGAACGTGGATGTTTACCTGCTTGATGACAACAAACGGATGAACGAATGGATTCCGGATGTGGATGAAAACTGGAGCGGAGCCATTCCGGCAACAGTTTTTTACAAAAACGGAAAGAAAGTTGCGTTCAGGGAATTGCAATTGACGAAATATGAACTGGAAGATATAATTGATGAAAATTTATAATTCATGGAAAAGATATTGATGTTATTTTCCGCAATTCTGCTGTTGGTTTCCTGTGAATCCAAAACAAGCAAAAACGAACCAGTAATTCTCGCGGACGCAGGCGAAACTATGGTTCACAAAGGTTATCACATAGGCGATGAAGCCACGGATTTTAAACTGGAAAACATTGACGGGAAATTGGTCTCTCTGTCTGATTACCGGGACTCCAAAGGATTTCTGGTGATTTTCACCTGTAACCACTGCCCTTATGCGATTGCTTATGAAGACCGGATCATCGCGCTGAATAAGAAATACAGACCGTTGGGTTATCCGGTGATTGCCATCAACCCGAACGATCCGGAAGTACAGCCTGAAGACAGCATGGAAGAAATGAGAAAACGGGCAGCGGACAAAGGATTTACTTTCCCTTATCTGCTGGACGAAGGACAGAAAATTTATCCGAAATACGGAGCTACCAAGACTCCGCACGTCTTTTTGCTGAACAAGGAAAGCGGGAAAAACATTGTGCGCTACATCGGTACGATTGATAACAATTACAGCGATGCTGCGGATGTTTCGGAACGTTATGTGGAGGATGCCGTGGATGCCCTGCTCGCAGGTAAACCCATAGAAAAGACAACGACCGTCGCGATTGGTTGTACGATTAAGGTGAAGAAGTAGGATTTTAATCAATAAAAATTTCCTTCTTAAAACTTGAATAGATTTAAAATCTTTGAATGGAAGAATTTAGTCTTTTAAAATTTTTAAAATATTTGAAACAGTTTTGTCATTTCCGAGTGTTTCTAAATAGTCAGTTTTAACCCTTTTCGAGAAGTCTTTCAAAAACAATCTATCGTTATATAATTCAATAATAGCTTGTTTGAGAGATTCTTTGTTTCTATCAATAAATATCCCATTGACATTGTGCTTTATTCCCATTAAGGGTAAACCAACTTTTGTAGAAATTACGGGAACGGAAGAAAGACAAGATTCTGCATACAGTGACGGACCGGAATCAGCAGATGACGCAATAACGACCAAATCAATGTCAGAATAAAAACTGTACAATTCCTCGTAAGGCCCTGAAAATTTAGTTTTTAATACAATATTAAACCCTTCCTTTTGTAGCTCCTGCACTACTGGTTCAATAATGTCCCGAAATCCTTTCATAGGCCGGTCAGGTGTGCCGGTCCAACCAATGGTCAACCCTGTATTCTCACCAACATTCGGATTGATTTGGAATTTTTCTTCGCCATAAATCCCGTAAACAAAACTCACTTTGTCAGTTATCTCCTGATAATCTTTCAATAAATTTCCTCCACCAACGATGATATGGTCATAAGCTGCTAAATAATTCTCATAAAAATCCTGACGATTTAATACACTTCTGTCAAAATTCTTTTTGCTGTCGAAATTCGGCCCGTCGTGAGGAAAAGTGTCTGTGAAAATCCCAACTATATTTTTATCGGCAGTAAAAGGAAAATGTGAAGAGTATTGAAAGTAAAAAGCCATTTCAATCTTCAAATCAAAGTGGTTGATGGGTTGATTGGCTTTTTGCTTGTCTCCGTTCGCATTTATATATTTATAAAGAGGAGGGTTTTTGAAATTTTTATAAAAAAAACCTTGTTTATGCAGTTTAATCTGATCGGAGTTTGAAGAATTAGATTTGAAGGAAGAATAAATATTGTAAAAATGTCTGTAGAAGAAATTATTTTGTGCTTTACGCTTGATTGCATAATCTTCAGAAAAGATTACATAACAGTTATATTCACCTAAAATATAGGGCAACCACGCCCTCACCATAAATTCATATGCCCAATCGGGCTTATCGGCTACAAAAAGAATAGATTTCTTTATTTTCATTTTTCAATTCAGTGGAGTAAACTTAAGCAGATTTATTGAATTCGAAAATAAATATTCCGCTTAATCAACCGTAATAGGAATCATATATTTTCCAATTAGAATTTATTAGAATTTATATATTTGGCTCCATGGAAACCGGGATTACAATTTTTACCCCAACATATAATAGGATCTATCTTTTGAATCGTTTATACGAAAGCATCCGCAATTTAAATTATACAAATTTTGAGTGGGTGATCGTGGATGACGGCTCTACGGATGGAACAGAAAATTTGATTAACCGTTTCCGAGAAAATGCTAATTTTAAGTTGGTCTATGAAAAACAAGAAAATCAAGGCAAATACATAGCAATAAACAATGGGGTTAAATTAGCGGATAAAGAATTGTTTTTCATTGTCGACAGCGACGACTGGCTGCCCGAAAATTCATTGAATAAAATTGATGATTATTATCAAAAAATTAAATTGGATGAGCGTTTTGCGGGCGTTGCAGGTTTAAAAAAAGTAGCAAACGAAAACATCGAAAACATCGTCCTGCACCAAAACGAATTTGTATCAAATTCTTTGGATTTCAGATTTTTATACAATTATTCCGGTGATATAGCCGAAGTTTTCAGAACCTCTATTTTAAAAATGTTTCCGTTTCCCAAATTTAAAAATGAAAAATATTGTAAACCATCGTTAATTTGGAATCGGATTGCTGTCAAATACAACTTATTATATTTTAACGAATATATTTATCATTCTGAATATCAGGAAGGAGGAATTACTTCTCAATACAGTAATTTGATGCTCAAAAATCCGAAATCATCTCTCAAATTCTATCAAGAATTGTTTTCATTTTATTCCTTTAAAAACAATCTGGAATTGAAAATCAAATTTCTAAAACACTATATTGATATAGCGAGAAATAATAATTATAGTTGGATTTATATTTTAAAGAGTTTGAAATTAAAGAATTTATGGTTATATTTCTGGTATAAAAAATGACTGCGGTTCAAAAGTTAATCCAAAAATAAATACTCTTCATTTCCTTTTATTAAACTTAAATTCCCCTGAATGGATTGATGGTTTTGTTCCAAAACTTGGATTTGGCCGTTAAGCTGTTTTTGATAAATTTTGTCATTGAGCAATCTTGCTTTCCATCTTTTATTTTTCAAAATATTCAATTCATTTTTTAAAGAATGATATAAATTCGGATTGGAAACTTTTAATAATAAACTTCTTTTCATCAACTCTTCCCTAGAGTCAAAAGAGGATTTTTCTCTTTCTTGCCGATCGTGATAAATTTTTGTCTGCGGGTATATACCTATTTTCAATCCTTTATAGTGAAGTCTGTGAACATAATTGTCGTCTTCGGCATAGTGATAAAAAGTAGGATTGAATCCGCCGACTTTTCTTAAACATTCTTTGGAAACCAACCAAGCGGCCGCACAGACAAATTTTGTTTCATAAACTTTGTTTTCTACTTTTCCCAGTACAAAATCCGAATACAGCATCGGGCAAGATGACGGCGCAATTTGCTTTGAAAAGTTAAAATCCAATGTATTTCCATTTCCATTCAAATGAATCGGGCTGATGATACCGAAATCGGGACTTTTGTCAGCTGCATTTCTTAACTTTTCAATCGTATCCGGTTCCACCCAAGCATCTTGGTTCAAAAGAAAAACAAAATCAGTATCGCTTTTCAGTGCTTCGCTGATTCCTATATTATTGGCTTTTCCGAAACCTGAGTTTACTTGGGATTCAATCAATTTTATTTTAGGGAACTCCTTTTTAATTATTTCAGTAGTTTGATCGGTAGAAGCATTGTCTATCACAATGATTTCAGATTGAACTGTAGAGGATTCCAACGATGCCAGACATTTTCGAATCCAATTATTTCTGGTTGCATTGTAAGTGACTATAACCGTGTGAATTTTCATTTCAACTCAAATTTTGCAATCAGTCGAATCATTTTGTATAATATGCGGGTGACAATATTTTTATATAGCATCCGGATTGATTTATCCATCGTTTTGTTTTTCGATTTCAGCTTCATATTCTGCAAAGCTATACTTTGCATGCTACCATATTCTTGTTCATAAACCTCAAGATGTTTGATGAAGATTTGGTTCCGCGTGGCATTCATTTGTCTTTCATTTCGCATCAAATCCTCATTTCTGGATTGTTTTTTTATCCGATACCTAAATCCAACATAGTTCAACCGAATTACCTTGGGGATTTCATATTTTGACAATAAATGAATCCAAAATTCCCAGTCTTCATAACCTACGGAAAAGCTTTCATCATAACCGCCAATCTTTAACCAATCAGATTTTTTATAAAAAGCAGAACAAAAAATAAGGTTTTTAATTAAAAGTAAAGGAAATTCAAAATCGGATAAATCCCATATACCTGTTCGGTCGCCAAATAATTCAGCCTGACAATAGACTACTTGGTTTTCTTCTTTGAAAAAAGGAATCGCTTTTTCTAAATATTGGGGATTTATAATATCGTCACTGTCCAATGGAAGAATCCATTCGCCGTTGGCCATTTCAATTCCTTTGTTTCTGGCAGCCGAAACACCGGAGTTTATTATTTCAATGTATTTAAACCTTACATCTTTTTCCAACCAAGCCTGTACGATTTCAGCTGTATTGTCCGTACTTCCATCGTTAACGATAATGCACTCCCAACCCTCGAAAGTTTGGTGGAATACAGATTCTAAACATTCATTCAAAAATTCTGAGTGATTGTGTGTAGGAATAACTATGGAAATAGGCTTATTCATCAATTAGAATTTCTTTTTGCCCAAATATTTAGTTTCATGTCTTGGTTAAGCGAATTGAAATCATTTGTCAAAGGGTGTGGGATTTTAAAATCATCCTCAATATAATACCGAAACCCTTGGTTTTCCAGTTCCGATAGTATTCTTGACAAATATTGTTCTTCGTGGATAAAAGAGTGGTATTCTATAAATAAGTTTCTGACGTTCGACAAAAAAGTCGCGATTTCAAAAAACACCTTTTTCTCTTCTCCTTCTATATCTATTTTTAAGAAATCAACTGTCTGCTCTTTTAAATAATCGGAAAGTTTGACTTTTTGAACTTTGTAGGTATGGGCTAAATCTTTTTCTAAGACCAATGACCCGGAAATTTTTTCATTTGTGGTAAAATAGCTTTCTCCTTCAGTATCCGATAAAGCATAAGGAAATACCTGAACGTCTTTCAAATTATTGGTCGCGATATTTTCCAAAAGTGTTTTATAAACTTCTCTTGACGGTTCAAATGCTATAATTTTTGAATTCGGATACTTGTTTTTCCAATAAAAAATGGCCATTCCGATATTTGCTCCGGCATCAATTATAAAAGGTTTGTCATTTTCCGTGTTGAATCTGTAGATTTCGTTTTTAAAAATTTGCTCTTTGGTTGCTTTGATACACTGAAGTTCGTGGCTGTGAATAGTGAAATTATGATAGTTCATAGTGAATCCTTTGTCTGTTTCAAGGATTTCATTTTGGTTCTTGGCAGCTTTCTTTTTTCTTTTAAATAGTGTATTTATGATGGATTGCAACATTCCGGATTATTTATGATAAATATAATGATTTGTGTCCTTGGGGTTTTCATGTTTTTTAAAATCACTGACAAAAGGAACCCCGATATGAAAATTTCTGTTTCCCAATGTCCTGTTTTCGGTTAACTTCCTGTAATAATTTTTATTTAAAATATACTTGATTTTGAAATTTGCCGAGTTGATAAACTTCCGCCAATACAAATCAAAAAACACCAAATTTACGCATATCATATTATTATTCAAATCATTATCGATATAGGCTATCAAGTTTTTCAACTTTAGCAGAAATTCTTTCATCGTATCGTAATCGCCCCCGATAACGCCCGCATTAACCAATGGCATCGCATAGAATTGGACAGGCAGTTTAGTTTTAATATCTTTAGGTAAATTATCTATTTTATCTAAAATCCAAAAGCTTTCTTTCAGAGTGCTTTTCTCATCCCTGCCTATGTTAAACTTATTGGTTTTGATGAACTCGAAAACATCTTTTCTATTTACAACAACATCCGAAACATCGCAGAGAATTATTTTTTGGAAATGGTACTGCTGAAGGAATTCATAGTAGACCATAAACCGTTCATCGTTCAGAGAATAATCACCTAATTGCACCTTAAAAAATTGTACATTTTCATTTGCATATTTTTTGATAAAATCTTCGCTCAAGGCATCATGAAAAATTAGGGCGTTGAGTCCGTTTGATGCGATACTTTTATAGAAATTCTTAATGTATTCAAAGTCATCCGGCTGTGTATTTTCCTGTCTTTGCGGATCTTTTTTTGAGGTAAAATAGGATGTGAGGATTAGATTCCGGGCTTCTATATATAATTCAGTATCAATCAACCTTACTTTTAACGTTGATTGGTAATTTATAAATTTCAGATTAGGAATTTTAAAAAAGATAGTGTGAAGCCCGTTTTTACATTTCTTAAGAATTTTTTTAATCATTTCTATATTTAATAAACTTCGCAGGAGTACCAAAATAAATGCCGTACTTGTCTAATAAGGATTTACTTACAAGACTTCCCGCACCTACGATAATACCATCACTAATTATTACATCATCTAAAATTTTAACATTTGATCCAAGCCATACATCATTTCCTATTTTCACACCTATCGATGTTTCTCCTTGTAAGTATATTGGTTTTGAAATATCTGAATAATTATGGTTAGAAGGTATAATTACTGTGTTGTTAGCGATTCTAACAAAATTTCCAATTATTAACCCTCCGTGTCCATATAATATTGAAAATGGATTAACTGATACATCATTTCCGATTGTAATATTTCCTCCATATGATAATATCTTAACATCGGACATTATAACACAATTATCCCCGATTGTAATAGTACCATTCTTACATTCAAACTCAACTCTTCTTCCTATTCTTACATTTTTACCTAATTTTAAATTTTCTTTCTTCCCACGGATTAGCATTTTATCAAATGAATTTTCAATTACTTTTTCAACTCTATTGAGTAAAAATTTATTGAATAAGAAATTAATTATTTTAGTGATCATAATACACTTATATTTATCTTTTTCAAGATTGGCGCATAAGTCACAATCTCATGGACGACGTCAAATGTTGCAATGGAATTTGCTTTATATATTAATTTTTTTTCATATTCTTCAAAAACCGCTAAATTGATTGAATATTTAGCTGCACCCAAATTGATTTCTCCCAAATCAATTTTTATTTGGAGGGTGCTTTTTTCCAGAGAAACATCGTCCGGTTTATAATAAGTAGCGACAATGGGTTTTTGTTCTTTATCAAATATTTGGACCACAAAATAAGGTGTTTTTTTCAGTCGGCTGTTCGACATTTTAAAGCCGATTTCCAATGGCGTATTCCATTGCAAAGTGAACTTGGTTGCGGCTTCTTGGTTAAATGTATAATCTGAAATTTCAAATTTATCTGTATTCAAATAAATAATATTTTCCAATTCATTGGTTTGCTGCTTTTGCAAATAAGTTTGAATGCCTTCAGAAACATCATCCCCCAAATAAACCTCATTCCCTTTGTCTAAGACCAATATGCTTGTACAAATTCTGGATATTTGAACTAAACTGTGTGAAACAAATATAACGGCAGTGTGGGGAAGTATCTCATCAATTTTTTTAAAACATTTTAAACTGAAACTTATATCACCTACTGCCAAAACTTCATCTATGATCAAAACATCCGGGTCTAAATGTGCGGCAACTGCAAACCCCAATCTGACCTTCATACCGGAAGAATAATTTTTTACCGGCATATCTAAAAATTCTTCGATTTCGGAAAACTCAATGATAGACTGCAATTTTTCGTCTGTTTCCTTTCTTGAAAAACCTAAAATAGCCGCATTATTGTAAATATTTTCCCTGCCTGTAAGAATCGGGTTAAACCCGGCACCCAGCTCAATCAAAGCACTGACTTTCCCCCGCATCACCACTTGACCTTTATCCGGCGCATAAATCCCATTTAGAATTTTGAGTAGCGTACTTTTGCCTGCTCCATTGTGACCAATGAGTCCTATACACTCTCCTCTTCTTAATTTAAAGTTGATATCATTCACCGCCCAGAACTCATCTTTCCTTAGATTTTGATTCAAAGGCATTCCTATAGATTTTTTTAAAATATCAATCAGACCGTATTTTAAACTTGTTTTCAAATGTTTTGAAAACTTTTTAGAAACTCCTTCAACTTCCACTAATACTTCATCCTCCATAACTAAGAAATTTTTTCAATGATAATACTAATGGAATTTCTGAAAATGACCAAACCTATCAGAATAAGTGCTGTGGAAAAAACCAAAATCCCAATTAACATTCCGGGTTGTTCCAAAGGCAACCCGAGAACTGCGTTTCTTCCGGAAACAATTAAACTCGTCAAGGGATTATACTCAATAATTTTTGCAAAAAAACCACTCTTGGGAGTTGCATACACAACCGGAGAAGCATACATGAGAACACCTAATAAAAAAGGAATCACTCTCCCAATATCAGTATATAACAATCCTAAAGGAGTCAATAATACCCCGATAGAAAAACTGAGCAAAAATGTCAATAATATTACCAAAAATAAGTTTAGAAAATATAAATTGGGATAGATTCCGTAGATGGCCATTACAATACACAGCAAAACCAATTTTAAAACAGTATTAATTGCAACTTTGTAAAACCCTGATACAAATAAGGCTTCTTTGGGGAAATTTATTTTTGAAATCACGCCCTTTGAAATAACCACAGAATTGATTGGCGACACGATACTATCCGAAATAATACTCCATAATGTTGTTCCGACAATAACAAAAAGTGGGTAAGGCATGGCTACATCCGCTATACTTACCGCACCGGATTCACTTAGAAACAGCCAGATAATGGACTGACTGACAATTGGAAAAAAAACCCAAAAAAAACCCAAAAGAGACTGTCTGTACAATGCCATAATATCTCTTTTAGCCAATTGAACCGCAATAAAATTTGATTGTACTGTTTCTTTTAATATAACACCTAACTCCTTAAAAAAATGAGATTTTTGATTCGCTCTGTAAATTCGCTCTCGTAGCATCGTTTAGGTTTTATTAATAGAAGATAAACACGCAAAAATAGAACAAAACCCCAAATAATACTACCTTAGCTGAAAATTGAGACAATGTCGGTAAACAAAGAAATAAAACGCATTACGACCGAAACCATCCGGGGCATGAAATCCAAAGAAAAAATCTCGATGTTGACCGCATATGATTTCACTATCGCCCAGATGGTAGACGCAGGTGGCGTCGATGTGATTCTGGTTGGTGATTCAGCGTCGAATGTAATGGCCGGGCACGAAACCACGCTTCCCATAACATTGGACCAAATGATTTACCACGCCCAATCGGTTGTCCGTGCAGTATCTAAAGCACTCGTAGTGGTGGATTTACCTTTTGGAAGTTACCAATCCGATCCCCAACGCGCGTTGGATTCGGCGGTAAGGATTATGAAAGAATCGGGTGCCCACGCCGTTAAACTCGAAGGCGGAATGGAAGTAGAGAAATCCATCCGGCGGATTATTAATGCGGGAATCCCTGTAATGGGTCATTTGGGGCTGACGCCCCAGTCCATTTATCAATTTGGGACTTATAAAGTCCGGGCGAAAGAAGATGCCGAAGCCGAAAAATTAATAAACGATGCCAAATTATTGGAAGAATTAGGCATATTTTCATTGGTCATGGAAAAAATCCCGGCTCAATTAGCCAAAAAGGTGACCGAATCGCTTTCCATTCCTACGATTGGAATTGGTGCAGGACTTCATTGCGACGGGCAAGTCTTGGTGGTGCATGATATGTTGGGAATGACCCACGAATTCAAACCGAAGTTTTTGCGCCAATATTTGAACTTGTACGATGAAATTACAGGTGCCGTCCGCCAATATGTTCAAGATGTAAAAAGCGTTGATTTCCCAAATGAAAAGGAACAATACTGATTTGCAGTAGTTAGCAAAGCTAATTTGTTCTTTCTAAAACGAATATTTGAAGTGAAACCAGAAATATTACATGAAGACAATCATTTATTAATTGTCAATAAAAAATCAGGAGAACTGGCTCAGGGAGACGAAACCGGTGATATTCCGCTCATTGATTCTTTGAAAAATTTCATCAAAAAACGCAGCCAGAAACCGGGAAACGTTTATTTGGGTCTGGTTCATCGACTTGATCGTCCTACAAGCGGTGTTCTGGTTTTCGCCAAAACTAGCAAATCCTTGGGAAGAATGAATGAAATCTTCAAAACAAGGGAGGTGCAAAAAACCTATTGGGCGATTGTAGAAGGAAAACCTGAAAAGCAATCTGAAAGATTGGAACATTACCTCAAAAAAAACCAAAAAAACAATAAAACCACCGTTTATTCTAATCCAACCCAAGATGCCAAAATTGCGGTTCTGGAATACAAAGTGATTGGCTTACTGGATAATTACTCCCTGTTGGAAGTGGATTTATTTACCGGAAGATCACACCAAATCCGTGCACAGTTGAGTTTCATCGGCCACCCGGTTAAAGGTGACCTGAAATATGGTGCAAGGCGTTCCAACCCGGACGGAAGTATTTCACTCCATGCTCGTAGCATAAATTTCATCCATCCGGTTTCCAAAGAAATAATAAATATCGCCGCGCCTCCGCCTGAAGGTGCGATTTGGAAAGAATGCCTTAAATTTGAAAATTAATTCTGATTGATGAACCGGATTTTTTACGCATTCTTGTATGCCCTTTCGCTGTTGCCGTTTTCCGTGTTGTATGTATTCTCTTGGTTTTTATATGTTCTATTGAATTATTTCATCGGTTACCGCAGAAAGACCATTACCCAAAATTTAGAAAATTCATTTCCCGAGAAATCAAAATCCGAAATAAAATCCATCCGCAAAAAATTCTATAAGAACTTCGCCGACTATTTGGTCGAAACGCTTAAAAGTTTTTCCATTTCCCAAAAAGAATTAAACAAACGGCATACATACAGCAATTTACATATTTTCAAAGAATGTAAGGACGAGCAAAAAGACATTATTTTGATGGCGGGGCACATCTTTAATTGGGAATGGTTTGTAGGCTTGGGGCCAAATGTTCCCACCGAAAAAACGGTTGCGGTTTACCATAAAGTAAGAAATAATTTCTGGAATGAAAGAATCAACCAGATTCGCGGTAAGTTCGGCACCATTCCTCTGGAAATGAAAAATACCGCCCGGTATATGATGAGCAACCCAAATAATGGTGAACATGCTTACCTTTTTGTGGCAGACCAAAGCCCGAAAAAATCTGCCATTCATCATTCTTTGATATTTTTAAACCAAGAAACACCTGTTTTTATTGGTTTTGATAAAATGGCCATCAAAAAGGAAATGGCTGTTATTTTCTGTAAAATGGTAAAAATCAAACAAGGTCATTACCATACCACTTTCGAAAGAATTCTGCCGGAAGGCAAAAATTATGAACCCATGGAAATCGTTGATAAATTTTTCGAAAATTTGGAAGAAACCATCCGTGAAAATCCGGATAATTGGCTTTGGAGCCACAAAAGATGGAAATATAAAAAAGGAATCGATTATTGAAAACAGCCATCGCCATATTGAATTGGAATGGAAGAAAATTGTTGGAAGAATTTCTTCCTTCAGTAGTCTCATTTTCAAAAGGTGCGGCTATTTATGTTATTGACAATGCATCTGATGATGATTCCGTAAAATATTTAAAATCAAATTATCCGCAAATCAAAATCATTCAAAACGAAGGAAATTTTGGGTATGCGAAAGGATATAACGAAGGAATTAAAAAGATCCTTCGACAAGCTCAAGAAGACTCAAAAAAAAATCAGAAAAATATAAATTATCAAAGTCATGCTGAGCTTGTCGAAGCACACAATTCCACTCCGGAGATTTTCTGTTTGCTGAATTCAGACGTAAAAGTGACTGAAAACTGGTTGGATCCTGTTGTGGAATTGTTTCAAAAAGACGAAAATATTGCAGCCATTCAGCCCAAAATTTTAGATTATAAAAATCCTGAATATTTTGAATATGCGGGAGCCGGCGGTGGTTTCATCGACAATTTAGGCTATCCGCTTTGCCGTGGCCGCGTTTTCTGGACTTTGGAAAAAGATGAAGGGCAATACAACGATTGCATCCAGACTTTTTGGGCGAGCGGTGCTTGTCTGTTCATCCGAAAAAAGGATTTCGAAGAAATCGGCGGATTTGACGAAGGTTTCTTTGCGCACATGGAAGAAATCGATCTTTGTTGGCGATTGAACAATTCCCATAAAAAAGTATTTTATTGTGGAGAATCAACCGTTTACCATCTTGGCGGGGGAACTCTGAAAAGCAGCAATCCGAAAAAAACATACCTGAATTTCAGAAACAGTTTGTGGATGTTGGTCAAGAATTTACCCGAATGGAAAACGTTTCCATTTGTTTTTGCAAGGCTTTCGCTGGATGGAATCACGGGAATCGTGTTTTTGTTCTATGAAGGATTCCCTCATCTTTGGGCGGTAGTGGATTCTCATTTCGGGTTTTACAAAAAGATTTCGCATTACCGGAAACTCCGGAAACCGGGGGTTCGAAATTATTACCATAAAAATTGGGTTCCTTTCCAGTATTTTCTGTTGAAAAGAAAGTTTTATAAGGATTTGAAATAGATTTAAATCCGGCCGAGTTTTTCGGCAATCGTATTGATAAAGTTTGTCAACGGGCCTTTGGCCATCATTTCAATCATCATATTGAATTTGCCATCAAAATTCAATGACACATCAGCATTCGATCCATCAACCGGCTCAATGTCAATCGTTAAATAATATTCAAAATTCGGTGAAGGCGATTCGAAAACCAATTGGGAAGACCGGTTGGAATCTTTCAATTTCATCCCGACCTTAGGTAAATTCCCGATTTGAACGGCAAAGCCTTTCCCCGATTCATGGATTTCAAATGATTTGGTGTCGTCCGGCATCAGCTGGCGGTAGTTGTTCATATCCGATAAAAATTCAAATGTTTCTTCCTGATTTTTGGAAAACCTCACTTTTTCTGTGCTTACTTTCATTATTTTGAATTTTAGTATATTTGTGTGAAACTGTTTCAAATGTACAAAGTTTTTTTTTACGAGAAACCCTTAACCTTGTCGGAAAAACCTGTACCCGATGCTAAAAACTTGAAATTCTATAACGAAAGCCAGTTTGCCGAAGCCATGGATATGTTGAAAAACAATGTGGCTTCATCCATCAACATTTACACCCATAATTTAGATAAACTTTGGCAATCTTTCACCCGGCATTTCCATTACATAGAGGCCGCCGGCGGCTTAGTCAAAAATACGAAAGGCCAAATCCTTTTTATTTACCGATTGGGAAAATGGGATTTGCCCAAAGGCAAAGTAGAAGTAGGCGAGACCACTGAATTAGCGGCTGTCAGAGAGGTGGAAGAAGAGTGTGGAATTAATAATTTAAAAATAAATAAATTCATCACCCATACGTATCACATCTACTTTGAGACCCGGCTGCGGTTGAAAACAACTTATTGGTATGAAATGTTTTATGAAGGGAATGAAGAATTGATTCCGCAAACCGAAGAGGGAATCGGAATTGCACAATGGAAATCAAAAACTGAAATTCCGGAGCTTTTAAACCATACTTACGAAAACATCAAAACGGTGTTATCGTCAGCGATGGTTGATTACTAATTCATTGGGATTATCAAACCGTTAATTCTGGGAATTGGCCCGGGACACCCGACTTCAGATTGGTGGCAAAGGACACAGCTCCGAACCACGGTATTGTAAAATTCAACACGCGATGAGTCGGCAGGGCTATCATAAAGAGCCTTTTGGTTTTCAAGCAATAAATTGCTAAATCTTTCAAACTCAAAATTTCGTTCAAAAGTATTGGTCATTTCAGCGGTATGAATTTTCACAAGCATGCGCGGATAGGCTCCAATTGCTTTATTTTGAATAATTTGAGGCCTTATTTTCTCGAGTTCTGAATACATATCTTCCATGAGCAAAGCCATTTCCGAAAGTTGGTAAACTTCGTTAAATTCACTCGAACTCAATTCCTTACCGGAATCTTGGTTACAAGAAACCGGTATAAAAACATATATCAGGAGGAAAATTCCGAGAAAGGGTTTCATTAACCTTTTTTCTTCAGCAATACGCCGTCTGCAACGAAATCATACTTTAATTCCGGCTCGGTAATCGCCGCAATTTCTTCCTCAGATTTACCACCGTCTTCAGCTCTGTGTTTTAATTCTGCAACTGAAATTTCCCTTTTGAAAGCCATACCGTGTACAATGGCATCAGATCCTTCGGCATCCATCGGAACAAAGAATTTATAATCTTTGAAATTGATGATGGCTTCTTTTTCCGGCTGACCCAAATCCAATTTCATCCAGCAGCCTTTCTTTTGGCAAACCGAAGTAACGCTTGATTTAAGAGTGACCTCAATAGAATCGCCTGTTGCCATCGATTCATACATTTTCAGCATTTCCTCGGGAGATATGGCTCCTTCCGGAGTAATTTCAGAACCAAATAACTCATAATCCGCCATGGCCAATTCGGTGTTTTCAGTTTTTACTTCTTCCGTTTTTTCTTTTTGACAGGAAATAATGGCCAATGATGCTAAAAATGCTAAGAATATTTTTTTCATAAAGATTAATTTATTTTGATGAGCCGCAAATATACAATTTATAGTGAATCAGACGGAACAAAAAATCTCAATACGCTGTGAGGATTTTAAAAAAAGACTGGCGGGCCGAAGCGCGGCTTCGGCTAATTTCCCGCTTGTATGCAGTACCATCGTTCGCCGGGGCGAATTAACTTCTCTGTTCTTTCATTTTACTCAATTCTGAACATTACCCTGAACATTTAAACCAAAAAAAATCCTTACCAAATAAATGATAAGGATTTTAAAAAAAAGACTGGCGGCGACCTACTCTCCCGCTTGTATGCAGTACCATCGGCGCAGGCAGGCTTAACTTCTCTGTTCGGAATGGGAAGAGGTGAGCCCTGCCGCTGTAACCACCCTAAATCGG
>Ga0172382_10002612_pt1 | contig 29781 bp, 27 predicted proteins | sample Leawel138RmetaG_FD_122245 | JGI IMG/M metagenome (GOLD analysis project Ga0172382, IMG submission 122245) | Leachate microbial communities from a municipal landfill in Southern Ontario, Canada - Leachate well 138R metaG | ecosystem: Engineered > Solid waste > Landfill > Unclassified | place...
GGCGGGCGATGCTGAGGCCGACGAAGCACTCTCATCCTGATCGCACGGTCATCCACGTCTCGTTGCTGTTGTTGGCTCGCCTGAAAGCTCGGCGCGTAGATGAATATGACGTGCTACGCAGATTCGCAAAAAAAAGTGCCGTCGGCGGAGACGTGCTGTTCTTGCCCGCACTGAATTTTCTGTATCTCATGGGCCTGATCGAGTATCACCCCAAAACCGACGCCATTGAGTACACGGGGCCAAATGAAACTGTCTAGACTGTATTCCAATAAGCCCAGCTTGTTCGAGTCCGTGGATTTCATACAGGGCCTGAACGTCATCATGGCTGAAATTCGCTTGCCGGAGAATCGAAATAAGGACACCCATAACCTGGGTAAGACGACCCTTGGGCGCTTGCTCGACTTTGGCTTCCTTGCCAAGCGCGACCCCCGGTTCTTTCTTTTCAAACACGCCGGATTGTTCCAGGACTTTATCTTTTTCCTGGAAGTCGAGCTGGAAGATGCTTCTTTCGTAACAATCCGGCGCGGTGTGGAAGAAGCGACCAAGATTAGTTTCAAGCGCCATGAGGCCGGGCATCAAGACTTGTCTGGGTTGCCGCTGGCAGAGTGGGATCACCAGAACATGCCCTTCGAGCGGGCGCGTGAACTGCTGGATGGATTGCTCGACTGGCGCGCACTCAAGCCTTGGTCGTTTCGCAAAGGCTTGGGCTATCTGCTGCGTTCTCAGGACGATTTCCGCGACGTGTTTCATCTGGGCAAGTTCGCAGCCGCGCATTCGAGTTGGAAGCCTTTTCTGGCTCACATTCTCGGCTTCGACGCTCAGCTCGTGGTGCAGCACTACGCGAAGGAAGAGCAGCTCGCGGAAAAGCAATCCACCGCACAGACCGTCAAAAACGAGCTGGGCGGTTCCATCGAGGACATCAGCAAGATTGAAGGCATCTTGCTGCTCAAGCTGATAGAAGCCAAGAAGAAACAGAAACTACTTGACGCCTTCGACTTTCGCGCTCAGGACAAAGACCGCACCAAGCAGTTGGTCGACGACATCGACGAACGCATCGCGTTGCTCAATGCCGAGCGCTACTCGCTCAACCAGAACCAGAAGAAGATCATTGCCTCGCTGGAAGAAGATCAGATCCTTTTTAACCCCGATGAAGCGCAACGCATCTTCGAGGAGGCTGGCGTCCTATTCAAGGGGCAGATCAAGAAGGACTTCCAGCAATTGATTTCCTTCAATCGAGCCATCACTGACGAACGCCGCGGCTATCTGCAGGAAGAACGCGCAGAAATTGAAACCGAACTGAGACGCGTCAATGCGGAACTGAATACCCTAGGCAAGAAGCGCTCGGACATGCTTTCGTTCCTAAGCGGCACGGATGTATTCGGCAAGTACAAGCAGGTCACGGACGAGTTGGTGACGCTGCGCGCTGACATCACTTCACTGGAGCGTCAACGCGACTTTTTGCATCGTTTGCAGGCGCTGAGAACCGAGATCAGGGCATTGGCCGAAGAGCGCGGGCATTTACAGACCCAGATCGAGGCGGATGTCGAGAAGCAGAACTCTGATCAGAACAGTTTGTTCTCGGCGATCCGCGTTTTTTTCAATGAGATTGTCGAGGAAGTGATCGACCGCAAAGCGCTGCTCAGCGTTTCCCCGAACCAAACGGGGCATCTGGAATTCAAGGCAGAAATCCTGGATGGTTCAGGCAACGCAACCAGCGCCGACCTAGGGCATACGTACCGCAAGCTTCTGTGCATCGCTTTTGACCTGGCAATTTTGCGCGCACACCTGGACGATAAGTTCCCGCGCTTCGTCTTTCATGACGGCGTGTTCGAGTCTCTGGACGATCGCAAGAAGGAAAATCTGCTGGCAGTCATTCGACGGTACGCTGATCTGGGCCTTCAGCCCATCATCACATTGATTGATTCTGACCTGCCAGCGCGTGCCAAAGACGACGCGCCTGTGTTCTCTCCCGACGAGATTGTGGCCACATTGCACGATGAGGATGAGCACGGGAGGCTTTTCAAGATGGAGGCTTGGTAAGCGGATAGGCGCAAATCGATCATCTAGTCAAGAAGATCAGCAAAGTGGCACAAAGCTTCCAGCACCACAGAAAAGGGGACTTACGGATCCTCATCACCAGGCAAACGGTGACTCGAATGGCACGAAAAGCGCCCGAACCTGATTGTCCTGGAAGGCCGGGTTGGCCTCGAGCGCCTCAAGGAACGCGCCGCTGGCCAGACTTGGCCCCCCACGCACGTGATAGGTCGCCGTATCGGGCAGGCGGGGCGCCAACTGCGTTTTCACGAACGGATAGAGACGGGCATCGAACGCCACATCGGCGATGCCCTGCCGCTCGAGCCGCTGTGCGATGCGCTGCGCCAATACGCCCACCCGGCCCGGGTCGTCCGAATCCAGCGCGGCGCGGATGCGAACCGCGGGCAAACGGGCGGCCGTGCGCCACCCTGCCGCATGGATACGCCGTGCTGCATCCCCGCGACCGCTGGCTTCAATGACCGTCCGCACCTTGAGAAAGTACTTGCCGTCCAGCCGGTCGAGCCTGGCCAACGCGCTGTCGAGGTATTGGGAATCGAGCCCGCCGGCGTCGACCCATATTTTCCGGATGGCCTAGCTGTCGACCGAGTCCAGAAACGCGGCAAAGGGTACGCTATCTGCTGCGTCGTCGGCACCGTCACCGGCAACGAACGTGCCGGACGCCGCATCGAATACCAGCCTGATTTCGAAGGACCGGAAACCCGCCGCCCAGACATCATGCAACGCTCCGATCGAAGCCACCCTGCGGGGCACGACACGGTCCGCCTGCCCGAGGGTATCCAACAGGGCCTGATTGTACGGCTGCCACCATGCGGCATTGCCGTCATCCAGCAATGCTTGCCGGCCGTGCAGGGTGAGCGCGTCCTGCGGATCCAGATGGAACTGGCGGCTGGTGAGGTCATAGGCCGGTGTCGTGGTGTTGCTGCGGATGCCCGCCATGCCGGCCACGGTATCGTAGATCAGATCGTTGGTGAACAGCCGCGAGCGATGCGCCCGGATATTGCGTACCTTGCCCGGGTACCGACGCTCATAGCCGCTGGACGTCCAGAACAGTAGCGGGATCTCGGTCATCGCGAACGTAAACCGGCTGGAATCATGGCCCACGCCGCCGAAAACATCATCCGCATGATCTGAAAAATACACCAAGGCCGACGGTTCATCGGGCCGGCGCATCAGCAACCCCAACAATTTCGAGACTACCTCGTCGTTGTACAGAACGCTGTCGTCGTAGCAGTTCACGCTGTTCCATATGACCGGGTCGTCCATCATACGGACACCGAAGTCGCCACGACGCCGTGCCGCATCGGCATAGACGCCGAACTCTGGCGGCGTGTGCGCACAATAATCTTCATGGCTGCCCATGAGGTGCACAAACAGGATTCTGTTTTCTCCCCCCGTATCCGAATCCAGGACACTTTCGACCAGGGGTACCAGCTCGCCATCGAAGGTGGTCGCATCCGCTGTCGGGCCAATCATCTTGTTGATGCCGACCAACGCATCTGCGCCATGAGCGATGATGGACACCAGGTTATCCCAGGGCCCCATCATGTTCTGGTTGCTGAACCAATACGTCTCGAACCCTGTGGCGCGGGCCAGATCCACCAGCGAGGCCGACTTGAAGTAGCCTTTGCCGTTGAACTGGTTGGACTCGGTCAAGGCCTGGGACAACACATGGATGGTATGCGTGTGATTGCTGAATGCGTTTTCATACACGATAACTTCGCCAGACCCGGCCAGAGCCGACAATCTGGGCGTGGTATCCCGAAAGTATCCATACAGCCCCATGTGCCGGCGGCTGAGCGACTCGCCAATGACGACGACATAGGTTTCGCCGCGCCCCTTTTTTGCGGCGTCCAGCGGCGCCTGGCCACGCGACCGGCGCTGTTGAAGATCGCGGAATTCGACCAGTTCCTCATGGTATTCCATGGCCGCATGGACCGGCTGGCTCAAGACTTTCAGCACATTGGTTCCGGCACTGGGAAACACGACCAGCACGCAGATCGTCAGCAAAGCCAGAGTGGGCCTGACCCCCTGGATCCGCGGCGTCGCGGCTAAACAAATCAAGGCCGCTATCGTGGCAATGACGATAAGTACTGCGACGAGATACCTGAACGAAACGAACCCCGACACAAACTGCCAGGCTTCGTCAAGATTGGTTTGAAATATGGCAAACAGCCCGTCCTGGTTGATGGGCACCCCGGCACTGAAGTAATACGTGATGTACACAGCCGGGATAACCAAAGCAACCACCACGACGACCGCCACCGTCAAGACGCCAAAGAAGCGCAAGTGGGCATTCTTGATGCGGGCCAATATCAACAGGGACAAGGCCAGCGCAAACGAGAGCGCTGCATACGCCACCAGGGTTGTAAATGGCAAGGTGCCGAACGTCACGGTCTCTGCAAAAACCCAGGACAGAAAGAACAGGCACGAGAGCACGGCCACCAGCACAGCGCCCCGTACCCATAATATGAGGAAGAACATTGTCCACAGCAAGGGCAGGGACAGCATTTTTGCGATGGCAGCGGCCCCTCTGCCAGATACGATAGACCCCCCATAGTCGCCCAGCGGCACGAGCTGAAAATAACAGAGTGCCGCTAGGGTGATGAAAACTGCAAGCAATGTAATGATCCGGCCCATGACTCCAACTCTGGAAGAGATGCCGCAAGAGGCTGTATTCTTTGGTATGTTTTTGCCGCTCTGCCGCCACGGGCGGTACACATCATAACATGTTGATACACAGACACACATGACACCCGCGGCCTTACCCCGTACTCATCTTCTGACGGCGGTCTGCCTGGTCATCCTGATCAGCGCCGGGGTGCTCAACTGGCTGGCCCCCATGTCGTCGGACGACTACAGCTACGCCACCAAGGGCGTGTCCTGGGACGCCATCCGCGGGCATTATCTGGGTTGGAGCGGGCGGCTGGTGGCCGACACGCTGTCCAGTCTGGTGCTGGGCTGGGGATCCCACTGGGCCGACGCGGTCAACACCCTGGCCCTGCTGGCCCTGGTCTGGATCCTGAGCACGCTGGGTCAGCACCTGGCCGGCAAGGCCTCGTGGGTGCCCGACCCGCGCGTGCTGCTTTTCGTGTTCATCCTGTACTGGGTGAACAACCCTCGCTTGGGGCACACGACGTTCTGGATCGTGGGCGCGGCCAATTATCTGTGGACGCACGCCCTCTTGTTTGGCTTCGCGCTGGCCTTCGTAGCCATCCTGCAAGACGAAAAAAAACCTCTGTGGAAGGGGCTGGCGCTGGCCGTGCTGGCCGTACTGGCTGGATGCACGAACGAAAACACTGCGCCCACCGCCTGGCTGATGTTGGCCTGGCTCGGCATACAAAGCGAGCGCGAGCGGCCGGACGGCCCCCCATCACTGCGGGCGTGGGGATGGCCGGCCTTCTGGCTGCTGTGCATGGCCATCGGCATCGCCATCCTGGTGCTCTCGCCTGGCGACCTGGCTCGGGCCGCCCACCCCAGCAATCGCGAATGGTACGACGCCCCGCTGGCGTGGCGCATCGAATATCACCTGTGGCGCCGTTTTCCAGATGCCATGGCCAAATACTGGCAAGCGGCGCTGGTGCTGTTGTGGGGCGCGGCCTGTATCCGCCTGCCGCGGGCGGTCATACGGCGCATCGGCCTTCTGGTGGCCCTGGCCTGCATCGCCAACCTGGCGCTGGTGTTCGCACCCGCCTACCCCAAGCGCACCCTGCAGGGCGGCTTTCTGTTTATGTTGCTGGCCGTCGCCGTCATGGGGCACCAGGCCGTACAGCCCGGCGCGCTCAGGCGCCCACGGCTGCTGGCGCTGGGGCTGGGCCTGTGCGCCCTGCAATGGCTGGTGTCATTCAGCCTGCTGGTGCGCGCGTACTACGGCACCGCCCAGCAAGACCGGCTGCGCGTGGCCCTGATCCAGCAGGGCATTGCCAAGCAAGCCCATCGCATCGATATCCCAGGCTATTATTTCAGCCCCTTGCTGAACTCGCGCGACGGATTCGACACGTTCTTCAACCAGGACGCCATTGCGGCATACTATGGCACGCAAGCAGAAATCGTTGAACACCCAGTGACGGGCCCCTATGATGTCGAACACCCCCCCCATTTCGCCACCGCCCCACCCCGATGACCCGGGCCCGCCCGCGGCCCTGCGCACCCTGGTTACGGGCGGCGCGGGCTTCATTGGTTCGGCCGTGGTGCGCCACCTGATCGGACACACCCGGCATGCCGTCCTGAACCTGGACAAACTGACGTACGCCGGCAACCTGGAATCCGTGGCCTGCGTCGCCGACCACCCCCGCTACCGGTTCGTGCAGGCCGACATCTGCGATGCCGCCGCCATGCGCCAGTGCCTGAGCGAATTCGACCCCGACATCATCCTGCACCTGGCCGCCGAATCGCATGTAGACCGCTCGATCGACAGCCCCGAAGCCTTCGTGCACACCAACGTCCTGGGCACCCACATACTGCTCGAAGCCGCCCGGCACCATTGGTCGGCCCTGTCCCCGACACGCCAGGCGCGCTTTCGCTTCCATCAGGTATCCACCGACGAAGTCTTTGGCGACCTGGCTGGGCAAAGCGGCTTGTTCATGGAAACCACCGCCTACGCCCCCAGCTCGCCCTATGCGGCCAGCAAGGCGGGTGCCGACCATCTGGTACGCGCCTGGCAACGCACGTACGGCCTGCCCACGCTGATCACCCATTGTTCGAACAACTACGGGCCGTATCATTTTCCGGAAAAACTGATCCCCCACATGATTCTCAACGCCCTGCACGGCCAGCCCCTGCCCGTATACGGCGATGGCGGCCAGGTCCGCGACTGGCTGTACGTCGAAGACCACGCAAGAGCCCTGGTGCACGTGGCCACCCACGCCGCGCCTGGCGCGTGCTACAACATCGGCGGCCACAACGAGCACACCAATCTGCACGTGGTGCAACAAATCTGTGCCTTGCTCGAAGAGCTGGCGCCGCGCAAGCCCCAGGGCGTGCGGCAGTATGCCGACCTGATCCACTTCGTGGCCGACCGGCCCGGGCACGATCGTCGCTACGCCATCGACGCCGGCAAGATCGCACGCGAACTGGGCTGGCAGCCCCAGGAAAGCTTCGACTCGGGCCTGCGCAAGACGGTGGCCTGGTACTTGGCGCAGCGCGGCTGGTGGCAGCGCGTACTCAGCGGCGACTACCGGCTGGGCCGGCTGGGGGTGGCGCCATGAAAGGCATCGTATTGGCCGGGGGCTCGGGCACCCGGCTGTTTCCCATCACGCAGGCCATCTCCAAGCAGCTGCTGCCCATTTACGACAAACCCATGATTTACTACCCGCTGTCGGTGCTGATGCTGGCGGGTATCCAGGATATCCTGCTGATCTCCACCCCCGACGACCTGCCCAGTTTCCAGAAACTGCTGGGTGATGGCAGCCGCTATGGCCTGAACCTGTCGTATGCCGAACAGCCCTCGCCAGACGGCCTGGCCCAGGCCTTCATCATTGGCGCAGACTTCATCGGCAGCGATCCCGTCAGCCTGATCCTGGGCGACAATATTTTCTACGGTTACGGCTTTGGCCAGATGCTGCGCGAAGCGGCCGCACGCACCACGGGGGCCACTATTTTCGGCTACCCGGTGACCGATCCCGAACGCTTCGGCGTGGTTGAATTCGACGAACAAGGCAGGGTGCTGTCCATCGAAGAAAAGCCGGCCCGGCCCAGATCCCGCTTCGCCGTCACCGGCCTGTACTTCTACGACAACCGGGTGATCGACCTGGCGCGCCAGGTCCGGCCCTCGGCGCGCGGTGAACTAGAAATCACCGACATCAACAAAGCCTATCTCCAGGTGGGCGACCTGCAAGTCAGCATTCTGGGGCGCGGCTTCGCCTGGCTGGATACCGGCACGCACGACAGCCTGCAGGATGCCGGCGCGTTCGTGCGCACCATCGAGCTGCGCCAGGGCCTGAAAGTGGCCTGCCTGGAGGAAATCGCCTTCCACCAGGGCTGGCTGGGGCGCGACCAGCTGCTGGCCCAGGGCCAGGCCATGGCCAAGACCGGCTATGGCCAGTACCTGCTGAAGCTGGTCAATGAGGCCAACGATGCCAAAGAGGCCAGCGCATGAAGGTCACGGCCACGGCCCTGCCTGGCGTGCTCATCATCGAACCACAGGTATTCGAAGATGCGCGCGGCTATTTCATGGAAACCTTCAGCGCCCGGCGCTACCGCGAGCAGGCGGGTATCATGCAGGCCTTCGTGCAGGACAATCACTCGCACTCACGCCGGGGCGTGCTGCGCGGGCTGCATTTTCAGAAGGCCCGGCCGCAGGGTAAGCTGGTCAGCGTGACCCGCGGCGCCGTCTACGACGTGGTAGTGGACATCGCCCCCGGTTCGCCCACGCTGGGCGCTCACGTGGGCATCGAGCTGTCCGACCGCAACCACCGCCAGTTATGGGTGCCGCCCGGCTATGCGCACGGGTTTTGTGTACTATCCGAGCAAGCCGACCAGACCTACAAATGCACCGACTACTACGACCCCGACGACGAAGGCGGCCTGGCCTGGAATTGTCCGGACATATCCGTCGCATGGCCGATCGACCAGCCCCTGTTATCCGCCAAAGACCGGCAGCATCCCACCCTGAGCCAGCTACTGGCCCAATGGACCGATCCCACCCGCCGCCATCCATGACCCTTTTCCGAGGCCCCCAACAATGAACGCCCCGTCCCAGGCCCACTGGCATCTCTCCATGCTGCTGGTCGCGCTGACCGCACTCATGCCCATCACCATCATGAGCAGCCAGACGATCCCCAGCGGGCTGTTCTATGGCGTGGCCCTGGTCAGCCTGATCCTGCTTGCGCTGCGGCGCTTTGCCGGGGCCGGCCCGATCAGCCGCCACCATCGCGGCGTGCTGATCTGCATGGCGGCCCCCACGCTGGCCGTGCTCTGGTCCGCCCTGGCGCATGGCCGCCTGGTCGGCCTGGATCTCGAAGTCGCCCTGCGGTTTTTCCTGGGCTTCTGGGTGCTGTTGCTGGCCTACCGCAGCATTGGCAACGCGCAGGCCCGCTGGGGCTTGTGGGGCTTTCTGGCGGCCACCGCCGTAGCGGCCACTTATATCCTGGTGCTGGCCCCCGTCGAAGACACCGGCCGCCCGCAAACCAGCGCTATCTATAACGCCGTCGGTTACGGCAGCCTGACGGCCTTGCTGATGACCCTCTGTGTCGCCGCCCTGCGCCTGCCCCTGTGGCGGATCCCGGCCCTGCCGGGCCGGGCGCAGCCGGCCGGCGCGCAGCCAGTCGGGGTGCGGGCATTGCTCGTCCTTCTGGCGCTGGCCGCCCTGGTGGCCGTAATCTATACGCAAACCCGCACGGCCTGGATGGCGATCCCGATCTTCATACTCATTCTCGCCGCGCTATTCATCCCGCCCCAAAAGCCGACGCGCCTGCTGGCGGCGGCCATACTGGGTGTCGTGGCCGTGGGCGCGCTGCTGGCCTTCAACAGCACCGTGCAGGATCGCGTGGCCGAAGCCTATGAAGAAGCCACCACCTGCACGGGCGACCAGCGCACGGCCAATACGTCGATCTGCATCCGCCTCCAGTTGTGGCGTTCGTCGCTGGACATGCTGGCCAAACGCCCCTGGGCGGGCACGGGCTCCAAGCGCCACTTCAATGACTACCTGGTGGCCGAATCCCTGCCCCTGGGCCTGGTCTCCCCGCAGGTCGCCGAAAACTGGGGTGAACCGCACAATGACCTGCTGCTCTACCTCACCAGCTTCGGCTGGCCGGGCGGCCTGGCGCTGCTGCTGATCTACCTGGGCCCCGCCTGGGTATTCGCCCGCCGCCTGCTAGGCGCCGGGCCGCCGGCGACACGCGCGGCGGCCGCCATGGGCCTGGCGGTCTGCCTGGGCTTCCTGATCTTCGGGCTAACCGAAACCTTGTTTCGCAGCATGCGCACGGTGTCCTTCTACACCTTGTGCGTGGCTTATTTCATGGCCTTGTCGGACAACAGCGTGACGGACGCGGGCCGGATCTCGCGGTCGTAGTCCACCAGCCGGTTGCCGGCGACCACCTGGCGTGTCATGGGCGTGAGACGGCCGGCGGCCAGGTCGCACCCCTTGTGCAGCGGTGTACGGATATCGGCCAGCGTCAGCACGGTATCCAGAAAACATGTGCTGTCTACTGGCCTATCCTTGTTGTCCACCAGGCTGGCCTGGCGCTCATCGTCGAAATAACCGGGCTTGAGCCAGAACAGCAGCGGGATGCTGTAATTATAGGGGGTCTGGCCGCCGTACAGGCTGCGGCCATCTTCGAAAATCGCCGTGCCGTGGTCCGAAATAAACGACAGCGACGCCCGGCCCGGCGTGCGTTTCAGGGCGTCCACCAGCTGCGATAATACGTAATCCGTCTTGAGGATCGTATTGTCGTAGGTATTGTCCAAGATCGGCTTGTCGGCGGCCGTGGGTGATCCATAAGGTACTTGCCGGTAAGACGGGCCAAAGACCTCGAAACGGTCATCATAACGATCCTGGTAATTGAAATGGCTGCCGATCATCTTGAAGACGATCAACTTGCGCGGCGCGTCCTCCGCCAGAATACGCTGCACCGCCTGCAAGCCTGCCAGATCGGCCAACTCGCCCTTGGGCGGCTCGCTGTGCACGTAATGATCGGCCTCATTCACAATCAGGTTGACCGCACTGTCACCCCCATGGCGCGGGCCCAGGTAGCTGACGTAGTAGGTGTCGTAGCCCGCCTCCTTGAAGGCCGTGATCAATGATTTTTCAGGATAGATCCGCCCGTCGAGCGCCGCCAGGCTGCGCGTCAGGATCACGGGGGTGGACTGCAGCGTATAGGCCGCGTTCGAAATCGCATCGGTGAAGCTGATCAGGTCGGGCTGTCGCGCCAGCAGCGGCGTCGTGTCGCGATGATAGCCATTGATGCCCAGCCGGTCGCCCCGCGCCGTTTCACCCAGCACCAGCACCACGGTATCCTGCCCCCCATAGCCTGGCTCCGCCCCCCACTGAAAACGGGCCCGGGCCTGAATGCGCTGCAGATTGTCGGCATATACCTGCTGCGCCTCGCACAGACCGGCATAGACTCTGTGCAGTAGGAAACCATCGGCCCACAACAGGCCGCCCATCGAGGCCGCCGAGACGGCCAGCAGCCCCGGCCCCACCCAGCGGCCCGCGGGGATGCGCGCCCCCCAGCGCCGCGCCAGCCCGAACAGCAGCACGATACCCAGCAGGAACAAAGCGCTCAGATATTCATACTTGCTGCCCAGGTTCGCCAGGCCCGCTGCGACCTCGCCCGCGTTGGTATCGGCCAGAATGGCCACCAAGTCGGGAATCAGCTTGAGCGGGTTCTGATGGCCCAACAGCTTGGACGCATAAAAATACAGCCCCAGCAGCAGTGCCACCAGGCCTGTGAACGCCAGGGTAACCCACCGCCAGCCCCGCACGAGAAACCCCAGGGCGACCAGCAGCGTCAACAGGCTGTACCCTATGGGCACGTGCACTTTGCGATATAGCGCTGCACATAGGATGGCAAACACCAGGTACGTGATCGCCAGCGCCACCGGCGAGCGCGCCCACCGGGCCATCACCGTCACGCCTCCGACCCGTGTGCCGGACGTTGCAGCCCGCCCTCGACCTGCCTGCGCAACCGTGCAAACGCGCGCAGCACTTCGGCGGGCCGCAAGGCGTTACGCCAGTAGCGGTCCCGCAGACGCCCGCCGATCAGCCACCGGGGGTACACGAAAGCCGCCGGCGACCAGGCCGGCAGCCAGCAGCGCGTGCGCGTGGGGCGCCCGGTGAGTGACAGCGTGGGAATCCCCACGTTGGACGACAAATGCCCAATGCCCGATTCATTGCCGATGAACCAGCCCGACTGGTGAATAAAGCGGGCGACGGCCGACAAGGACGGCAGCTCGGGCAAACCCAGGCCCAGATCGCGCACCCACAGCCAATCAGGCCGCTCGACCGGCGAGACGATGTAACACGGCTCGAAGCCCTGATCCTGCAGGCGCAGGCCCAGCGCCCTGAAATGCTGCGGTGCCCAGCAGCGCTGCGCCCCGGTGGACGTTGGATGAATCACCACGCGCTGGGGGTGGCAGCGCCATGCCGACGGATCGGGCGCGCGCATGCCGTTGTCGGCCGTAGCCTGCGCCAGGCCCAGATAGTAGTGACAGAACCGCACGATCTGGTCCAGCTTGGTGAAATCGCGCCCCGTGACCCGTACCAGGCCATCGTAATACAAGGCCCGTGGATGGTGCGCGTGCAGGTCGAATGGCCAATCAACGTGCATCTGCAGCGCCAGATCGAACCCTTGCAAGGCCTGCGTGGCCTGCGCCTCGGCCAGTGCCAGGCGCAGCGCCAACCCGGGCAGCCAATCCGCCAGGCCCTGGGCATAATCCCCAAACACACAGACCTCGCGCCCGGCCGCCTGCAGGTTGTGCGCAATGGTGAGCATCAGCAGCGAATCCCCCAGGCGCGGCGCCAACAGCACCGCCACCCGCTGGCTGGCCTCGACCTGTTCGCGCACCCGGGCCATGTCGGCCAGGTCGCGCGGCGCCAGCCGCCGAATCGCCGCGTCGTCCCCCAGACCGGGCGCCGCCGGCTGGCTCATCGCGCCCCCCAGCCCGTGAGCACGATGCGCACCGTCTTGAACAGAATCAGCAAATCCAACCATAGAGAAAAATGCTTGATGTAGTAAAAATCATGCTGGATCTTGATGCGCGTGGACTCGGTGTCATCCGCATAACCCTGCATCACCTGCGCCCAGCCGGTGATCCCGGGGCGCACGACGTGACGGTAAATGTAAAAAGGGATCTCTTCTTCAAAGCGGTCGACAAATACCCGCTGCTCGGGCCGTGGGCCGATCAGGCTCATGTCGCCGCGCAACACGTTAAAGAGCTGGGGCAGCTCGTCCAGGCGGGTCTTGCGAATGAAGCGCCCCACCCGCGTGATGCGGTCATCGTCATTGCCCGCCAGGCGCGCCCCGCGGGCCTCGGCATCCACCACCATGCTGCGGAACTTGAAGATACGGAAATCGCGGTTGCCCAAGCCCACCCGGTTCTGCACAAACAAGGCCGGGCCCGGGCTGTCGAGCCGGATGGCCAGCGCCACGACGGCCATCAGCGGCAGCACCAATGGCAGGCTGACGATCACCAGCACCATCTCGATCAGGCGCTTGCTGATCACGTACAGGGGCGCCGGCAGCAAGGTACCAACCTCGTTTTCCGACAGGTGGTCGATCTGAACACGGCCCGTGAGCCCTTCGACCACCTGGCGCACATTGAACACCGGGATGTGCGCCAGGATACAGCGCGCCAGGAAGCGTTCCCACTCGGGCGTCATGCTGGTGCCGGCCAGGTCGGCCACGATGCCATCGTAGCGAATGCCCTGCAGGTCAGGCGCCTGCAAGTGCCGAAACTCGACATTGGGCGCGGGCTGCAGCGCCGTCGTATCCGCCATGGGCAAAATAGCGAATTTCAGGCGCCGGTAGCGCCGGCCGATGTAATAACTGGAATAGCACCACAGCAGCGCCAGTCCCCAGGCCACCAGCAATGCCGAGCGTGAATAACTGCTGCGCGTAAAAAACAGTACTGCAAACGAGAGTGCATACACGCCTGAGACGACGGGCGCGATGTGGGCCCACACATGCCCGCCCACGAACGTGGACAAGCGCCGCAGCAAAATGAACGACAGCACCCAGGCGCTGCCAGCCGCCCACAGCGTATTGACGCGGTTCTGCGTCAGGTGTTGCCATTGGGAAACATCCCACAGCCACAAGGAGGGCAGAATCACACAGCACAGCAGGCCCGCCAGCAGCTGGCACGGCACTGAAAACAACAAGACTTCGTACCAGCGCGAATGACGCCGTGCGTGCGAAGTGGCTGACGTATCCTGTGGCATATCCTAACAACCCTCTTGCAAACGCCCATCAGGATGCCCTGCGTTTGGCCCAGGCCCGTGCCGCGTAATGACCCATCAACCCCGCCGCCGTGGGCCAGGACAGGCCCAAGTGATGGCGATAGATGTGCCACTGCCAACCCGCATTGCGCCAGATATTGGCTGAACGCGAGCCCGCCTGCACGCGGTAATCTGCCAACGGCTGCTCGCTTGGCACGCGCCGGGCTTCGCCTGCGCGCTGTACGGCCTGCAGCCAGAACAGATAGTCTTCATGCCCGATCGATGCGAAGCGCAACTCCCGGGCCAGGCCTGCCCGCAACATCCCAGTGGACAAGCCAATTACATTACCACGCAGCAGGTCATGAAATGTCACCCTCAACACGGGGGTCACCCGGTTGAGCACTCCTTCCGCCCCAAAGCGCTGATACGCCGTGTAGCTGATGGCACAGCCTGTCGCCTGCAGGCTGGCACACTGTTGTGCCAGCTTGTCCGCATGCCAGCGATCGTCACTGTCCAGGAACGCCACGTACTCGCCGCGCGCTTCGGCCAGCGCCCGGTTGCGGGTTTCAGCCACCCCGCGATTGACGGGGTTGACCAGCACACCGACACGGGCGTCCGATTCGGCATGCGCCTGCGCGATCGCCAGGGTGTCATCGGTGGCGGCATCCACCACCACCAGCAGTTCCCAGTCGGCCAGGGTCTGCGCCTGAACCGACGCGATGGCCTCGGCCAGCGTGGCCTGCGCGTTCCAGGCCGGCATGACGATGGAGACCAGTGGCAAGCGGGACGATGCGCCGGCTAACGACATCTCACACCCTATGTGCAAGCGTTCTGGCGACCTTCGAGCGTACGCGGCGCACGAACCGAACGCCGCGCCGATGCGCGCGCCAGAACCACCAGGCCTGCCGGTCCATGGCCTTTTGCAGCCGCTCGTTTCGCTGGATCAGCCGGACCTCCAGCTCGGGATAGCCGGGCATGACGCCGTCATCCGCCAGCCGACACCCATCGAGCACAAACATATGCTGGCTGGCGGCCTTGACCATGTAGCTGTCCAAAACACCGGCCAGGTAAATGTAGCTGATGTCGGAAAAGCCATAAAGGCGCTCGACCGACTCCCGGCTGGCCGTATCATTGACTACCTCGTAGAGCCATCGCAGGCCCAGCTGCCACGCATTGGGCTGTGCAGAGGTCACACAAGCCATGGCCAGCAGGAATTTCAGGTGGTAGCCATCCGGATGACGCCATGACTCGAACTCGGGAAACACCTGGACAAAATCATCGAACGAGGCCAGTGCCAAGTAGTTCTGGCGCAGGATATTCCACTCGTTGCTGATGCGTATGAACACATCGGCGCGCTCACCGCTAATGTTGGAACGATTGCTAAAGCGCCTGAAAAGTGTCAATCGCTCTGGCAACACATCCACCGGATAATGCTGCAGCACGCGCGACCACATTTCCGCATCATCCGTCTGTGCCAGCCCGTAGCGGTATGCACCCAGCTTTTCGTAGCAGCGCTTGCGAATCAGCACGCTGGGATGGCACAGGGCATTGGTGCCGTCGAACAGATTCCTGAGCAGCACCCAGCGGGACCGATGGGGCCGGTTCAGCCACTCGCTGTGAACCTTATTGCCATACTCGTCGATCATCTGCACCCAGGTGAACACAGCGGCCACGTCGGGGTGCGCATCCAGCCAGGCCACCTGCCGCTCGAGCTTTTCCGGCGCCCAGGCATCATCGGAATGGTGCATGGCGATGTATTCGCCGGCAGCATCGGTGATCGCCTGGTTTACCATGGAAATGATCTGTGCAGGCCGGTCTGAACGACGCGCCTGAATGCGCGCATCAGTCTGACGGCTGATCAGGGTCCACGACGCATCGGTAGAGGCGTCATCGAGGATCAACAGCTCGAAGTCAGAAAACGTCTGCCCAAGCACACTCTGGATGGCCTGCTCGATGAACGTCTGATGGTTGTACGAGGTAAGGAGGACGGATACTCGGGGCATGATCAAGAAACCGCGGCAGGCGCCGGCCGGCCGACAATACGAGAGGGCCTATCGCCCAATCAGGCAGTCGAAGCGATAATACGCACATGTTAGCTGCTCGGACTGTTCGCAGATGGATGCCGTCAGCCCCTGGGCCTCGACCAAGCCGATAAATTCATCCCTTCCCCACCACGTGCCAATGTGGGGGATCCCTTCGGCCTTCAGCTTCTGGTAATACGCCATTTTCTCGTCGGTATCGTAGTAGACCGACAGCTTGCCGGCATCGGGCACACCGCCTATATGGAACTTTTCGACTGTGCCCGACTGGCTAATCGCGTGCAACAGACGTGACAAGCTTTCCGTATCCAGACACGACACCGAGTCGCGCAGATACACCTTGTTCATGCCGTGGAAAAACTTGCTGGGCAGGCGCGACACATCGGCAATCTCATAGTGGATGTTATCGGCCACGCTGTGCTGCCGAGCGTAGTGAATCAGACCTTCTGAAAAATCCACCCCAGTCACGGCACGGACCCTCGGCGCCACCGCCCTGGTGATCAGGCCATTGCCGCAGCACAGATCGGCCACGCAGTCCGATAGCTGCAGATTAAGCGACTGGACGACCGCATCGATCGCTAAATTCATCTGCACATCGCTAACTTCCTGGCCATTGACGGTTCTTTCCACCTGCCGCAACGGTGCATCCGCGAATTTCTCGGCCAATACGTTATAACGGTCTTTCCAATAAGTAGTCATGTTCGTCAACCATGAGGATGGGCCCATCAAGGACCCTGCAGCACGCGGCGCACCACGTCGATCAAGTGATCCATCTGCCTGTCTGAATATCGTTGATCGCAGGGCAAGGCCAGGCAATGATCCAGCAGCCATTCTTCGGCCTCGTGGCCGGCCACCCGTTCGCGCGCCTCTTCCCAGTAGGTTGGCACGAACACATCATGCTGTGCGAGTGATTTTCTTATACAGGTCACCCGACGATCTAACAGTAAAGGATAGCACAAGGGGACTGTCGTCTCTTCCATGTGCCAGTACACCCGGTTCACCCTATTGAATGCCGCGGCCAGGCGCATGAAATTCGCCCGTCGCCGCGCCCGCAGCTGCGCCATGTCGATGCTGCGCAGGATCCTGCGGCTCAGGCGCGACATCGCCAAAGGCGTACTGTCTTCCAGCTGCCGGTTGGCCTCGAGGAATGCCTGGTAGCCCTCCCGGGCCGAACCTGACATGCGCATCAGCAGTGGCACCATCCGGGCCATCGAATGGGTGTCTTCCACGGCCGGTGCCTGCACGTGGGCCGATCGTGTGCGCAAGAGCCCCCCGTCCGGCAGTCCAGCAAACTTGCGCGGCGAATAAATGGCCCCAAAAGCACAATGATCATCGGCAAACAGCGCCTGCGTATTGTCGATTATAAGTTGGTCTAGCGTCAGCTTCAGCAGCAACTCTGACAGAGGCGGGTTGGATAAGCCAAAGTAATTAATATAAATAAGCGCCGCATATTCTGGAATTCGCTCAGAAACAACCGGACGCAGTGCGTAATCTAGAAAATAATATCGCGGTGTACAGCCAGCAGCCTGAATAGACTCAAGAACCGAGTTGCAAACATACGCTGGAACCCAGCACTCCCGAAACCGGGATCCCGTCAAAAGGGCGCGCAACGCAGCGCGAGCCGACTGAAATTTCAGGTAAGGCCGTGGAAATGGGTCACCGTAATCAGCCAAATCCAGCTCAAAATAACCACCGATCTCCGACTCGCTCCTCTGAGTAATAGTTCTTGCAAGCATACCTTTTGTTTTTGCCCTATTAATGCCTTTTGCGTCCATCGTCTTAGGGGCGGTCCGATCAAGTCACTTTGACGGTTCATTCAAGCGGCACGATCAGCCCGAATTTCATAAGTTGACAGCTGTGCCCACGACGATGTGCACTAGGCTGGTCATATCCACCCCGATGTGCGCCTCCATGTCAAAGTGCCACTGATTAACCTTTCTTGGTCTAGTACATCTCGGAATGCCACGTGCCCGTCACGTTCCTGATGAAACCACCCACCTCGATGATCGCCGCATCCATGATCGTGCCCTTGCGTACCATCATCCCCTGATCGGCCAGCAACAGGTTGACTGCCTCCAAAGCGTCGAATCGAGGTATTGTCATAGAGCACTTCTTCCATGTATATCTAATAATTTACGTGTACCCAAGACGCCGTTATACATAAGCACATCGATGATCGACAGCGATGACTGCAGGGACCGATGCGGTTGCCCATAAACGACCTCCGTGGCAGGCATCGACGTTAGTCGAATCCCATGGGCCCTAAACTTGCTTTCATCCAGTAACGCAAAACCACCTGCTGGATTGATCAGCTCGGTCGCCCCAAACGCCAGTGCGTGTACCAATGGCCAATCACCCGGCCCATCTACAGCAGAATAATCAAAAGAGAATTCTGAAGATACGACAATATCAGTATCTATAGTCAGTAGATCGCAAATTTGCCTAATCAATCGGCAATTTAGATGGCCGATGGTTTCGTCCTCAGCCTCTGCCAATAACGAATCTACAAAGCCATATATTTCGTCAAAATACGGAGCCGACACCTTGTACACACCAAGCTGCTTCAGGATCTTACTATGCCAATTGGTGTCTGTGGCGATCTGTACATCCTTGATCGCCGTCCGTCGTGCATGACGTATGACCGGTACAATAATATATCGCCAAGTTCCATCATTCATCAGGATACGATTACGGTTGACCCAACCCTGGCGCATGTATTGTGCCTCATCGAACAGCACAAAAACATCCGCTGAATGAATCAATCTCCAATAGCCAATATAAGGAAAAAAATAAGGCTGCATGCCGGCCAAGCGTGTCATAGACTACCCTGCTGTCGGATAATGTAAATAATGCGTTCCACGTCTGATTGAGACAAATCAGGGTATATTGGCAAACACAATATTTCATTGGCAACCTGTTGCGCCACAGGCAGCGCATCAGGGTGTGCTGACGGCAAATCCGCATACACTGTAGAATCGCTGATCAACGGATAGAAATAGCGTCGCGCACGTATACCCTCCTGGAGCAACACCTCGAAGAGTTGATCCCTAGTCAGCGGATAACCTGATCGTACGCGTATCGGAAAATACGCATAATTAGGCTTACAGCCATGTCTCCATTCGTAACACTCGATTGATCTTACATCCGCGAGGCCTTTCCGATACGCCGTATCCATCCGCTGGCGACTAACGATAGATTGCTCAACTAGGTTCAATTGAGCCAACCCTAGTGCAGCATTGAATTCGCTCATCTTTCCGTTCAAGCCCAAGGCTCCCACAGTACCATCGTTCATGATGCCGAAATTCTTGAGCCTATCGATCTTTTCCTTCATGTGTCTGCTGCGGCAAACCACAGCTCCACCTTCGAAAGTATTGAAAACCTTGGTCGCGTGAAAGCTCAATACAGATACATCACCGTACGCGAATAGATTGCGATGAGCCATCTTGACGCCGAAAGCGTGCGCTGCGTCGTAGATCACCTTCAATCCGTGTTTTTTGGCTAATCCGTCAATTGCCTCGACGTCACACGGCTGTCCATATACATGAACCGGCATGATCGCCACGGTATTAGCGCTAATCGCTGACTCAATACAATCTGGATTGATGTTCAAGGTATGCTCATCAACATCCACAAACACTGGCCGCAGGTGATTCCACATCAGCGAATGCGCAGTGGCCACAAATGAAAACGGTGTCGTGATGACTTCACCAGACAAATCCAATGCACGCAAAGCCACAATCAGGCCAACGGTACAGTTCGTGAATAGTGAAACATGCTCTACGCCCAGATACTGGGATAAGGCATCTTCGAATTGTTCATGAAATTCTCCGCCATTTGTCAGATTTCTGGATGCCCACATTTTTTTCAATGCGGGCATTAATGCCTCCAGAGGCGGGAGAACAGGCTGAGTCACATGTATGACTGGTTGCTTTTTCATTTTAAATCTGCCCTGAAATCCAACCTATGGCAAACACTAAAATAACACATTCGCAGGATACTATCTGACTCGACATTCCATGATCGCCCACTTACCAGCGCGATCAGGATCGCTCGTGGCTAAGCCGAACGGCGCGATATGATTGAGCCGCAAATCCGCATCGTCTTCTATTAACATGCGATATTCTTCCGCTGTTCTTTCTCTGCCGCCCGTTAGCAACAGCATAGAATAATCATTCGCAATTGTTGCAGGGGATTCTTTCACACGTCTGGGCAAAATCTCTTCGATCAGAATCAGCGTACTGCCCTTCCCCATGGATTGTCTGCAATGACGCAATATGACCTTCGAACGCTCGTCGTCCCAATCATGGATAATATTTGACAATATATATAAATCACCACCCTGTGGATAGGGACCATCAAACAGATCCCCCTCTGTAACTCTTATTCTTCGTTCTAAACCAGCGTCGGCAATACGTATTCGAGCCTCGCTGATTACGCCAGGCGCGTCAAATAAAGTCGCCTGTGCACAGCGGCTTTCAGAAAGAATCGCGATCAGAAGAGCGGCATTGCCACCACCTATATCAACGATATGCTCAAATCTAGAAAAATCATAGGTTTTCCGTATCCCAGAAATACGACGATGAACTGAATCCTGCATAAGTCCGTTGAAATACCTAGACAAGTCGGAATGCTGACTCAAGTAGCTGAAATAATCGAGCCCAAACACATGGTCGAAGGCGGGCTGACCAGTTTTAAGCGAATGATAAGCAGACGCTGAAGCAGGATAATGGATTGCGCCAAGGTACAGTATACGATCACGCATCGATTCCGGGTGATCTGCGCGTAGTATACGACCGACCTCCGTAAGCTGGAAACGGCCATCATCGGTTTCCCCAAGCAGGTTCAAGACTACCATCATGCGCATGAAACGCCGTAATGCAACTGGATCAAGCTGAAGATGCTGAGCCAGTTCGCCCGAGTCACAAGGAGTCGAACCAATACCGTCAGCAACTCCAGCCAAAACTGCCGTATGCAATACTTGTGTCATGACAAACCCACCGGCCATACGACGAATAGCGTCCTGCGGTGCCTCTGCTGACCCCGTAACGCCCTGGCCAGAAGGCTTCATAGGTACTTCAGATATAGCCATTACTTATTCTCGCAAACTGATATGCACTGAAATTTACTATATCGCCGGATTTCAAAATACTTAACCATTCTGCCCTTGCACGTCATTCCAATGACTGAACACTTCCTCATAAACTGCCAAATACTGCGGCACCACCACCCCCTGCGCCCACCGCCGCACAGCCCGCTCGCGCGCGGCATGCCCCAGTCGCGCGCGCCGGGCCGAATCACCGAGCACCCACTGGATGCCCTGGGCCAGATCACCGGTATCGTAGGGTTTGGCCAGGTAGCCGGTTTCCTGGTGCACCACCACGTCAGGCAGGCCGGTGCAGTCGAATGCGACCACTGGACAACCGCAGCTCTGGGCTTCCGTGCCTGATTGCGGCAGATTTTCCTGTCGCGATGGCACCACCATGACGTCTGCTGCACTATACGCCAGGGCGAGCGATGCGTCGTCATGCAAGGGGCCCAGCCAATGCAACGGCACCCCCAGCTGGGGCGGTTCGGCGGGCTCACTCTGGCCGAAGATCACGCACTCGACCCCCGGCATACGATGCCCCAGCTCGATCAGCGCTGTCTCCAGCAAATCCCAGCCCTTGTTCGGATCCCGGCCGCCGCCAATAGCGCCGAACATGATCAGAAGCGAATCAGGTGGCAGGCCCAATATCCCCCGCGCAAAGGTTTTGGGCCACGGCCGGAAACGTTCGACGTCCAGGACATTGGGGATCACGTGCACTGGCCAGCCCTGCATCAGCGCACTGTCGCGCACGCAGCGAGCCAGCCACTGACTCGGCGTCACGATCGGGATGGGCCGGCGCCAGGCCCGTTTCTTGCGTGCCCAGACCCAGCGGTCCAGATCGGGCCAACGCACCCCGGCGGGCTTGTTGTCCTGCCAATAGCCAACCCGCCAGCGCACGCCTTCATGGTCGGGCGCCAAATGCGCAGCCCCTCCAAAGGCCCACATGTCATGCAGCGTCCAGACGTGCGGCTTGTGAATCGCACCGATTTCGCGGATCGACAGGCACTCGCCCCCCACCCAGTGCAGATTGACCACGTCGACCTCACCCAGCGCACGCCTGGACAGAATACCGGACGGCAGGACGTTATACGATTGATACACCGCATCGGGCCTATGCTGCAATCGGGTGATCAGCCGGCCCACACGAGGCCGCAAGCCATTGAAAAACGTCGAGACCCACCCGCTTGGGCCCATGGTACGCCAATCGTCCCCCTCTTTGATCACGACCCGCATGGCACTCTCGTGCTGCGTCATCGCCAGCGCCCTATCCAGGCGCCAAGCTGCCCGGGCCGCCCCACCTGCACGATCGTAGGTCGATACATGAAGGATCTTCATGACCGCCCCAAACGGCGCGACAGCCAGTGCCGGGCCGACTGCTTGAGGTAGCCGCCAGCCGTGTAGCCCTCGTGCACGTATACCCGGGGCAGGGCATGCAGATGGCGCCCGTGCATCGGGAACACATTGCCAAACCGTGTCGTGGTGGCGGTCTTGTAACCGGCACGGGCCGCGAGCTGGAATTCTCTGGCGCCGGCTTCGGCCACGCCCCCGAACGGATAGCAAAAATGCTCGACCGGCCGGCCGATCTGCTGCTCGATGGCCTGCCGGCTGCCCGCGATCTCGTCGTAGGCCGCTGTTTCCGATAGCTCTGCCAGGACGGGGTGCGTGATGGTATGTGAACCGATCGTCACCAGGGGGTCATCGGCCAGCGTGCGGACCTGCGACCAATCCAGGGCATGCGCGGCGCACAGTGCGGCCCAGTCTACGTCGCCTGCCGACCCCATGACCTTTTCGTAAGCCGCCTGCCCCGACAGGCCCGGCTGATGCATAATGTCGTGGCGCACGGCCATGAAGGCCGCCTGGCGCTCGGCCGCCGTGCGGCAAGGCAGCACCTGCCCGCTGGCCAGGGGCAGATCGGTGCAGTCACGGATCCTGGCCTCTAGCGCATACCACCACAGAATCGCCTGCCGGTCGGGAAACGAGGTCGCCAGATAGATGGTGAACGGCACGCCATGTTTCTTGAGAATGGGATAGGCCAGTTCGAAATTGTCGACATAGCCATCGTCAAAGGTGAGCACGTACCGGCGCGGCGACCGCCGGGCCGCCTGTGCTTCCTGTGCACCGCCCGCTGGCGCCTGGCCGGGCGCCACGGCGTCGTGCAGCTCGGCCAGGCTGACGAAGCGATCACCACGGGCCAGCACCGTGCGGATCAGCCGTTCGAGCCACTGCGGCGTCACCACCAGCGTATCATTGGGCGCAAACCCACCCGCCACCCGCGGACCCACCCGATGCAGCATCAGGATCGCCCCCAGGCCGAGCAGCGGATTCATCATTCGCCCGAAGCTCATTTTTGCACCCTGGCACACACAACGATCTGATAGTCAGGGTCCTGATATGCGAAAACACCCGGATCATGCACCTCTTCGGCCGCCAGCCCCTGCAGGAACATGCTGGCCGCCGCTACATTGCCGTACGTAACCACCTGGATGCGGCTCTCGTCGAAACAAGCTGATAGCAGCCGTCTCAGGGAAAGATCCGTGAATCGCCAGTAATCGCCCCAGCGGTCGTAGTCGTAGCGGGAGATCTGGCTAATCCCAGACACCGTGATCAGCGCATGACCGCCCGGCCGCAACAGGGCATGAATGGAGGCCACAGCCACGCGCACGTCGAAGATGAAGGACAGTGTCTGCGTACAGATCAGAGCATCGAACCGGCTGACCGGCACGGAATCGGGCTGCGCCAAGTCGCAGCGCACGATGCGCGCACCCTGCGCATCCCGTTCATCCGACTGCCCGAATGACCTACCATCCCCAGGCCCCGGGTATTTCAGCACGTACGGCACATGCCCTGGCGCTCCAAAACGCGCGGTGTAGGTGCTTTCTTCAATTTCGAGGCAATCGCCGCGGATCACCTGCCGTTGGGCGTCAAGGAACTGCTCTATATAGACCCGGTCGATGGGCTGCCCCCGATCCAGCCCGAACTTCCGAGAAACCGGCTGCAGGCTGGCCGGATGCACCAGGTCGAGCTGCCGTCGGCGATGCCAATGGCCAAGCCGTTGGAGTGCGGATTTCAACCTGTAAAATGACACCGTAGCCTCTTTCGCATTACACCAGCCCAACGGCTGTAAACCAAAACCCCTCCACTGCGCATGCTCAGCGTCCCATTTTGCGATAATGCACAATAAACCGGGTCGCGAACAGCAATAGCTGCAAAAACCGATTGTGCCCCAGGGCAATCAATATCCTGCATTTTTCACTCATCACCCCCAATGCATTAGCCCCACTTGCACCGGCCTGGGAAAACACGCCGGCCACAAAGGGTTCGTTGGCCACCTGGGCCCCTCCCCGAATGGCCTGCAGTAAAAACAGGCTATCGGCCGCAATGGGATACTGATTAGAATAATAGCCATAGCGCTCGTGCAGTGCCGTACGAATCGCCAGGCTCACCGAATGGTTACCCACATAGGCCAGCTCGGCGTAGAGCCATTCCCAGGGCCGCTTGCGCACTTGGATCCGCTGCTTGCCCGAACATGCCACAGCCGCCACCAAATCCGCCCCGGTGCGCGCGCAGGCTTCACGAAAATAGCGGATAGCATTGGGGTCGAGCTGGTCGTCGGCCCCCACCACCAGGTAGTATTGCCCGCGAGCCATGCGGATGGCCCGATTGAGCGCATCGTAAATACCAAAATCGCGGCGCGAATCCACGCGCACATCCAGCGTGCGGGCGGCCTCTTCCAGATACATCAAAGTATCGTCGGTCGACGCCCCATCGGCTACCACCCATTCGAAATCCGGGTCGGTCTGAGCCTGCAACGACGCGATCAGATCCGGTAAAACGGCTGCGACATTGAAGGTGGCGGTGACAACCGTGAAGCGCGGGCCAGCCCGCTTAGCGGGCGCGCCCGACACCAGGCGGGTATCGTCAGATGCGCCCATAGCGGTCTTCCAGACGCACAATGTCATCCTCACCCAGATACGCGCCCGACTGCACTTCGATCAGTTCAAGCGGAATCACCCCAGGGTTTTCCAGGCAGTGCACCTGCCCGATGGGGATGTAGGTAGACTGGTTCTCGCTCACCAGATAGGTTTTGTCACCGTTGGTGACCTGCGCCGTACCACTGACCACCACCCAGTGCTCGGCCCGGTGGTGGTGCTTTTGCACCGACAGCCTGCCCCCGGGTTTGACCGTGATCTTTTTGACCTGATAGCGAGTACCACTGCCGATTGAGTCGAAATGCCCCCAGGGACGGAACTCTTCGCGATGGCGCACGTGCTCGTCGCGGCCTGCATCCTGCAGCTGCCGCACAATGGCCTTGACGTCCTGCACCCTGTCCTTGTGCGCCACGAGCACCGCGTCGCGGGTTTCCACCACCACGAGGTCGCGAACCCCCACCAAGGCCACCAGGCGCTGTTCGGCGCGCACCAGCGTACTCTGCACATCGTGCACCAGGACATCCCCCTGCAGCTGATTGCCTTGCGCATCCGCTGGCTGTACCTGGGCCAGGGCAGACCAGGCCCCCAGGTCGTTCCAACCGACATCCATGGCCACCACAGCGGCATCCGTAGTATGTTCCATGACGGCGTAATCGATGGATTCGGACGGGCAGGCCTCGAAGGCCTCTTGTGCCAGGCGGATGAAATCCAGATCAGTGGTACGCGTCGCCCACGCCCGACGACAGGCCTCGAGCATACCCGGACGGCTGGCTTGCAGGGCCTGCAGGTAACGGCTTGCCCGAAAGAGGAACATGCCGCTGTTCCAGTAATATTCACCCGTATCCAGATACGCCTGGGCCGTGGCAGCATCAGGCTTCTCGACAAACTGGCGCACCCGCCAGCCGGCACCGGCTGGTGCGCCACGGCGGATGTAGCCATAGCCTGTTTCGGCATGATCTGGCACGATACCGAAAGTCACCAGCCGGCCTTCTTGGGCCAGGGCCCTGGCGGCCCGCACCGCCGCCTGCCAGGCGGACACATCGAGCACCAGATGATCGGCCGCCAACACCAGCAGCAGCGGGTCATTGCCCCCGTCTAAAGCCATCAGGGCGGCCAACGCAATCGCCGGTGCCGTATTGCGCCCGCACGGCTCGAGCAGCAGCTGGCCTTGGCCCAGGCCGATCTCGTGCATTTGCTCGGCGGCCAGGAAGCGGTGTTTTTCATTGCACACCAACAGCGGCGCCCCGCAGTCTAGCCCCTGCAGGCGCAGCAGCGTCTGCTGCAGCAGCGTCTGCCGCCCCCCTGGTAATGGCAGGAACTGTTTGGGTTTGTACTCGCGCGACAGCGGCCACAGGCGGGTACCGGCCCCCCCCGCCAGAATGACAGGCCACATCGCTTCGCCCGATGCGGCCACCGTCTCTGTGTGCGTTGCCGCAGCCGCGGTCAAAACGGCCGTCTGCCCGTGCGGCTTGGCGGCACTGCCAGCCGGCATGATGGACGACGTCATCAATCTGCCCCCCTATAGGCCCCCAGATGGGCCAGAAACCATGTATAAGTACGCTTCAGACCCTCTGCCAGCGAAATCTGCGGCTGCCAGCCCAAGGCCTTGATGTGGGAAATATCCAACAGCTTGCGCGGCGTACCCTCAGGCTGGGTCGGGTCGAAGACCAGGCGCCCCGTATAACCGACCACCTGCGCCAGCAAGGCAGCCAGCTCGGCAATCGAGACGTCTGTACCACTGCCCAGGTTGACATGTGAAAGCTGATCGTGACCAGGCTGCCAATATGCCTCGGGCGCCAAACCCATGATATGCACACAGCCAGCGGCCATGTCGTCCACATGCAGAAATTCACGCCTGGGCCGCCCGCTGCCCCACACCACCGCTTCCGGGCGGCCCTGCACGCGCGCCTCGTGGAAGCGGCGCATGAGCGCCGGGATCACATGGCTGTCATGCGCATGAAAGTTGTCGCCTTCCCCATACAGATTGGTGGGCATGACGCTGCGATAGTCGCGCCCATGCTGGCGATGAAACGATTCGCACAGCTTGATGCCGGCGATCTTGGCCACCGCATAGGGCTCGTTGGTGGGCTCCAGCGGGCCTGCCAGCAAAGCCGATTCTTGCATGGGCTGATCGGCCAGCCTGGGGTAGATGCACGAAGAACCTAAAAACAACAGTTTCTGTACCCCCGCCTGGTGAGCCGCCTGAATTACATTGCACTGCATCATCAGATTTTCGTAGATGAAATCGGCCGGTCGGGTATTGTTGGCGTGGATGCCCCCCACCCGTGCCGCCGCCAGGTAGACCTCGTCGATCTGATGACAGGCAAAAAATTGCCGTACCGCCGCCTGATCGAGCAAATCCAATTCGGCGCGCGGCGCCGTCACCAGCGTACGCCCGCCCTGCGCCTGCAGGCGCCGCACCAGCGCTGAGCCCACCATGCCCCGATGCCCAGCGACATACACGCGCGGTGCGGATCCGGCCGCTTGTTCTGACTGCGGATGTGCTGCCATGTCGTTCAGCTTTCCTTGGGAACGTCCACCACATAACCATGCTGCTTCAGCAGGGCGAGACGCTGCGCCTGCCGAAGATCATGGGCCGTCATCTCGGCCACCATGTCGTCGAGAGAGATCTCAGGGGTCCAACCCAACTGTCGGCGCGCCTTGCCAGGGTCTCCCAGCAAGGCATCGACCTCGGTCGGCCGAAAGTAACGGGGATCGACCGCCACGATCACATCCCCCGGCTTCACCGCCGGCGCCTTCTCGCCATGCACCTGCTCGACAACCCCTATTTCTTCGACCCCCACCCCCTCGAAGCGCAGCCCCAACCCCAGCTGGGCCGCTGCTTTGAGAATGAAATCGCGCACCGAGCACTGCACCCCCGTGGCGATCACATAGTCATCCGGCTGCGCCTGTTGCAGCATCAGCCACTGCATGCGTACATAGTCGCGCGCATGGCCCCAATCGCGCAAGGCATCGAGATTGCCCAGGTACAGGCAGGCCTGGAGCCCCTGCGCGATATGCGCCAGGCCGCGCGTAATCTTGCGCGTCACAAAAGTTTCACCCCGTCTAGGGGATTCGTGATTGAACAGAATGCCGTTGCAGGCATATAGGCCATAGGCCTCTCGGTAATTGATTGTGATCCAGTACGCGTACAGTTTCGCTACGGCATAGGGGCTGCGCGGATAGAACGGCGTGGTTTCGCGCTGCGGGGTCTCTTGTACCAAACCATAGAGCTCGGACGAAGACGCCTGATAAAACCGCGTGGACTTCTCCATCCCCAGGAAACGAATGCCTTCGAGCAGGCGCAACGTACCCAGGGCATCCACATCGGCAGTGTACTCGGGCGACTCGAAGCTGACCGCCACATGCGACTGCGCCGCAAGGTTATAGACCTCGTCGGGCCGCACCTGCGCCAGAATGCGAATCAAATTGGATGAATCGGTCAGATCGCCATAGTGCAGGATCAGCCTGCGCCCGGACTCATGCGGATCCTGGTACAGATGATCGATACGCTGCGTATTGAATGACGACGCCCGACGCTTGAGGCCATGCACTTCGTATCCCTTAGCCAGAAGGAACTCGGCCAGATACGAACCGTCCTGCCCCGTGATACCCGTGATCAAGGCTTTTTTGCGGTGTTCGGCGATGCTGATATCTTGCATGCATATACTCTTGGCTGGTTATCTATTTTCGATGAAGCGGGCAATCTACAACCGCGCATCTTCAGGGATGGACCGCTCCATGATCAGGTCGCGTTGCGCCCGATCATAAACGAAAAAGGGCTCGTACTGATTTAGTGGATCACGTTCGGGATTTCGGTAGGCCAGCAACATTAAAATCGCCAGGACGCCAATGCACCCGGCAATGAAAAAAGAGCGCTCGCCATCCGACTTGCCGGTAAGAACCACGCTGAACAGCAAAGGATGCACCGCCAACAGTGCCCAACTGATCCTTGAGACATGGATCCCGAAGGGCAGCGCGGCCGAATAAAGCAGTATCCCCAGAAAAAAACAATTGAAGAGATAGCCATGGTTGGCATCCACGGCAATCTTTTTTCGGTTGAGCAGAAAATAAATGAAAACACAGCACATCAAAGCATATATCTTGTAGCCGCTATCCGACAGCTGGTATTCGAAATAATAGGAATACCAGCCCGTCCAAGTCGACACCTGGCGGATCATCGATGACCCCAGAACCAGCGCAAGTGACCACAACAGGATATAAAGCCGCACATCCAGCAGCCGCGCCAGGTGTTTGCGCAACAAAACAAGCGGAATCAGTATGATGACCGACGCATGAAACAGGGCCGCCAGCAACATCAACCCCAAAGACCACAAAAGATTCCGGCCGATCTGGCTGGCCACGTACACAAAGATGGCAATGGCCACGAATTGCCGCACGACGCCCAGGCTATCCAAAAATGCCATGGGCAGGCACAAGAAGGAAAAAATCCCAATCTGGCTCAGGCGATGGGCTTGGCAATACCGGTTGAACGCAAGATAATAAAACAAGACGACCAATGCGCTGGAAAGCACAAAAAAGACTGCTGGATCCGTTGCGTCGCCCAGGCCCATCAATACGCGCGACAATGGTTCAAACCGATCCACATCACCGGATTGGATGAAATGATAGTAAACGGGATAATCATACCCGGCATTGAACCGCAAGCTGGAAAACACAAACAGCGCAAGAAAGCTCAACGACAACTGGACCCGCGTCGCGAGCCTCAGATAGTGGACGTACAGCAAATAAACCAGCAGCAGAAGGTAATACACCATTGCTTTTTTACCGAATACTCAC
>Ga0172382_10002614_pt1 | contig 29775 bp, 26 predicted proteins | sample Leawel138RmetaG_FD_122245 | JGI IMG/M metagenome (GOLD analysis project Ga0172382, IMG submission 122245) | Leachate microbial communities from a municipal landfill in Southern Ontario, Canada - Leachate well 138R metaG | ecosystem: Engineered > Solid waste > Landfill > Unclassified | place...
ACAGCCAGGGCCCAAAGCCCCTTGCGTTTCAGCGACCCGCCGTCATCGCGCAATTTCGACATGAACTGCTCCTGTCGTATCCGTAGAGTAGGTAAATTGATTGAGTGCTATTCTCGCCCAGAATCAACCCTGAACGCGCGAATCAATACGCATTCTGAAATTGAACGCAACAATTACGTGACAGGAAAGAGAGACAAACCGCTACAAGTTGCAGCGCGACAGGCGAAACGGTACCCGCCGGGTAACGGAAATGGGTTTGAGCTCGTTGTCTTGCATGGAGAACCGAACCCAGATAACGTACTTGTTGGCGCTCATTTCGGGAAACACACCCAAGGCCGGATCAACCCATACCCGCAACAACTGAAAGGACTTGCCTGCCAGCATTTCCTGATACGAGCCCTGCTCAGCTTGGACGTCTGCCGGGTGGGCAGATTCGCGCAGCAGCCGCAAGATAAGCGCAAGCCCGTTATACAACGGGCGGAATGGGGCAATCCAGTGCTGCAAATCGTTCAGGCGCACCTGAACCGGCTTGATTTGCCAGGCGTAATAAGACGGGATATCGGCCGGAGACGACCCACCCGGCACAGTAAGGCGCCCACGCAGGCTGGCGAGCCATTCGTTATCGCGCAGCACCTGACCAATACGCCCCTGGTGGGCAAGATCAACCGTAGCCTTTTCAATGTCGGCGAGTGTTTTATCAACGGTAGCGCCGTCTACCCCGGGGTGTTCACGCAAGGCAGACAGCGCTGCACGCTGACGCTCGAGGTCTTGCAGTACCGAACCGCGCAAATCGGTACGGTCACACACATCGAGCAAATCGAACAGCGTCGCCATGGCGATTTGATGGTGATTGACGTCTTCCTGGCCGGCGAAGAAAAACAACCGCCCAAACAGATGCTCGACCCGAAGCAAGGATCGAACCCGTTCGTTGCAGGGATATTCGTACAAAATCACTGAACCAGCTACCTTATTTTTTTACCTGTGGCCCCGAGGCACACCATTGCTCGTGGAGCTGCCAGGCGCGTTGTTGAAGTTGCGCGGGCGTAGTGGTGCCATCGTTGAGCACCACATCGTGTGCCACGGCCAGCCGCGCTTCCCGACTGGCCTGTGCCGACATGATACGCCTAACGGCATCGGCCGTCAGCCCGCTGCGCTGCTGAACCCGCGCAACCTGGGTGTCAGGATCACAATCGACCACGCACACCCGGTCAACCTGGTTCAGCCAACGTTTTGACTCTACCAGCAACGGCACCACAAAAACAAGGTAGCACCCGGTGGCCCTGGCCGCACGCGCCAGCGCCTCTTGGGCAATCAGTGGGTGAATAATGGCCTCAAGGCGCGACCGCGCCCGCGAGTCATGAAAAACAATTTCGCGCATGGCTGCACGGTCAAGCGCCCCGTCAGGCGTCACGGCCGCATCGCCAAACGCCGCGCGGATGCCCGGCATGGCCGCACCACCCGGTGCCGTCAGTTCATGGGCAATGACATCGGTATCAATGACACTGGCCCCCCACTCGTTAAACAGATCGGCAACACGTGTTTTGCCCGAGCCGATGCCCCCGGTCAAACCAATTTTCAGCATATCGGGTATCCGTTGGATAAATTTGCACCATTTTAGGTCGGTAACGCCACCAGAAACAGCACACCGGCCAGAGACAGGCAAGGCCCGAACGGAAAAGCGCTTTCAAAACCCCGAAAACCGGTGCGCATCAGCGCCAGTGCCACACCAAAAAAGCAGGCCACAAGCAAGACCCCGGATACGGCAGGAAACCCGACCCAGGCCCCAAGGGCTGCAGCCAGCTTGAGGTCTCCCCACCCCATACCCTCTTGCTGGCGCAACCACAGGTAGCTGCGAAACACCACTACCAGGAAAACCCATATCACGATGATGCCCCCCACCGTCTGCACCAGCGGAACCCCGAACCCCAACCAGGACCAGCACAACCCTGCCCACAACAACGGCAAGGTCAGTTCGTCTGGCAAATAGCCGGTGCGCCAGTCGACAAGGGCCAATACGCCCAGCACCCCGCACACACCCAGACTGACCAGCATGGGCAGTGCCCCGTCAGCCCGCAACACCATCAGGCCAAGGACAATCGCACCCATACCGGCCCATGCAAACGCAGCCAGACCGGAGCCATACACCGGCAAACCAGCCAGCGAGGGCAACCCGAACAAACGCACTACCCGAGCCGTATACAAACAGCCCAGGCCATAAACCGCCAAACCAAACAAGACCCCACACATGAACCAAAGCATGATGTCAGGGGCAGACCATGCTGTCAGGCCCGGCACTATCTGATCCAGGGGATTACTGCCATCCAGATACTTGCGTAGAATAGCCATTGATCCGAATTCTTGATGGAACATCACCATGTCCGCCCCCAAAAAGCATGCCTTGCGCCCAGCCATGTTGGCCGCTATCGTTACCAGTGCCTTCATTGCCGCCGGTTGCGCCAAACAGCAAACCCCGGGTTACTACGAAACCGGGCCAGAATCCACCCTTAGCGATGCGCAACACCAGGCCCAGGGTCGCACCATGCAGCGTGCGCCTTCACAGTTGCAGCTGGGCTTTGGCACTACCCAGGAAAAGCCCGCCGCCGATACGGCCAACGCCACGACGGCGCCTGTGCCCGCCAATGCCCCCGACACAGGGGCGGCCTTGCCGGCAACAATTCGCCCCCTGCGCGAGGCCAAAACTTTTCTGGGCACAACACCGTGCCTGCTTGACGGCCGCCAGAACTGCCCCGCCACACGCATTACCCTGACCATGGCACCTAATGGCCAATGGCGCGCCCGAACGGTGCAGCTTGACGGCGCCAACCCGGTCACCACACTAGAACAAGGCTGCTGGTCTGTTGTCGGCACCAACCCCTGGCGCGTCATTCTTGAAACCGACGGCAAGGCCGCCAAGGCACGCCTGACATTCATGACCGACAATGTGCTGCGCATTGATACGATCAACACTATCCGGCCAACCCTCGACTACCGCCTGACACGCCAGGCCGAAGTCGATGGTATTAACGAACTGGCCAACAGCCCGGCACTGAACTGCCGGCCTTAAATGCCCTGGCGCGGCTCGTGCAAGGTCAGCACCACATGCCGCGCCAACTCTACGGCATTACGAACTTTCAGTTTCTGGAAAATCCGTGCGCGGTGCGCTTCAACCGTGCGCCGCGATACCCCCAGCTCTTCGGCAATGACCTTGTTGGCCGTACCTAAAGCGACGTAGTGCATCACATCACGCTCGCGGGGTGTCAAGACAGACAAAGGGCGATCAAGATAATCAGTATGAATCATTGTGGTCTCCTGTTCTGTTGTAATGTGCGCCGATTGTTCCATAACGCCATACTTTCGTCGCCTGACAGATCTGACAGGGTAAAAACCACAATATGGAAACCCGCAATAGACAAAACGCCACAACCCCTGCAGGAAGGATTGTGACGTTTTTAAGCCGGGGGCTGTAGCGACAGCGCCCTAGAAGACTTCCAGGTTATCAATCAGACGGGTTACGCCCAGCTTTGCGGCCGAAAGAATAACCAGTGGCTCGGCGCTCTTGATTTCATCAGACGTCGGGGCACACAGGTCACGCTGGCGACGCAAGGTCAGGTAATCAACATCCCACCCCCGTGTCGTCAAAAACGCGGCAGCCTCTTGGGTCAGCTCGTCGGGGTTGCTGGCACCGGCCAGCAGACGGGTGCGAATACCTTGCAGGCATGCATACAGCTGCGGTGCCTCGGCACGCTCGTGTTCAGACAGATAGCGGTTGCGCGACGACAGGGCCAGGCCATCAGCATCGCGAACGGTTTCATGGGCAATGATCTTGACGGGTAGCTGGAACTGGCGGCACATTTGCCGCACTACCATCAGCTGCTGGTAGTCTTTTTTACCGAATACGGCCACCTGGGGCTGCACACACGAGAACAGCTTCAGTACCACGGTACTGACGCCAGTAAAAAAGCCTGGCCGGAACTCACCCTCGAGAATACCGCCCAGATCTGGCGGAGGCAGGATCTGGTAACTTTGCGGCTCGGGGTACATTTCTTTTTCAAGCGGGGCAAAAAGCACATACACATCACGCTCGCGCTCGAGCCTTTCAATATCGGCCTCAAGCGTGCGCGGATACCGGTCAAAGTCTTCATTGGGCCCGAACTGCAGACGGTTCACAAAAATGCTGGCAACCACCGGGTCACCATGCTGACGCGCCAGCTTCATAAGCGATAAATGGCCCTGATGCAGGTTACCCATGGTGGGCACAAATGAAACGCGCAACTGGCCACGCAGCTGATCTCGCAATTCTTCAATAGTGTGAACGACTTTCAAAAAAGGTCTCCGTTGGGCGGGCGTTATTCGACGGCGCGAATATACGCCAGACGCACGTAAATGGGGGCATAGGGTTCGGCCTGGGTGATTTCAAGCAGCGATTCGCGGGCCAGTTCAAGCATGGCCAGAAAATGAACAACAATAACAGGCACACCCAGGCCCTGGCGGATGGCATCGCTAAACAGTTCCGTAAACTCAAGAAACCTGACGTCCGACAATTGCCGCAAGATTTTGCTCATGTGCTCGCGAACCGACAACTGTTCGCGGGTAATTTTATGATGGGCATTCAACTGTGCACGCTTGAGAATATCGGCCCAGGCCTGCCGTAAATCGTCCGGGCTGACATCGGGCAACATGCGCTCAAAGCGAATATCCATAAGGGCCTGGGCCCGCTGAAAATCACGTCCGAGCACCGGTAGCGCATTCAGTTTTTGCGCTGCAAGCTTCATTTGCTCGTATTCGAGCAGGCGACGCACCAGTTCTGCCCGCGGGTCGTCAGGCTCTTCGCCGGTATCGGCTTTTTTTACCGGCAACAGCATGCGCGACTTGATTTCGATCAGCAACGCGGCCATCAGCAAGTATTCGCCAGCCAGCTCGAGGTTGTGAGTGCGGATCTGGTCGACATACGACAGATACTGCTTCGTCACCTCGGCCATGGGGATATCGAGCACATTGAAATTCTGCTTTCGAATCAGGTAAAGCAGCAAGTCAAGCGGGCCCTCGAAGGTTTCCAGAAACACTTCAAGGGCATCAGGCGGTATGTACAGGTCTTGCGGCAGCGAAAACAGGGGCTCGCCATACAGGCGGGCCAGTGCCACGTGATCGATGACATCGGGAGTAGTGTCAACTACCGGCGCTACCAGTGCCGACAGGTCTGGATCGGCCTTGCCCGATGACGACATGGGGTATTACCGGGTCTGGTAGACGTACGGCGACTGCTGCACACGACCCGCCTTGAACTGTTCTTGCAGTTCGGCATCAAGGTTTTTGTCCCACAACCGGGCACGCCCTTCGCGCTGGCGCTGTTCGACATCGGGGTGCTGCTCTTTGTATTGCTTCAGAAACCGGGTGATTTCAGATTCGTAGTTTTTGGCCATGGCACTGATTCGCTAAAATGGGGTTGGCAACATTGCCGTTAACCCCTGATTTTACTTCAGCCGGGTAAAGTTAGAATCTACCCATGCGCAGCAACCCATCTCCTCACCTGTCTGACCGCGAGCGTGCGGCCATCCGCATGATTCCGTTCATCGTCGGGTGTGCCCTGTTCATGCAAATGCTCGATGCCACGGTCGTGGCTACGGCCATTCCGGCCATGGCACAGGCCTTGAGCACCACACCGGTCAGCATGAACGTAGCCATTACCAGCTATTTGCTGGCCCTTGCGGTATTCGTGCCGATCAGTGGCTGGGCAGGCGAACGTTTTGGCGCACGCCGGGTCTTCATCATTGCCATTGTGCTGTTCTCGGTTGCGTCAATGGCTTGCGCCTTGTCGCAAACCCTGCAACAACTGGTCATCGCCAGACTGTTCCAGGGTATGGCCGGGGCCATGATGGTGCCGGTGGGGCGCATCATCATGCTGCAGCGCACACCCAAGCAAGACTTGCTCAAAGCCATGTCGTTTCTGGCCATGCCCGCGCTTCTGGGCCCCATTATGGGCCCGCCACTGGGCGGTTTTCTGGTCACTTATGCCTCATGGCACTGGATTTTCCTGATCAACATCCCTGTCGGGGGGCTGGGCATTTACCTGACCTTGAAATACATCCGGGCCGATCTGCCTTCACACGCCCGTCCGCTGGACTGGGCCGGCTTCATGCTTAGCGGTGTTGCGCTGGCCGCACTGGTCTGGGGGTTTGAGTCAACAGGCAACGCGCGTGCCTCGCTGACACAAACCCTGACACTGATTGGCACAGGCCTGACCTGCGGGTTGCTGTATGTCTGGCATGCGGGCCGCCACCCTCACCCCATTCTTGACCTGAGCCTGCTGCGTATTCCGTCGTTTGCCATTTCGGTTCTGGGCGGCAACCTGTGCCGCTTCATGGTGGGGGGCACCCCGTTCTTGCTGGCCATCTTGCTGCAGGTTGCCTTTGACATGTCGGCCTTTGCGGCAGGGCTGATTACCTTCACCAGCGCGGCCGGGGCACTGGTCATGAAATTCATTGCCAGCCGCGTTATCGAGGCCTTTGGCTACAAACGGGTACTGATGTTCAATGCCCTGATTGCCGGCACCCTGACCGCCCTGTGCGCCTTGTTTCAAACCACCACACCGTTCTGGGTGATGATTATCATTCTGGCCGTTGGCGGCGTATTTCGCTCGCTGCTGTTTACTGCAGTGAACACTCTGACCTACGCCGAACTGGGCCAGGAACAAATGAGCAAGGCCAGCACCTTTGCCGCCATGGCCCAGCAACTGGGAGTCAGCCTGGGGGTAGGTTGTGCGGCGCTGGCCATGAACCTGAGCATGAACGCACGAGGTGCCAGCTCGCTGGTCCAGGCTGATGTTGCCTGGGGGTTCATCACCATCGGGGGCTTTTGCGCCTTGTCATTTTTCTCGTTTTTGAGACTGCCGGCCAATGCCGCTGCACAACTTCAAAACCGGGCAAACAGCGCATCAAAAGACTGACGCCCAACAGGCGTATAGCCGATCATGACACCCCGGAACGCCACCAGGACCACGGGGACACTGCACGTTGCCAGACGCGGTACTGGCTGGCATCGAGGTGAATCAACCCGTATCTTGCATCAGCATCACCAGCTTGCAGTCGGGCCGCACTGCCAGACTGAACGTCATTTGCCGGTAAAACACCCGACCACTGTCGGGATGGTGAAAACCGCGTCGCCCCCCTTCACGCTCTACGACAGTCTGACGTGTCCACCAGTGTTCAAACGTAGGGCTGGACGAACGCAGCAGGTCGATCAGCTGGCTGATTTGCGGGTCGTCGGTATGCGCCACGGTATCGGCACGAAACTCGGCCACAACACGTCGGGCACGCGTTTCCCAGTCGACCACCAGATCAAGGGCGGCCGGATCAATAAACAGGTAACGCAACAGGTTCGGCTCGGGCTCATGGCCCGGCCAGCCCCGGAACAAGCGACGCAACGGCGCATTGCTGGCAAGCATCGTCCAGGCCCGGTCAATGATGTAGGCCGGCACACTAATACTGTCTACGCAGGCCTGCAAGCCTTCTGGCAACTCGCTGGGCGCGTCCCGGGCATGATCAGGGTCGGCACATTCAGCCAGCTCAAACAGGTAATGTCGCTCGGCACGTGTCATGTGCAGGACATTGGCCAGACGCGCCCAGACCTGGGCTGACACCGTAACGTCCCGGCCCTGTTCGATCCAGGTGTACCAGGTAATGCTGATGCCGGCCAACTGGGCCACTTCTTCACGGCGCAGACCCGGCGTACGACGGCGTAACCCGGCCGGCAACCCGACACTGGACGGCGTAACACGCGCCCTGACGCTGCGTAAAAAGTCACCCAGCGCACGACGCCTGGACAGCCCCGCGGGCGGATCAGGCGCCAGTGAGCCAGCGTCGGCCGTCATGCCTTACTGCTTGCCCAGAATGGGGGCCAGTGCACGACGCACCTCTTCTTCAGTACGGCCGCTGCGACGGACATAGTCAGCCAGCTGGTCGGCGCCAATGGTGCCGACGCTGAAGTACTGTGACTGCGGGTGACTGAAATAGAAACCAGAAACACTGGACGCCGGATACATGGCGTACGAATCCGTAAGCTGCATCTGGATCTCTGCGGCATCCAGTACCTGGAACATGTCTTTCTTGACGGTGTGTTCCGGGCAGGCCGGATACCCCGGTGCCGGACGAATACCCTGATACTTCTCGTCGATCATGGCCTGATTGTCCAGCGACTCATCGGGCACATAACCCCACAGGTCAGTGCGCACACGGGCATGCAGGCACTCTGCAAAGGCCTCGGCGAAACGGTCGGCCAGCGCCTTGAGCATAATGGATGAATAGTCATCGTTCTGACGCTCGAACCCGGCTTCGTGCTTTTCAATGCCAAGCCCGCCTGTAACGGCAAACAGGCCGATGTAATCGGCCACACCCGACGCTTTGGGTGCGATGAAATCGGCCAGACACTTGTTGTCAATGCCTTCCCGCTTGACACCCTGCTGGCGAACGTTGCGCCAGGTCAGCAGCACCTCGGTACGGCTTTCGTCGGTGTAGATTTCAATATCGTCGTCATTAACCGTATTGGCCGGGTAAAACGCCACCACCCCGTTGGCCGTCAGCCAGCGACCGTCAATGATTTTGCGCAGCATGGCCTGGCCATCGGCAAACACTTTACGGGCCTGCTCGCCAACCACCTTGTCATCGAGAATCGCCGGATACTGGCCAAACAGGCTCCAGGTCTGGAAAAAGGGTGTCCAGTCAATATAGTTGGCCAGTTCAGCCAGATCGTAGTTCTTGAACGTGCGCCGACCGATGAACTTGGGCCGGGGCGGCACATACGAGGACCAGTCAATGGCCGGCTTGTTGGCACGCGCCTGCCCGATACTGATGATGGGCAGCTCTTTGCGATTGGCATGGCGCTCGCGTACCAGGTCATACTCTTTGGCCAGATCATCAAGGTAAACCTGGCGCTGGTCTGACAACAAATTGGTGGCGACACCGACCGAGCGGCTGGCGTCGGGCACGTAAATGACCGGGCCGCTGTAGTTGGGGGCAATCTTGACGGCCGTATGCACACGACTAGTTGTTGCACCGCCCACCAGCAAGGGGATCTTGCGACTGCGGAAATACTCGTCGCGCTCCATTTCCGAGGCCACGTACGCCATTTCCTCGAGACTGGGCGTAATCAAACCGGAAAGCCCGACGATGTCGGCGTTTTCTTCCTTGGCCTTCGCCAGAATTTCGGCACACGGTACCATGACGCCCATGTTCACGACTTCGAAGTTATTGCACTGAAGCACCACCGTAACGATGTTTTTGCCAATATCGTGAACATCGCCCTTGACGGTGGCCATGACGATCTTGCCCTTGGCGCGTACATCGCCACCGGCGGCGGCAATCTGGCGCTTTTCTTCTTCGATGAACGGCACCAGATGGGCCACAGCCTGCTTCATCACCCGTGCCGACTTGACCACCTGCGGCAGGAACATTTTGCCGGCACCGAACAGGTCACCGACCACGTTCATGCCGTCCATCAGCGGGCCTTCAATCACCTGAATGGGGCGACCGCCCTGATCAGCAATTTTCTGGCGAACCTCTTCGGTGTCTTCGACAATGAACGTGGTGATGCCATGCACCAACGCATGGGACAGGCGTTTTTCAACAGACTGCTCGCGCCATTTCAGGTCTTCTTCTTTCTTGGCCCCTGAGCCTTTGACGGTTTCCGCAAACTCGACCAGACGCTCGGTGGGCGTACGCGTGTCGGCCGCATCAACCTGGCCCAACGGCTGCTGGCGATCGAGTACAACGTCTTCAATCAGGTCAAGCAACCGCTTGTCAATATCTTGATAAACGCCAAGCTGACCGGCATTGACGATACCCATCGTCATGCCTTCCTTGATGGCGTAGTACAGGAAAACCGTGTGGATGGCTTCACGCACGGCTTCGTTGCCGCGGAACGAGAAACTGACGTTCGACACGCCACCCGAGACCCGGGCATGCGGCAGGTTGTCGGTGATCCAGCGCGTCCCTTCGATGAAATCGACGGCGTAATGGTTATGCTCTTCGATACCGGTGGCAATCGCGAACACGTTCGGGTCAAAAATAATGTCTTCGGGCGGGAAACCGACTTCTTCGACCAGCAATTTGTAGGCCAGCCCGCAAATATCAATACGACGTTGCAGCGTGTCGGCCTGGCCTTTTTCGTCAAACGCCATGACCACCGCCGCAGCGCCGTACTTGCGACATAACCGGGCATGCTCGAGGAATGCCTCAACCCCTTCCTTCATGGAAATGGAGTTGACCACCGCCTTGCCTTGCACACACTTCAGACCGGCCTCGATCACTTCCCATTTGGAACTGTCGATCATGATGGGAACGCGCGAGATATCGGGCTCGGAAGCCACCATATTCAGGAAGCGGCGCATGCATGCCACCGAATCCAGCATGGCCTCGTCCATGTTGATGTCGATGATCTGGGCCCCGTTTTCAACCTGCTGGCGCGCCACTGCCAGTGCCTCGTCGTATTTTTCTTCACGGATCAGGCGCAAGAACATTTTGCTGCCGGTGACGTTGGTACGCTCTCCGACGTTGATGAACAATGAATCTTTATCAAAGTTCAGCGCCTCGAGGCCCGACAACCGGGTTTTGACCGGAATCTCGGGCACCGTGCGTGTGGGCAGGTCTTTGACTCGCTCAACAATGGCGCGAACGTGGTCTGGCGTGGTGCCGCAGCAACCGCCCACCATATTGACCAGCCCGGCAGTGGCAAACTCGCGCAATAACGACGAAGTGTCATCGGGGGTTTCATCAAAGCCGGTTTCTGCCATCGGGTTCGGCAGGCCGGCGTTGGGATACACGCACACATAAGTGTCACAGATTTTGGACAGCTCGGCCACGTACGGACGCATCAGGGCAGCACCCAGAGCGCAATTCAGACCGATGGTGACCGGACGGGCATGGCGCACCGAATTCCAGAACGCTTCGACCGTTTGCCCCGACAGGATACGACCCGACGCGTCAGTGACCGTACCGGAAATCATGACCGGCAACCGGACCCCGCGCGCTTCAAACACGCTTTCAACCGCAAAAATGGCGGCCTTGGCATTGAGGGTATCGAAGATGGTTTCAATCAGGACGATATCAATACCGCCATCGAGCAGGCCTTCGAGCTGCTCGGTGTACGCCACCCGTAATTCGTCAAAAGTTACGTTGCGAGCCCCCGGATCGTTGACATCGGGCGAAATGGACGCCGTTTTGGGTTGAGGGCCAAGCGCCCCGGCCACAAAACGCGGATGATCTGGCGTACTGAATTCTTCACATGCCTGGCGAGCCAGGCGGGCAGACTCAAGGTTGAGCTCGTAGGCCAGCCCCGGCAAGTCGTAATCACCCTGCGCAACAGAGGTGGCACCAAACGTGTTGGTTTCAATGACATCGGCACCGGCCGCCAGATACTGGCGATGGATTTCCAGAATGATGTCTGGTCGGACCAGCGACAAGAGCTCGTTGTCACCCTTCAGATCTTTGCCATGATCGGCAAACCGGGCCCCGCGGAAGTCTTGTTCTGACAGCTTGTACTGCTGGATCATGGTACCCATGGCCCCGTCCAGCACCAGGATGCGAGACGCCAGCCGCCGGACAAATTCGGCACCGTGGGTGTAAGAAGACAAGGGATAGGGCAACTTTGGATAAGACACGCGGCGAGACCTGTTGATTAAAAAGGGAATTCCGGACGCCATTGTAACTTGCGAGGGTGGGTCCCGCGCTGGTGCACACGAAGCACGCCCAGGTTCTACAATAGACGTCTTTGCCGGGCCATTTCGCCCGCCCAGCCCCAACTTGCACACTTTCCACGAATGAACTCAAACGACATCTTCACGCTTGCAGGCAAGACCTACAACTCCCGTTTGCTGGTCGGCACCGGCAAATACAAAGACTTCCAGGAAACCCGCGACGCCATTGACGCCAGTGGCGCTGACATTGTTACGGTAGCCATTCGCCGTACCAATATCGGCCAGAACGCCAACGAGCCGAACCTGCTCGACTTCCTGCCACCCTCGCGCTTCACCATCCTGCCCAACACGGCCGGCTGTTTTACGGCTGAAGACGCTGTGCGTACGCTACGACTGGCGCGTGAACTGCTCGATGGCCACGCACTGGTCAAGCTCGAGGTTCTGGGCAGTGCCGACAACCTCTTTCCCAACATGCCCGAAACGCTCAAGGCCGCCAAAACCCTGGTCGATGATGGTTTCGATGTCATGGTGTATTGCACCGATGACCCGATCCAGTGCCGCATGCTCGAAGACATCGGCTGCATCGCCGTCATGCCGCTGGCTTCGCTTATCGGTTCGGGCATGGGTATTCTCAACCCCTGGAACCTGCGCCTGATCATTGACCAGGCCACGGTTCCGGTGCTGGTCGATGCCGGGGTTGGCACGGCTTCCGACGCCGCCATTGCCATGGAACTGGGCTGTGATGGCGTTCTCATGAACACCGCCATTGCGGGTGCCCAGAACCCGGTTCTCATGGCCAGCGCCATGAAAAAAGCCGTAGAAGCGGGCCGTGAAGCGTTCCTGGCCGGCCGCATGCCGCGCAAGTACTACGCGGCCAGCCCCAGCTCACCCACTGAAGGGCTGATCCAGTCCCGGGGGAAATAATGATTCCGAATACGCTTTCCATCGCAGGGGTTGACCCCTCTGGCGGGGCCGGTATTCTGGCCGACATCAAGGCCATGAGCGCGCTGGGGGCCTACGGCACCGCGGTAGTGGCGGCACTGACCGCCCAGAATACGCGCGGCGTCACCGGCATTGCACCCGTCCCCCCCGAGTTTGTAGCGCAACAAATCGACACCCTGTTCGACGATGTGCGCATTGACGCCGTCAAAATCGGCATGCTGGGCCAACAGGCCGTAACCCGGGTGGTGGCCGAACGCCTCGCGCGCTGGAAACCGGCTCACATCGTGCTCGACCCGGTCATGATTGCCAAAAGCGGCGACGCCCTGCTTGAAAAACCTGCCATTAATGAATTGCGTGAAAGCCTGCTACCCCTGGCAACAGTACTTACGCCCAACCTGCCCGAGGCTGGCGTACTGCTGCACATCGGCACGGTTGATAGCGTCAAGGAAATGCGACGCGTGGCCGAACGCTTGCGCCGCCTGCTGAACGACGACGGCCAGCGCTGGGTATTTTTGAAGGGCGGCCACCTGCCCGGCAACGATACCATCGACCTGCTGCACGATGGCGACAAACTCATCGAGCTGCCGGGCCATCGCATTGCCACCCGCAACACCCACGGCACAGGCTGCACGTTGTCGGCCGCACTGGCCGCCCTGCTGCCGCAAACCCCCGACTTCGTCGAGGCAGCACGTCGCGCCAAGGCCTATCTGGTAACTGCCATTGAACGTGCCGACGAGCTTCAGGTGGGTAACGGGCACGGCCCGGTCCACCATTTCCACCCCTGGTGGTAAAAACAGCATTGCAGGAGCGCCGTCGGCAGTCATGCCGCATCCGCCACCGAATGGGTACAATAAGTTCAACTTTATTTTTGCATCGAATGTCATGAACGTCACAGGTCTATCCAACGTCGAACAAGCCCGTTTCAATATGGTCGAACAGCAAATTCGCCCCTGGAATGTCTTTGACAAAACCGTGCTGCAGGCACTTTTCGATGTACCGCGCGAACGTTTTGTACCCCAGGGCATGCAGGCGCTGGCTTTCTCGGATGTCGAGCTGCCCCTGATCATCAATGCCATCGATTCACACGAAACCATGCTGACCCCGAAGCTGGAAGCGCGGCTGGCCCAGGAACTTTTGCTCGAACCCACCGATTGCGTGCTTGAAATCGGCACCGGTTCGGGTTACCAGGCGGCCCTGCTCGCCCGGCTGGCCCAACAGGTCACCACAGTGGAAATCGACAGCAAAATTGCGGCGTTTGCCACCGATAACCTGCAGCGCGAGCATATCGGCAAAGTTACCATTGAAATTGGCGATGGCCACGCGGGCTGGGGCACTGCAGAATACGACGCCATCTTGCTGACAGGCTCTGTACCGACCATCCCGGATGCCCTGAAATACCAGTTGTGCGTTGGCGGACGCATGGTTGCCATCGTCGGCAGCTTGCCCATCATGACCGCCTGGCGCATTACGCGCACCAGCGCCGCCAGCTTTGAAACCGAGTCATTGTTCGACACGGTCATCAAGCCGCTGCGCGGCACCGCACAGCCTCAATTCAAGTTCTGAATGCGCAGCATGCGACGGTTTCTGGCAATTGGCGCCGCGCTGGCGCTGTGGGGCGGGCACGCTACAGCCCAGCCCTACAGTCTGTGGCAAATCTGGCAAATGGCCCTTGAACGCGACCCGGTTTACGCGTCAGCCCAGGCCAACCGAAATGCGGCGCAAGAAAAAGTGCCCCAGGCACGTGCGCTGCTGCTGCCCTTTCTTACGGCCAGTACCGGCGCCGAAATTGACAATACCCGCAACACCAGCCTGGACGACAGCCGCAGTTCACGGCGTGGAGTATGGGCAGTTACCCTGACCCAGCCCATCATCGACATCGGGCAATGGCAAAAACTGAAACAATCACAGTTTCAGGTTCAGTCGGCCGACCTCGCCGTTCAGCAGGCCTGGCAAGACCTGATGCTGCGCGTTTCGCAAGCCTACTTCGATGTTCTGGCCGCGCAAGACACCCTGAAAACCCTTGATGCCCAAAAGAAAGCCATCAGCAACCAGCTTGACGCCGCCCGCAAGGGCTTTGAACTGGGTAGTGCCACCATTGCCGACACCTACGAAGCACAGGCCCGTCTTGACCTGATCACGGCGAATGAAATCCAGGCACGTAATGCCTTGCAAGTCAGCCTTGACCAGCTGCAGCGCATCATCAACGAACGGCCTGAAACGCTGGCAGGTCTGTCCTCAGACATCACCCTGCCGCCACCCGAACCGGCCCGCATCACCGACTGGACCGACCAGGCTCGCAGCGCCAGTCTGGAAGTGGCACGCGCCATGCTCGATACCCAGGTGGCCGAAAAAGAAATCAGCATTGCCAAAAGCGGGCATTACCCGACGCTTGATTTTTACGCCCAGTCGGGTTCGTCCAGCGACCGGGGCGTTTATGGCCCCAGGGCAGGCCCCAGATCAGTTGACAGCACGGTCGGGGTTCAACTAAGCATCCCCCTGTTTTCAGGGGGGGGCATTTCGTCGAAGGTACGAGAGCAAACCTCGCTGCTGCAGCGCTCACGCTACGACCTTGAATCGGCCCGCCGGGTCTCTGTGCAGCAAACACAGCAATATTTTTCGGGGGTTGTCTCTGGCCTGGCCCAGGTCAATGCATTGCTGGCGGCTGAAAAATCCAGTCTGGCATCGCTGCAGGCCAACCAGACCGGTTACGAAGTGGGTGTGCGCGTCAATATCGACGTTTTGAACGCCCAGCAGCAGCTTTACGAAACCCAACGTGCGCTGGCCAATGCGCGCTATGCCACCCTGCTGTCTGGCTTACGCCTGAAGGCCGCCGCCGGCACATTAACCGACACCGACCTGAAAGCGGTCAACGGGCTGCTTCAGCCTGGCCCCTGACCTTCTTCAGCAGGGCCGTTGTTGAACGGTTGAAACGGAACGGAATCGCCACGGCCTTGCCACCCCAGCTTAGTACACTGGCCGTTTCAGGCAGGGTTTCCATGGTGTAGTCCCCCCCTTTTACAATCACATCAGGGCGCAGGGCTTCTATCAGGGCTTGCGGGGTGTCTTCTTCGAAGGTCGTGACACAACTGACGCTTTCCAGTGCGGCCAGCAAGGCCTGGCGGTCATCCTGGGTATTAACCGGCCGGTCACCCCCCTTCCCCAGCCGCCTTACCGACGCATCGGTATTGACGGCCACCACCAGCGTCGCACCCAACTGGGCTGCCTCATCAAGGTAGCTGACATGCCCGCGGTGCAGAATGTCAAACACACCATTCGTAAACACCAGCGGCCGCGCCAGCTTGCCGGCACGTACCGCCGCTTCACATTCAGCACGCGACAGTATCTTGGCTTCGAAACGCACACCCATGACGTTACGCCGGCGTCTGGATAACCGGCGCCACCGAACGCGTTAATTCCTTGCGGTAGCGATTCAGGTCTTGCACGGTCTTGAAACTGCTGTCCATAAGCAACGACAGGTTATGCAAAATGCGCGAACTGACCTTGCCTTCCCAGTCTTTATCAAAATGAATTTGATGATCGAGCCAGTTCTCAAGCCAACCCGGCGACGGCACCTTGGACTGGACCGTATCTTGGGGAAAGAGATCTTTGTTGACGTGAAGGTTGGTGGGGTGCAGGGCTTGCGGCGTGCGATGCGCCGACGCCATCAGGACGCCGATTTTTGAAAATGCCAGACGCGCCTGCTGGCCAATGGCTTCACCACGGTTCAGCAGTGCGCGCTTCATGTAGCGCAAATAAGCCCCGGCATGACGCGCCTCATCGTGGGCAATGGTTTGATAAATGGCCTTGATGACAGGCTCGGTATGCCATTCTCCGGCACGCCGATACCAGTGATTCAGACGAATTTCACCGCAAAAATGCAGCATCAGGGTTTCCAGCGGTGGTGCCGGGTCAAACTCGAAACGGACCTTGTGCAGCTCTTCTTCGGTGGGCACCAGTTCAGGCCGGAAACGACGCAGGTACTCCATGAGCACCAGTGAATGCTTTTGCTCTTCAAAAAACCACACCGACATGAATGCTGAAAAATCGCTGTCATCACGGTTGTCACGCAAAAACATTTCCGTGGCCGGCAGCGCCGCCCATTCAGTGATGGCGTTCATCTTGATCGTGTAGGCCTGATCATCGGAGAGTTTGCTGCCATCGAAATCATCCCATGGAATATCAGTGGCCATATTCCAGCGCACCGCCTCCATTGACTTGAACAATTCAGGGTAAAGCATAGTCATCTCTCTTTTAACAACACACTACGAACAAAAAACCGGCACAACTGCATGATGCTACGACACAAACATCGCAAAATTGTGTCAGGATAAAAAAACCGGGTGATAAACAACACTTGGGCTAACGACCCATCATTGCCCAGATAGCCACGCCAATGGCAACCGCAACCACTGCGGCAAAGACCATCACCAACCGGTTATTGAACTCTTGCGCCTTGCGTAAACGCTGCAATTCATGCTGCACGCCCGGCATGGCATCAGGGCGCGACAGGCTGGCGTGCACCAGGCGCGGCAACTGGGGCAGCATTTGCGCCCATTGCCCGGCTTCCTGGTCAAGACGTCGCTTCAGACCCTTCAGGCCAATGCGCTCGTGCATCCAGTTTTCAAGATAGGGTTTGGCTGTTTTCCAAAGATCAAGATCAGGATCAAGATCACGCCCCATACCTTCGACATTAAGAAGTGTTTTTTGCAGCAACACCAGTTGCGGCTGGATTTCGACATTGAATCGACGCGAGGTCTGAAAAAGTCGCAACAACACCTGACCCAGCGAAATCTGTGACAGCGGCCGGTCAAAATAAGGCTCGCATACCGCACGAACCGCACCCTCGAGGGCCTCTTCGCGGGTGTTTGAGGGAACCCAGCCCGACTCGATGTGTAACTGCGCCACGCGCCGGTAATCACGTTGAAAAAACGCCAGAAAATTTTGCGCCAGATAGTTCTTGTCGTGCTCGGACAGCGAGCCGACGATGCCAAAATCAAGGGCAATGTAACGCCCGAGCGTTTCGGGGGCATCGGAAACATAAATATTGCCAGGATGCATGTCGGCATGAAAGAAGCCGTCGGTAAAGACCTGTGAAAAAAAGATTTCCACTCCGGTTCGTGCCAGCGCCTTGATATCGACCCCGGCATCGCGCAAGCGTTCGACATGACTGACCGGAATACCTCGCATGCGCTCCATGGTAAAAACTGAAGTGGTCGTGAGTTCCCAGACCACTTCAGGCACGATCAGAAGGTTCTGCCGCCCGGTTTCAGGGCCAAAGTTGCGGCGTAACTGACTGCAATTCGAGGCCTCGCGCACCAGATCAAGCTCGTCGTGCAGGTAAACGTCAAACTCAGCAACTACTTCCCGTGGTTTAAGCCGACGGCTGTCAGGTATCAGACGCTCAAGCACGCTGGCCAGCACGCGCAACAACGCGAGGTCATTTTCAATGACCCGCAACATACCCGGGCGCAACACTTTGACTGCCACCTCGCGTCCGTCGTGCAACACTGCGAAATGCACCTGGGCAATGGATGCTGAAGCAACCGGGTCTTTTTCAAAATGACGGAACAAGGTTGAAGGCGGGGCCCCCAGCGCAGCCTGCACACAGGCGGCGGCCTGATCAGAGGGAAATGGCGGGACACGATCCTGCAACCGGGCCAACTCTATGGCCAGATCGGGTGGAATCAGATCGCGCCGCGTCGACAACACCTGCCCGAATTTGACGAAAATCGGGCCCAGCGACTCAAGGGCCAGGCGCAAACGCACACCGCGGTCAGCGCGCGGGGCACGCCCAAGCCGCACGACACGCAACAGGCTAAAGGCAACCGGATGCTTGATACTGGACAGCACCAGCTCATCAAGGCGGTAGCGCAACGCAACAAACAAAATACGCACCAGGCGAAAGAGCGTCAACATCAGGGTCTCCGGGTACGCAACGAAAACTCAAGGCGCGTCAGACGTTGCTCAAGCTGGTCTAGCTGACGCGATAACGTGCGGCAGTCGGCCTGCAAGACCGAAAAGCCGTAACGCCCGACGACAAGCGGGTCTTCTTCGGTGAAGTATTCACTGATGTTGCCAGCCAGACGTTCACCTGCCTGCTGGAGCACCTGCGCCACTGCCCGTGTACCCGACACCAGTCGCGCCGCGGGGATATCGCCCACGATACCGGCCAGGTCTGACTCGACATCCCAGCGCAGGTTACGCGCCAGATCGGCCACGACATTGGCCAACCCCGCATCACCCTGTATGTGCATGGCCTCGACCAGTTGCTCCGGATCTTTATGCCGCAGCAGATCGAAGACCTGACCGAACTGACCTGCCGGCAATGTAAGTGTGACGTCTGGAACAATGGACGTATCAGCTACCTGCACCTGCCCGTTATTGGCAATAGTCAGCGAAACGAAGGTCTGGCCCAGCGCCAGCCTGACAGTTTTGCCCGCATGTCGGCTTAAACGCTGTGCCGCCCAGACCTCACGGACCAGCAAGCGGTTCAGGGTAGTAACACCCGCCGAGGCGGCAAGTGTCGTAAATGGGGGGAAAGGCAACATGTATGGGCACGCGCGGCCAGGGCGCGAGACAGGAAAATGTACAGGCCTAAGTTTAACGTTTTTGACTGCACTGCGGTCTGCACAATAAAACAGGCCGGACGCAACGTAGTGCGGTACCGGCCCCTGAGGCGGCCTGCAAAGGCCACCCCGACATGTGAAAACAGTTTATTGGCCTTCGACCGGAATTTGCTGGATACCTGCCAGCAGCCAGCCCTGACCGTCAGCTTTGTACAGGTTCCAGACCTCTTCGAAGCGAAAAGCCTCGGCACCCGCTGCCTCGCGCAGCATGCCCGAATAACGAACGCTGGCCAGATGGCCACCACTGACCGTTTCAATGCCCAGCAATTCGGCGGTGAGCAGGACTATTTCAGTGTGTTCAGCCTTGCCGCCACGCGCTTCGATTTGCGGCTTCATTTCGGCAATAAGGTCGTCAGTGAGGTATTCAGACAGGCCAGCCACGTTACCGCTGTCCCAGATGGCCTGGATTTCGGCGAACTGCTTCTTGGCATTGGCCAGAAAGTTTGGCGTGTCAAAGTCACCGGGAATAAACCAGGCGGGGTCAGCCGGGCTGGCCGACGCTGCCGCAGCGACAGGAGCGTCGGGCTGTGTAGCAGACGGCTGCGACTGGGCCTGCTGCCATGCGCCGGGCTGGGCCGTACGCTGCATGCTGCCGGCACCGGCCCCCTGTGCAGCGGGCGTTGCCGCACCACCGCGCAAGCGACGCACAATGAACATCACTGCAAATACCAGCAGGCCAATAAGCAGCAAACTGGAGATCATTTCAAGGAATGCGCCCGACAGGCCCATACTGGACAACAACGCTGCAATACCCAGGCCTGCAGCTATGCCGGCGATGGGCCCGAGGAAGCGGGACATGCCACTTTTTGCGGCGGTACCGGCAGCAGCCGCACCTGCTGCGGGTGCCGCAGACGATGCACTACGCTGGGTGGTATTTGCCGCAGGCGGCGTCGTGGCCTGGCGCTGCTGAGTAACGTTGCTGGATTGACGGCCAAAGCTGGAACCACCGCCCATGCGACGGGCCTCGGCATCAAAGGAAACCGCAACCATGCCGGCCGTGGACACGACCAGCAAGGCAACAGCCAGAAAACGGGAAAAGCGTCGAGACATAGTTTTAAGCTCCGAACCAAAGTATGCAAGGTGATAACCACCTGGTAACGCCTAATCTTACTGGAAGCTTAAAGATATCTCAAGCGGTAGTGCTTACCCCAGGTTGACGCCCTCGTGCAAGGCTACCAGACCAGCGGTCATATTGAAGTAGCGCACACGCTCGAAACCCACATCTTTCATCATGCCCGCAAGGGTTTCCTGGTCGGGATGCATGCGAATGGACTCGGCCAGATAACGGTAGCTTTCTTCGTCACCGGCCACCTTTTTACCCAGCCAGGGCAGCACATTGAACGAATACCAGTCGTATGCAGGCGCCAACGGCTTGGCAACATGGGAAAACTCGAGCACCAGCACCTTGCCACCCGGCTTGAGGACACGGCGCATTTCAGACAGCGCGACATCTTTATGCGTCATGTTGCGCAAACCGAACGCCACGCTGACACGATCAAAGTGCCCATCGGGGAACGGCAGCTTTTCAGCATCGCAAACGGCCACTGGCAAGACCAGACCCTTGTCAACCAGCCTGTCGCGCCCTACCCGCAGCATGGAGTCATTGATATCGGTCAACCAGACTTCTCCGGTTGCCCCGGCCTTGCGGGCAAACGCCTTGGCCAGGTCTCCGGTGCCGCCGGCAATGTCCAGCACCTTCATGCCGGGGCGAACATCGGCGCGGGCAATGGTAAATGCTTTCCAGGCGCGATGCAGACCCGCCGACATCAGATCGTTCATAATGTCGTAGCGTTGAGCAACCGAGTGAAACACTTCGGCGACTTTGGCAGCCTTTTCGGCTTCAGCAACGGTTTTGTAGCCAAAGTGGGTGGTGGGGCCACTGCCTGAACCGCCCTGCGGATTAGGTGATGTATTTTGCATAGCGCGTATGGTATCCGATGTCTGGCTGGCTGGCCGGCACGCGGCACAACAATGCCCAGATGGCAATTTTCACAAACTTGAAACATTGAAGCCATAATATTGAAGCTTCTTTGGTTATTTTATCCCTTGAGCCATGAGCACAACCATCTTGGTCGTCGAAGACGAACCCGCCATCCAGGAGCTGATCTCCGTCAATCTGTCATTTGCGGGTCACAAGGTGCTGCGCGCCTTCGATGCCGAACAAGCCCAGACCCTGATCAGGGCCGAGCTGCCAGACCTGATCTTGCTGGACTGGATGCTGCCCGGCGCCTCGGGCATTACACTGGCCAAAAAACTGCGTGCCGACGAACGTACGCGCCAGGTACCGGTCATCATGCTGACCGCCAAAGGCGCCGAGAATGACAAAATCGAAGGTCTTGAGGCGGGTGCTGACGACTACATCACCAAGCCGTTTTCACCCAAGGAACTGATGGCACGCATCAAGGCCGTGCTGCGCCGGCGTGCTCCGCAGCTGACCGACGACGTCATCCAGATCGGCACACTGAAACTTGATCCGGCCACGCACCGCGTCACTGGCAACGGCCTGTCATTAACGGTCGGGCCAACCGAATTCCGCCTGCTGCACTTTTTCATGACACACACCGAACGCGTTTTTTCACGCGCCCAGCTGCTTGACCAGGTGTGGGGCGACCACGTTTTTGTCGAAGAACGTACCGTCGATGTGCATATTCGTCGACTGCGCAAAGCGCTGGAACCCAGTGGCCACGAAAACCACATTGAAACCGTACGAGGGGCCGGTTACCGTTTTGCCGTCCAGTTGCCCCAGACGACCGACAAGGCTCATAGCGCCTGACCATGCCCAAAACCATCTTCTCCCTGATTGCCCTGGGCCTGCTGGGCTGGGCTGTCGGTTACTTCACAACCGCTACGGCAGGCTGGGTCGTAACCACACTTGGCCTGACAGCCATGATTCTGGTCAGCGACACACAACTGGCGCAAATCAGAAAATGGGTGGCCGACCTGTCAGCGCCGCCACCGCCATCGGTGGGCCCATGGGATGAAGTACTGGCCCCTGTTTATCGCCAGTTGCGGCGCGACACCGCCACCATTGCCGAGCTTGAGCAACATGTTGACAGCATCATGCAAGCCGCCGAGGCCCTGCCCGATGGCGCTATAACGCTGGATCAGGAAAGGCTGGTGACCTGGTGCAACCGCACCGCCAGCACCCATACCGGGCTGAATCTGGTCACAGACCGCGGGCATAGCGTTTTCAATATTCTGCGCGCCCCCGAGTTTGGCAAATACGCACAGCAACGGACCTGGCCCGAACCACTGGTGCTGCATCACAATGCCGGCAATATCGATCGAACACTGCTGGTGCAGCTTACGCGATATGGCATCGGTCACTATCTGCTGGTAACACGCGACATCACACAAGTCGAGAAGCTTGAAACCACACGGAAAGACTTCGTGGCAAACGTGTCGCACGAACTGCGCACCCCGCTAACCGTACTGCTGGGGTTCCTGGAAACCCTGTACGACATCCCGCGTGACGATATCAGCGACGAACAGCGCGAGCACTACCTTGACCTGATGATTACCCAGGCCAGGCGCATGCAAGCGATTGTTGCCGATTTGCTGACCTTGTCAACACTGGAATCATCGCCGACCCAGGCCGGTGTCCCGGTGCAAATGAGCGAAGTGATCCACAAGGCATTGCAGCAGGCCCACTTGTTGTCAGCCGAGCAGCATGTCTTTGTTGAAAACATTGACGAAAACCTGTGCATCATGGGCATCGAAACTGAACTGGTATCGGCTGTCAGCAACCTGCTGACCAATGCCGTACGCTACACCCCGAAAGACGGCACCATTACTGTCAGCTGGTACAAAACTGAAAAAGGTCTTGCCTGCTATTCGGTACAAGACACCGGCATCGGTGTCTCGCCCCAAGACCTGCCCCGCCTGACCGAACGCTTCTACCGGGTTGACCGTGGCCGTTCGCGCTCGACCGGCGGCACCGGCCTGGGGCTGGCCATTACCAAGCACGTGGCAATGCGACACAACGCCGAACTGACAATTCAAAGCCGCCTGGGTGCAGGCAGTATTTTTGCACTTGAGTTTGCCGCCAGCCGGGTTTGCCCGCCCCCCGAAGCAGGCTCAACCGGTAACTAACCGGGGCACTGTCCAAGCTCGCGCAACAACAAAGGGCCCCGGGGTAACCGGGGCCCTTTGCATGTACAGCAAACAGAAAAACTACACCAGCACGCGTTCAATACCGCCGGCGTTCGCGACCTTCACGTAGTCTTCCAGCCACGACTCACCCAGTACATGGCGCGCCATTTCGACCACAATGTAGTCAGCCTCCATGCCCGTATCGCCCTCGTAGCGGGACAGACCCTGCAAACACGATGGACAGGACGTCAGGATCTTGACCTGCCCCTGATACCCATCATTGCGAATCTGGGCGGTATTTTTCACCAGCTCTTCCTGCTTGCGGAAACGAACCTGGGTGGACACATCCGGGCGGGTAACCGCCAGCGTGCCGGATTCGCCACAACAGCGATCGGTCTTGATGGCGGTTTCACCCACCAGCGCCTTGACCGTTTTCATCGGGTCTTGCAGCTTCATGGGGGTGTGACACGGGTCGTGATACATGTACCGGCTACCGGTCACACCTTCAAGTTTCATGCCTTTTTCAAGCAGGTATTCGTGAATATCGATAAGTCGGCACCCCGGGAAGATTTTTTCAAATTCGTACCCGGCCAACTGGTCGTAACACGTACCGCAACTGACCACGACGGTTTTGATGTCGAGGTAGTTCAGCGTATTGGCGACCCGGTGAAACAAGACGCGATTATCGGTAATGATTTTTTCAGCCTTGTCGGTCATGCCATTGCCGCGCTGCGGATAACCACAGCACAAATACCCCGGCGGCAGAACCGTTTGTACCCCGGCATGCCAGAGCATGGCCTGCGTGGCCAGCCCAACCTGCGAAAACAGGCGTTCAGAACCACAACCGGGGAAATAAAACACGGCCTCGGTGTCAGCACTGGTTACTGCCGGATTGCGGATAATGGGCACGTAATCGGCGTCTTCAATGTCAAGCAGCTTGCGCGCGGTTTGCTTGGGCAAACCACCGGGCATTTTCTTGTTGATGAAGTGAATGACCTGCTCGCGGATGGGTGGCTTGCCGATGGTGGCCGGCGGCTGTTCGACTTGCTTGCGCGCAGGTGCGGCCAGCAGGTCGTGCGCGAACCGCTGAGCCTTGTAGCCCAGATCGACCATGGCCGTACGCGTAGCCTTGATGACGCGCGGGTCTTTGGCGTTGAGGAAGAACATGGCGGCTGTCGTACCCGGGTTGAATGACTTTTTACCCATGCGGCGCAACAACGCGCGCATTTCCATGGACACATCACCAAAGTCGATATCGACCGGACAGGGGTTGTAGCACTTGTGGCACACCGTGCAGTGGTCGGCCACGTCTTCAAACTCTGACCAATGGTGCAGGCTGATGCCGCGACGGGTCTGTTCTTCGTACAAAAACGCTTCGATCAGCAACGACGTGGCCAGAATCTTGTTACGCGGTGAATACAGCAAATTGGCGCGCGGCACGTGGGTAGCACACACCGGCTTGCACTTGCCACAGCGCAGACAATCTTTGATGGCTGTCGAGATGGCACCGATTTCGCTTTGCTGCATGATGAGCGATTCGTGGCCCATCAGGTTGAAACTGGGCGTCCAGGCGTGGCGCAGGTCGGCACCGGGCATCAGTTTGCCCGCATTGAAATGGCCTTTGGGGTCAATACGACGTTTATAGTCCTGGAACGGCTGCAGTTCGTCTTGCGTCAGAAACTCGAACTTGGTCAGGCCAATGCCGTGCTCGCCGGAAATCACGCCATCAAGGTCGCGAGCAATTTGCATGATGCGCACCACCGCCTCATTGGCTTCGCGCAGCATGTCGTAATTGTCGGAATTGACGGGGATATTGGTATGAACGTTGCCATCGCCCGCATGCATGTGCAGCGCCACAAAAACCCGCCCTTTCAGCACACGGTCGTGAATGGCCTGAATTTCGGCCAGCACCGCCGCACAGGCCGCACCGGCAAAATAGCGCTCGAACAGCGCCCGCACTTCGGTTTTCCAGGAAATGCGAATCGTGTGGTCTTGCACGACATCGAATACACGTGCGTCGGGTTGTTGCACCAGGCGTTCAGCCAGAGTGTCAACAGCCTGCGGCAAACCGATGGACGGCAGCACGGTCAGGGCCTGCGACAACGGGGCATCAAGGTTTTCCAGCAGCCAGGTCCAGCGTTTGCGCGCATCGCGCAAGGTATCAATGGCGTCGCGCGTGCGCTCGGCCAGAATTTCAGCCCGGGTTTGCTGCGCGTCGTCAGCGTCTTCGGCTTTGCCCACCGGCAAGTCGCCACTGCCCAAAAATACCTCGAGGGCGTCGAGCAGACGCAACTTGTTGCGTGTGGACAGTTCGATATTGATACGCTCGATGGCGTCGGTGTATTCACCCATACGGTTCAGGGGAATCACCACGTCTTCGTTGATCTTGAAGGCGTTGGTATGACGGGCAATGGCTGCCGTGCGGGAGCGATCGAGCCAGAACTTTTTACGCGCCTCGGCGCTGACCGCAACAAAACCCTCACCGTGCCGCGTATTGGACAAGCGCACGACTTCGCTGGCTGCCGTAGCAACGGCATCGGCATCATCACCCACAATATCGCCGATAAGCACCATTTTGGGCAAACTGCCGCGCTTGCTTTTTGTGGCGTAACCGACCGCACGCAGGTAGCGCTCGTCAAGGTGTTCAAGCCCGGCCAGAATGGCGCCCTTGTTGCGGGTCTGTTCATCAAGATAGTCTTTGATTTCGACAATCGACGGAATCGCGTCGCGTGCCTGGCCGAAGAACTCGAGACAAACCGTACGGGTATGGCTGGGCATACGGTGCACCACCCAACGCGCCGAGGTAATCAGGCCATCGCAGCCCTCTTTCTGGATGCCGGGCAAACCCGCCAGAAACTTGTCGGTAACGTCTTTACCCAACCCTTCCTTGCGAAAACGGCGACCTTCGATAACCAGGGTTTCAGTGCGCAGCAACCGTGCACCGGGCGCCGCACTGCCATCAAACCACTTGACCTCGAAACGGGCCTCGGCCACATCGTGAATCTTGCCCATGTTGTGACCGATGCGCGTGACCTCGAGCCAGTTGCCATCGGGGTCAACCATACGCCACCAGGCCAGGTTATCAAGGGCAGTACCCCACAGCACCGCTTTCTTGCCGCCGGCATTCATGGCCACATTACCGCCAACACACGACGCTTCAGCCGAGGTCGGGTCAACCGCAAAAACATAACCGGCCGCTTCTGCAGCTTCGGTAACCCGCTTGGTTACCACACCGGCCCCTGACAACACGGTGGCAACCGGGCCGTCCACACCGGGTAATTCAATCAGCTCGACCGGACCAAGCTGATCGAGCTTTTCGGTGTTGATGACCACCGACCGCCAGGTCAGGGGAATGGCTCCCCCGGTATAGCCCGTACCACCCCCGCGCGGAATGATGGTCAGTTCAAGTTCAATACAGGCGCGTACCAGCGCAGCCATTTCCGCTTCAGAGTCGGGTGTCAGGACAACAAAGGGGTACTCAACACGCCAGTCGGTCGCGTCGGTAACATGGGACACCCGCGACAAACCGTCAAACTTGATGTTGTCTTTGGCCGTTACCCTGGAAAGACGGCGCTGCACCTGCTTGCGCAAATCGCGCGTCTGGCCGAATTCAAGCTCAAAGGCACTGACAGCCGTACGCGCAGCCTGCAACAGCAACACCACCTTGTTGTCACGGTCAGGGTCTGACGGGTCACGCCGGCGGTCAATTTCAGAAAGACGGTGCTGCAAGGCCTCGATGAGCATGGCCAGGCGCTTGGGGTTCTCAAGCAGATCGTCTTGCAGATACGGGTTGCGACGAACGACCCAGATATCGCCCAGCACCTCAAACAGCATGCGTGCCGACCTGCCGGTACGGCGCTCGGCACGTAAATCAGACAACCAGTTCCAGGCCTCGGGGCCCAGCAATCGCGACACAATTTCGCGATCAGAGAACGACGTATAGTTGTAGGGAATTTCGCGCAGGCGCGGTACTTCAGTCGAAGGCGGCTGGGTGGCAAGCAAATGGCTGGCAAGAGGGGCGTTCATGAAGTCGCATTCAAAAAGATATGGTTAACCCTCAGTTTACTGCATCGGTCAAGGGGCTGCCCTGCTCAATTCGCAGGAAAAAACCACAGCACGGGAAGGGCTATCGCCAGATACCGCAAGGCCTTGCCGATGGCAATAAAGACTACCGAGCGCCAGAACGGCAACCGCATCCAGCCCGCCACAGCGCACAACGGGTCGCCAATGACAGGCAACCACGACAACAACAAAACCGGGGCACCCCAGCGCTCTACCCATTGCCGGGCTTTTTTTGTCAGTCGATCGGGCTTGCCCGGGGTGGCATAACGTTCGTACAGCGCTTCAGCCCCACGCCCCATCCAGAAGGTGATGACACCACCCAGCGTGTTGCCCAGCGTTGCGACCGCCAGAGCGGCCCAGGCCATGGCAGGCACAGTGCCGATATACGCCAGCAACACCGCCTCGGAGCCCATCGGCAACAAGGTCGATGAAACCAGGCTGACCAGAAATACCGCCGCAAGCCCGGTCTGCGGCAACGCAAAAGCCCGAAACACGCTATCCAGCAGGTAAGTAATTGAGGTTTCCATGGTGAGGCAGTGTAGCGTCAGCAGACAAATCTGCTGTGGTAATCTTGTTGTTTACGTGCACCACCTCTTCCGCATCTTCGCTCATCATGTCCACTGACTACCTTAAACGCATCCTGACGTCCAAAGTCTACGACGTCGCCATCGAGTCACCCCTCGAGTTCGCCCCCCAGATTTCCGCACGTATCAACAACAACATTTTTCTCAAGCGCGAAGACACGCAAGCGGTGTTCAGTTTCAAGCTGCGCGGGGCCTACAACAAAATGGCCAACCTTAGCGCGGCCGAACTCAAACGCGGCGTCATTACCGCCTCGGCCGGCAATCACGCCCAGGGTGTCGCGCTGTCAGCCAGAAAGCTGGGGTGCCGGGCCGTCATTGTCATGCCAACCACCACGCCACTGGTCAAGGTCAATGCCGTGCAGCGCCTTGGCGGTGAAGCCGTTCTGGTGGGCAACAGCTACTCTGACGCCTACCTGCACGCCAAAGAGCTTGAAAAGAAAGAAAAGCTTACTTTTGTGCACCCGTTTGACGACCCGGACGTGATCGCCGGCCAGGGCACTATTGGCATGGAAATCCTGCGCCAGCACCCAGGCCCCATCGAAGCCGTTTTTGCCGCCATCGGCGGTGGCGGCCTGGTTGCCGGTGTCGCCAGTTACATCAAGCAACTGCGTCCCGACATCAAAATCATCGGGGTGCAAACCGAAGACTCGAACGCCATGATCCGCAGTGTCAAGGCGGGCCGACGCATCGAACTCAGCGACGTCGGGCTGTTTTCAGATGGCACGGCGGTCAAGCAGGTCGGCCTGGAAACCTTCCGCCTCACACGCGACTATGTCGATGACTTCATTACGGTCGATACCGACGCTATCTGCGGCGCCATCAAAGACGTGTTCCAGGACACCCGCAGCGTACTGGAACCCTCGGGGGCCCTGGCCATTGCCGGTGCCAAGCGGTATGCCGCCCTGCACAAGCTGAAGAACAAAAACCTGATCGCCATCGCCAGCGGCGCCAACATGAACTTCGACCGCCTGCGCTTCGTGGCCGACCGCGCCGATGTCGGTGAAGCACGCGAAGCCCTGCTGGCGCTCACCATCCCGGAACAGCGCGGCAGTTTCCTGAAACTGTGCGAAACCATCGGGTCGCGCAGCGTCACTGAATTCAATTACCGCATTTCAGACGCGTCCAGCGCCCATGTCTTTGTCGGTGTGCAAATCAGTTCGGCAGCCGAACCTGAAAAAATCGCCACCGCCTTGCGCAAGAAAGGGTTTGATACCCTTGACCTGACGCACAACGAAATGGCCAAAACCCACCTGCGCTTCATGGTGGGCGGGCGCTCTGCACTGGCCGAGCACGAAATGCTGTTCCGCTTCGAATTTCCTGAACGCCCCGGCGCCCTGATGAAGTTTCTAAGCGCCATGAGCCCCGAATGGAACATCAGCCTGTTCCATTACCGTAACCAGGGCGACGACTACGGACGCATTCTGGTCGGGCTTCAAGTACCACCCGCCGACAAAAAGAAATTCAAGGAATTTCTTGATTCGCTGGGTTACCCTTACTGGAACGAAACCGAAAACCCGGCCTACAAGCTGTTCCTTTGACACCCTGAACAACGTGCGGGGGCCTGTGAAGGTGACGGCCCCGGCCGGTAAATTGAAGCGGGGCGGCCAAATGGCTGCCCCGCTTCAATGCGCACCATGCACAGGCTTGCCACCGTACACCAGAAGGTTACCGATCAAAAGTTGCAGACCGTATAAATGGGCAAACCGGTTTCTTTAAGGGTTGTCGACCCGCCCAGTTCAGGCAAGTCAATAATGGCAGCGGCCTCGACCACATTCGCACCAAG
>Ga0172382_10002615_pt1 | contig 29769 bp, 23 predicted proteins | sample Leawel138RmetaG_FD_122245 | JGI IMG/M metagenome (GOLD analysis project Ga0172382, IMG submission 122245) | Leachate microbial communities from a municipal landfill in Southern Ontario, Canada - Leachate well 138R metaG | ecosystem: Engineered > Solid waste > Landfill > Unclassified | place...
TCCGCACGGCAGGGCCTCCGACAGACTCTTTAGAATCGGGGACATAGTCACGGTTGATTTCGGAGCAACTGTCGACGGATATATGTCCGACATCACGAGAAACTTCTCCTTGGGGCCTCTGTCGAAGAGAGGACAGGAGATCGAGTCCGCCCTTCTTGAGGCAGCGGACGCTGCGGTGGCTGCGATTTGCCCCGGCGCGGAGGGGAGATACGTGGACTCGGTTGCCCGCGACATACTGATCGAGAAGGGGTGGGGCAAGTATTTCAACCACAGCCTCGGCCACGGACTTGGGCTTGAGGTACATGAGACGCCCCGTGTCTCCCCGACGTCGAAGGACATGCTTCAAGAAGGGGACGTGATAACTATCGAGCCCGGCGTCTACATCGAGGGGTGGGGCGGAATGAGGATAGAGGATGACTACCTAGTCACCGCATCCGGAGCAGTGTGCATCTCCGGCGGCAAGGGGAGGAGAACAGCCGTCGTTCCACTTTGACGCGATGGGTTGTGTTTTCCCGCCAGTAGCATATAATATGCCGAAATGATCCTGAAACAAGAAGGGGGAACTGTCATGAAGAAGTACGTTTGCACCGTCTGCGGTTATGTCTACGATCCTGCGGAGGGAGATCCGGACAACGGAGTGGCGCCCGGCACGTCTTTTGAGGATGTCCCCGAGGATTGGCTTTGCCCGGTCTGTGCGGTGGCGAAGGATATGTTCGAGCCGGAGGAGTAAGCCGCTCTAACGAACAGGAAAAAAAGGGAGGGGGCGCGCACCCCTCCCTCGCTTTTTTACTTGGAGCGGATTATTAAAAGAGCTGCCTCTTCCAGCTCCTCCCTGTTCAGCGAACGGGACTCCAGCGTGAGGGTCACGTCCGAATCCACCGCGACTACCAACGAGCTCCCAAGGTCCGGGGTCGTCTCGAAGACCGACCTCATGCCGTCGAGCTCGAACACCTCGTAGGTCGCGCCGAAGCCGATCGGCCGGTCGTCGCAACTGGTCCCCACGGGAGCGCTAACAAGCGGCCCCGCTCCCGGGCCGGACATGAGAGTGACCTCCAGTACTCCCCCGGACGGGTTTCTGTACGTGCGCGACAGCCACTCCCCGAAGTTCCCCGATGGGGCCTCCAGAGGCGTTGTCCGAAGGGTGGTTGCGTAATAGCCCGGTATCTCCGGGAGCGCTGCGTGAGCAAGAGCGCCCCCTCCAACGAGAACTGCCAGCGCGGCAAGCCCGGCGACTAGCCGTAGTCTTCTCATAATCTCTCCCCCTTGCAGTGGTATCCTTCTTATCTCTACATTTTACCCCATTTGCCCACTCTTTCCGTCCAAGGGTATAATGGTCTCGGATAGTTTTTTACTTCGGGAGGTTTTTCCTTGCACAAGTTCTCACTCAAAGTTTACGGATGCCAGATGAACGTCTACGACGGAGACAAGATAAAGACCGCGCTGGTCGGAAGCGGATGGAGAGAGAGCTCCGAGGACGAGGCCGATCTCGTGATACTAAACGGGTGCAGCATTCGCGACAAGGCTGAACAGAAGGTCTGGAGCGACCTCGGACGCTTCGCCGTGCGCTGGAAAAAGGAGAGGAGGCCGCTCGTCGCGGTTACAGGATGCGTCGCACAGAGGGTGGGGCGCAAAATGGCGGCGCGCTTCCCATGGGTTCGCTTCGTGTCGGGGCCCAGGCATATCGGGGCGGTCCCTGAGGGCCTCTCCCTCCTGTTTGAAGAGGAAGTGGGTCCGGTCTTTCTGATGGACGATGACCCGAGGGCCTTCGTCGACCTGCCCGGCGCACCGACGGAGAGGGTCAACCGCTGGAGGGCGTTCGTGACGATAGCCCACGGATGCGACAACTTCTGCTCATACTGCATCGTCCCCTACGTAAGAGGTCGCTTTGTCTCTCGCCCCCCGGAGGAGATACTGGACGAGGTGAGGGAGCTCGTCGCCGACGGAGTGCTTGAGGTCACCCTGCTGGGGCAGAACGTAAACAGCTACGGGAGTGATTTTTCAAACGGCTACAGATTTTCCTCCCTTCTGCGGGATGTGGCGGTCGGGACTGGGGTGCGCCTGCTGCGCTTCGTCACGTCCCACCCCCGCGACTTCACTCCCGACATAGCCGATGTGATGGCAGAGCACTCGGACGTTCTCTGCCCCTCGGTCAATCTGCCAATACAGTCGGGAAGCGACAGGGTGCTGAAGATGATGAACCGGGGTTACGACCTTGAGCGCTACAGGGCCGCCGTAGCCTCGATACGAGACCGCCTGCCGGACGCCGGGCTGACGACGGACCTGATAGTCGGGCATCCGGGGGAGACGGATGAGGATTTTCAGCGCTCCATGGACGCGCTAGAGGAGTTCCGCTTCGACCTGGTGCACTCCGCCGCATACTCCCCAAGGGAGGGGACTGCTGCCGCCGCAAGAGAGGACCAGATTCCCCGCGAGGTGAAGATGAGCCGACTGAACGAGGTCAACAACCTTCAGGCGAGGGTAGCGGGCGAGATAAACAGATCGCTGGTAGGCCGCAGGTTCAGGATACTGCTGGACGACGTTGCGCCCAGGGGGCACGGACTGCTGCAGGGAAGGACTCCTTCGGACAAGGTTGTCCTCATCGAGGGCGGCGAGGAGCTTCTGGGACGTTTCGCCACGGTGGAGATAACGAACGGGGAGAGCTGGCGTCTTGACGGGCGTCCGATCTCATTCTCGGACTGAGGCGGGTGTTTTCATCATATGATGGACGGCGGGATAAAAGACAAGCTCAATCGTTACGCCGGGTTCGGCTTCTTCGCTATCGGAGTCGCCTGCTTCCTTCTGGCGGGCCTGCTGGTCTACATGTTCTCCGGGAGGTTCGTTAACACGCCCTCCGGATCTGTGGCCGGGCCTGCTCTCACCCTTAATAGCAGGCAGAGCGAGCAGAAGACGCCCGCGTCCCCGATCGTCGACTCGGCGGGAGGAGAAGCGCTTGCGGAGCGCCAGGAGGAGAGAACCTGGGTGCTCTATATCACAGGCGAGGTCAGGTCTCCCGGTGTGTACAACCTCCCGTCGGGCAGCAGGGTCTTTCATCTCGTCGAGGCGGCCGGAGGGATGGGGCCGCAGGCCGACCCGGTGCGGATAAACATGGCCTCGCCTCTCGCGGACGGAGTGCACGTCCACGTCCCCTCAATACGCTCCGACGGCCAGGGAGCTGATATTCCATATGTGCCCCAGTCGTCGGTCATCACACTGCCTCCAGGCATCTCCCACTCGTCGACCGGTCAGGGCGTCAGAATAAATGTGAACTCCGCGTCCGCGTCGGAGCTTGAAGCCCTTCCGGGGGTCGGCCCTGCGACGGCCAGAGCGATAATCGAGCACAGGGAGAGAGTGGGCCCGTTCCGCACCGTCGAGGCCCTGATGGATGTGAAGGGAATAGGCCCCAAGAAGCTGGAGGGCATGAGGAAAATGGTTGCGGTTCAATGAGTGATGGGGACCGGGCGATCCGCCACCGGGACGACGTGTCCGCAATCCCGTTCTTCCCCCGCGAGGGGTTGGCGCGCGCTCCGCTTCTCTTTGTTCTCGCGGGCCTGTCCGTTTCGCTGGCCGCGACCAATCGCGGAGTCCCGCCGACCGTCTCCTCTCTCCTCGCCCCGCTGACCGTCGTCGGGCTCGTCCTCGTCCTCTCGGAGCATCGCCCTCTCCGCCTCTCTTCGTATACGGCGGGGGTGGCTCTGCTCTCATTTATCGCGGCGTTGGTCTGCTGCCTTAGGCTCGCATACCTCCCGCCACTCCCTTCGGGGGCGCTTAACGAGAGGGGCACGGTCGTCCTTGAGCGCTCGTGGGGCGCGAGACGAGCGGTGATCGTCGAAGCCTCGTCCGGAAGGTACATGCTCAAGCTCCAGCCAAACCGTCACGTGCTGGAGGGCGACGCCCTGACCTTCTCCGGCGTGGCCCGCCACATCTCCCCGAGGGACGCCTCGTCCTTTCGCGAGGATTACTACTGGAGCGCGCGAGGTGCGGATATCGAGGTCGTGCCGGAAAAGGTCTCGAAGAGGGATGGGCCCATCTCACTCGCCCGGTGGAGGACCATGTTGCGCAGAAGGATGCTGCTGACACTGCCGCCTCGCACGAGGGGGTACCTTCTGGCCGCAGTTCTCGGCGTAAGGGACCCGGATCTGAACGAGGCGCACAGGCGGTGGGGGACATCGCACCTTCTGGCAGTGTCCGGCTTCCACGTCGGCCTGGTGGCCTTCGGAGTGTGGAAGCTGCTCTTGTCCCAGCGGGGCAGGGTCTTTATTTCGCGTCGCTGGGCATCCGTCGCAGCCAGCCTCGTCCTGTGGGGGTACGCCCTTATGGCCGGTGGAGCTCCAGGAGCACTTCGCGCCGCACTGATGCTGCAGGTCCTGCTGCTGAGCGACGTCTTAGGACGAAGAGGGAACCCCGTGAACTCCGTGTCGTTCGCCGCGCTGGTTCTACTCCTGTGGCGTCCCGCCTGGTTCTTCGACGTCGGATGGCGTCTCTCCGTGATGGCCGCCATGCTGCTCGCGTCTCTCTCTCAGCGCAGCTTCACCCTGTGGGCTCTTCCTCTGTCGAGCATGCTCGTCTGGTTAGCGGCCTTCCCCCAGGTGACGGCGGTCTTCGGAAGCGTGCCGACGGCGGGGCTGCTGCTCAATCTTATAGCTCTGCCTCTCTTCTCGGCCCTCTACCCTGTGGCCTTCTTCTTCTCTCTCCCTCTTCTGCTGGGGATGCCAGGGGGAGGCTTGCTCGCCTCCGCCGCAGAGGGGCTGTTCACCCTGTGGGAGGTGTGCGCCGATTTCCTCGCCGGCCTTGTGCCGTGGGGCGTGGAGTGGTCTCCTGTTGTAGCGCTGCTGGGCGGCGCTCTGTTCATCCTGACCGTGGCGGGGGGCGTCCACCCCTTTCGAGGAAGGACCATCGCAGGGGCGGGAGTCTTTCTGCTGACAGCAGTCCTTATCCTGTGACCGCGCCCCCACGTCAAGATGGTATAATATTTCGTTGTCCCAAGTCTGTTTGATCATGGAGGCAGAGATGCTGCTCGTAATCGACGTCGGTAACACCACCACGGTTATTGGAATTTTCGAGGGCGAGAATCTGAAAAAGCACTGGCGGCTGATGTCCGAGCGCCATACATCCGACGAGCTGGGTATCTACCTGCTGAACCTTCTCTCGATATCCGGCATGAGGGCGGGCGGGCTCGAGGGCGCAATCTTCTCAAGCGTCGTCCCGTCGCTCGACAACGCCCTGTGTGAGGGGCTGGAGGAGTATCTGAACGTGCGCCCTCTGAAGGTGACCGCCGACATCGACCTCGGGGTGGAGATAGCCTACTCGCCAAGGCACGAGGTCGGGGCGGACAGGCTGGTGAACTCCGTGGCGGGGAAGGCCCGTTACGGTGCTCCTCTGATAGTGGTCGACTTCGGCACTGCAATAACACTTGACATCCTGAACGAGGACGGCGCGTACATAGGTGGCGCGATCGCCCCCGGACTGGTGACTGGCATGGAGGCCTTGTTCGGAAGGACAGCCAAGCTGCCCCAGGTCTCGCTCGTCCCCCCGAAGAGCGTTATAGGCAACAACACGATAGGGTCGATTCAGACGGGGATAATGTTCGGCAACGCAGGCCTGGTGGACTCGCTGGTCAGAAGGGCGTGGAGCGAGATGGGAACGGAGACGCAGGTGGTGGCCACGGGAGGGCACTCTCAGGAGATCGCCTCCCTGTCCTCGACAATAACGCACGTGGATCAGTGGCTCGCTCTCGAGGGGCTGAGGATAATCTACGACAGGAACCAGGGTAGGTGACCGGGGCGCGCCGTTTTTTCATCGGGGGGCTGAGCCTAGCCAACCAAATTCTTCTGGCACCCCTGGCAGGAGTAACCATTCCGTCGTTGCGCCTCCTCTTCACGAGGCTGGGCGCAGGGGCGACTCACACCGAGATGATAAGCTGCGCCGGTCTGCTCGCCGCAGCGGGTGCTCGTCGAGGCTCCGCGACGAGCAAGACGGAGCGGATGCTGTCGCTTCTGGCCGGTGAGGCGCCCGTGGTGCTTCAACTCTTCGCAGGGGATGCGGACACCCTCTTCAGCGGGGCCGTCCTCGCCCTTGAGGAGCAGCGAGCCTTCTCCGCTCTTGGGATAAACATGGCCTGCCCGATGCCCAAGGTGCTGAAGAAGGGGGCGGGCTCTCGGCTTCTTGACAGGCCGGAGATCGCTTTCGAGATGGTCCGGAGGCTGGTCGGGCTTGGACTACCAGTCTGGCCCAAGATAAGAAAGTGCCCCCCCTCCGCGCCTCTCTCCACCGAGGCCTTCTGCGAAGGGCTTCTTCAGGCGGGGGCCGCCACAGTCACAGTGCACGGCCGCACCCCGGCTCAGAGGTACGAGGGGGAGGCTGACGCATCGCTGCCCGTCCGTCTGGCCGAGCTCTTCCCGGACAGGATCTGCGCCAGCGGGGACGTCTTCTCGACCGAACGGGCCGCCGAGTACCTCGATGGCGGCTGCGCAGCTGTGATGCTGGCCAGGGGTGCGATAGCGGATCCGTTTCTGCTGCCTCGGACGCTGGCGCATATGGGATTTGGCGTGTCCGAGGAGCTGTTGAACCCCTCTTTGGAGTTGCAGCTTGCGATGTTGATAGATTTTGGCGACAGCGTGTGTTCCGAGGCCGGTCCTCGCATCGCCTCGCTGATGGTGAAGCGGCTCCTGTCGGGGCTGTTCAAGGGACAGCCCGGGGTGGGGGCGCTCAGGCGCGCCGCCGCGACACTCCTCTCATGGTACGACCTGAGGAATATGATAAAAGATTGCGGTGGGTATTTTGAAAGGAGAGAGTTTCATAGTGGATGCGCAGAATGAAAGAGAAGTCCTTAACTCTTCCGGCGCGGAGGCTGATGAGGTCTTCGGAGACGAGATTGTCCGCCAGCGCATGGACAAGCTTGAGCGGCTTCTTTCCGAGGAGGGGTACAACCCCTTCCTTCACGAGAAGTGGGAGTGGAAGCATCATCTTGACTACGTCCGAAAGAGCTTCGAACACCTTGCAGTGGACGAGATCGACGAGTCGGCGGAGATAGTCACGGCAGGCAGGGTGATGACACTGCGCAGGCACGGCAAAGCGATGTTCGCCAACCTGGCCGACGATACCGACACACTTCAGCTCTACCTTCAGCTGAACGCCATGGGGGAGGAGGACTACACATTCGCCAAGAAGTGGGTCGACACGGGCGACTGGGTCGGCGTAGTTGGACACCCCTTCAGGACGCAGCGCGGAGAGCTCACCCTACACGTCAGAAAGCTCGTCCTGCTGAGCAAGGCCCTCCGTCCTCTTCCCGAGAAGTGGCACGGACTCAAGGACACCGAGCTTCGCTACCGCCGCCGTTACACGGACCTCATAGCGAACCCGGACGTCCGCGAGACCTTTCGCAAGCGCTCCAAGATAATAGCCTCCATACGCAAGACGCTCGAGGATCACGGTACGCTGGAGGTTGAGACGCCGATTCTATCGGTCCTGGCGGGTGGGGCCAACGCCCGGCCTTTCAAGACCTTTCACAACACTCTCGGGATGGAGATGTACCTGCGCATCGCCACCGAGCTCTATCTGAAGCGTCTGATAGTCGGCATGTTCGGCAGGGTCTACGAGATGGGCAAGAACTTCCGCAACGAGGGGCTCAGCCCGATGCACAACCCGGAGTTCACCGCCATGGAGGTCTACTGGGCCTACGCCGACTACGAGGACATGATGGCCCTTACCGAGGAGATCATCAGGGACGCCGCCGCATCGGTGCGCGGTCCGGACAGCTCGGGCCCGGTGCGCTACCAGGATGTGGACCTCGATTTCACGAAGCCGTTCAAGAGGGGGTCTATGCTGGACCTGGTGAGGGAGTACACTGGCATCGACTTCAGGGAGATCAAGGACGACGAGGAGGCGCGCCGGGTCGCCAGAGAGCGGGGAGTCGAGCTTAGGGGGGGAGAGAGCCGCTTTCTGGTGCTCAACCTGATGTTCGAGACATTCGTGGAGGAGAAGCTGATTCAGCCGACCTTCGTCACCGGGCATCCGACGGAGATATCCCCGCTGGCAAAGCGCGACCCCTCCGATCCCGACTACACCCACCGCTTCGAGCTGTTCATCTGCGGCAAGGAGGTCGCGAACGCCTTCAGCGAGCTCAACGACCCAATCGACCAGAGGGCGCGCTTCGAGGACCAGCTCAAGAAAAAGGAGGAGGGGGACGACGAGGCGCACGACTTCGACGAGGACTTCATAAACGCCATAGAGTCCGGCCTGCCGCCGACGGGTGGTCTGGGCATCGGGGTTGATCGCTTGGTCATGTTCCTGACGGACTCGAGATCCATCCGCGACGTGCTGCTCTTCCCGACTATGAAGCCATTGCCCTCGAAGGACAGAGAGGCCTCGGAGGAGTAGAGACACCAGATGGAGAGCGATTTGGCGCGTGTGCCGGAGGAGGCGCGCTCGCGGGCTGAATACCTGAGGGGGGAGATTTTGAGGCACGGAAGGCTTTACTATGTCCTCGACGCCCCCGAGATACCGGACGACGAGTACGACGCCCTCTTTGCCGAGCTTGTGGGGCTGGAGGGGCTCTATCCGCCCCTTCGCACGCCCGATTCGCCGACCCGGAGGGTCGGAGGCAGGGCCGCGGATGGGTTCGTAAAGGTACCTCTGACAGAGCCGATGCTGAGCCTCGACAACGCCCTCGACATGGGTGGCCTGTCAGCATTCCTGGCCAGGACGGCCCCATTCGCGGGTGAGGAGGGGTACGTGTGCGAGCTCAAGATCGACGGGCTCGCCGTCTCCCTTCTGTACGAGGATGGCATCTTCGTCCGAGGGACGACAAGGGGAGACGGACGCATCGGAGAGGATGTTACTGCCAACCTCCGCACCATCAGGAACCTGCCCATACGCCTCTCGGGGGACTACCCGCACTCTTTGGAGGTGAGGGGGGAGGTCCTGATCCTGCGCAGCGACTTCGCCGAGCTGAACGATCTGCGCGAGGAGAGAGGGGAGCCGCTGTTCGCCAACCCGCGCAACGCCGCAGCCGGCAGCCTCAGGCAGCTCGACCCGGCGGTGGTCGCGGAGAGACGCCTTTCAATCTACACCTACTCGATACTGAGTCCGGAATCCCTCGGGCTGGACAGCCAGAGGGACGTCCTGGCCCGACTCGTTGATGTTGGGTTTCCGGTACAGCCCGCCTGGGACAGCTGCTCTGCGGACGGGGTCGCAGATTTCGTCGAGGAGTGGAGGGAGAGGCGCTTCGAGCTCCCCTACGCGACTGACGGAGTGGTCGTCAAGCTGAACTCCCTAGCGTCGTGGGGCGAGCTGGGCAGCACGTCGCATGCCCCGCGCTGGGCGGTCGCCTTCAAGTACCCCCCCGAGGAGAGGATAACCCGCGTCGAGGAAATAGCAGTATCCGTCGGGCGCACAGGCGCACTCACCCCTGTGGCGACCCTCTCCCCTGTGACATTGTCGGGCACGGTGGTGCGCAGGGCGAGCCTTCACAACGAGGACGAGCTCCGCCGCAAGGACGTGCGCATAGGCGACCTGGTGCGAGTCAGAAAGGCCGGGGAGATAATCCCGGAGATACTTGGGCCGATCGTGGAGGAGAGGACCGGTACGGAGCGCGAGTTCATCATGCCGGACAGATGCCCGGCGTGCGGCGGGCCCGTCGCCCGGTTGGAGGGGGAGGTCGCGCTTCGCTGTCAGAACCGCTCGTCATGTCCGGCGCAGCTTAAAGAGGGAATACTCCACTTCGCCTCGCGCAACGGCATGGACATCCGCGGACTGGGCGAGAGGATAGTCGACCAGCTGGTGGAGAGGGGGATCGTGTTCTCTCTGGCGGACCTGTACGACCTGAAACACGAAGTCCTGGTTTCTCTCGACAGGATGGGGGAGAAGTCGGCTCAAAATCTCATCGACGGGATAGAAAGATCCAAGGAACGACCGTTCTCAAGCCTTCTGTCGGCCCTCGGGATTCGCTTCACCGGGGTCCGCGGTGCCGAGATACTCGCCAACGCCTTCCGCGACATGCCGACGCTGAGCATGGCGTCAGTGGAGAAGCTCGCCTCGGTCGAAGGTGTCGGTCCTGTGATGGCCGCGGCCATACGTTCGTTCTTCGATCAGCCGGAGAACCGGAAACTGGTGGAGCGATTAGTCGAGTCAGGAGTAAAGGGGGCCTCGGCCGCGCCTGAAGGTACTCAGGCGGACGAGCATGGTCCCAAGCCGCTTGAGGGAATGCGGCTGGTCTTCACCGGAGAGATGAGGTCGATGACGCGACAGGAGGCGGAGGAGCTTGCAAGAAGGCTTGGTGCCACCTGTACCTCTAGTGTATCGGGCAGGACGACTTACGTGGTTGCCGGAGAGAACGCCGGAGGCAAGCTGGACAGGGCCCGCTCCTTGGGTGTAGCGGTGTTGAACGAGCAGGAGTTCCTGCGCATGACGGAGTAGTGGAGAGAAATATAAATAGTAAATCAATCAGTCGCTCGATCGGGAGGTTGTACTGCATGACGCTCAAAAAGACAGAGATCGGCGCGCCGGAGCTGGAGCTGGCCGCGCGCGTCGCGGAGACCGCAAGGATCTCAGTGGATGATGAAGAGGTCCGGGACCTCGCTGAGTATATTAACGAGTTCCTTGGCTATGCGGACGCGCTCGCTGGTGCGCCGGAGGAGGCGGGACTGCCCGATCCTTCGGCCGTAGAGGGGTATGAGGCGCGGGAGGATGTCGCGGAGCGGTCGGACGTAGGAGACTCAGTGCTTCAGGCCGCGCCGCGAAGAATAGGCTCCTTCTTCGTGGTGCCTAGGATACTGGGTGCCCAGGATGAGGAGGCCTCGATATGAACCTCTCCTCCATGACCGCTGCGAAGATAGCGTCCGATGTGAGAGGCGGCGCACTTTTAGCCTCTGATGCTGCGGCGGCATTTCTCAAGCTCTCGGATGAGCTGGAGCCTGCGCTCAACGCCCTTCTTCATATAGATAAGGGCAGGGTTGAAAAGGCCGATGGCGCACGGAGGGGAGATCTCTCCGGCGTCCCGGTGCTTATGGACGACGGCCTCTGTGTGCGTGGCATGCCGACTACATGCGCATCCAGAATGCTCGAGGGGTGGGTTGCACCGTACGACTCGGCGGCTGTGGAGCTGCTTGAGGCGTCAGGGGCGGTGATATGCGGCAAGTGCAATATGGACGAGTTCTCCGTCGGCTGTTCGACGGAGTCATCAGCCTTCGGAGCTGCCTCGAACCCGCACGACACGGAGAGAACGCCAGGGGGATCGGCAGGGGGGTGCGCCGCCGCAGTTGCGGCCGGGTATGCCCCTCTGGCCTTCGCCTCCGACACGGGAGGCTCCCTGCTGCAGCCGGCCTCCTTCTGCGGCGTATACGGCCTCAGACCGACCTACGGACTGGTTAGCCGCTGGGGGGCGACCTCGCTCGCTCCGTCCATGGACCAGCTTGGAGTGTTCTCCCGCACCGTGGAGGACGCGGCAATCGCCCTGTCCGTCGTGTCCAGGCCCGACCCTAGGGACGAGACGTCCGACAGGAGGGAGCGCCCCGACTATGTGGCATCCTGCAGGAGCGCCGCCGGAGAGGGCAACCTGGCGGGGAAGAGGATCGCCATCGTAACGGAGGTTAAGAGCGAATCCCTCTCCTCGGATGTCGCCGAGGCGTTCGAGAGGGTTGTGAGCCTGTGCGGCAAGGAGGGGGCGGAGATTATCGAGCTCTCCCTCCCTGTGTCGTTCACCTACTCAATGCCATGTTTCCAGATGCTCCTTGCGGCGGAGGCGGGTTCTAGCCTCGCCAGGTTCGATGGCATCCGCTACGGACTCTCCGCCGAAGCCGACTCCCTCGCCGCTCTCTACCTCAATAGCAGGGCTGCGGGGTTCGGTATGGAGGCGAAGAGGACGATAGCCGCCGGCACTTACATTCTCGGCTCCGAGCGATACGAGGACTGCTACCTCAGGGCCTCGTCGGTCAGGAGCATGATCGCCCGCGAGTTCGCCGATGCCTTCATGAAGTGCGACCTGATAGTGCTTCCGACGACGCCCTCGGTCGCGTTCAGAAAGGGAGAGTACGACGGCGATCCTTTCGGCATGTGCAGGTCGCAGGCCTTCACCATACAGGCGAGCCTCGCCAGCCTGCCCTCCCTCACTATGAATGGCGCGGACAGGGCCGGTCTGCCCGCAGGAGTCCAGTTCATCGCCCCAAAATGGGGGGAGGCTGGCCTTCTGGCCGCGGCGTCCGTGATAGAACGCTCCATAGGCCCGGCACAGATTGCGACACAGGAGAGGGGGCGCTGATCATGGGTCAAATCTACGAGCCGGTCATCGGCCTTGAGATTCACGTACAGCTGGCGACCGAGTCAAAGCTCTTCTGCTCCTGCTCGACGGACTACATCGGAGCGGAGCCGAACAGCAACACCTGCCCGATATGCCTGGGACTGCCGGGGGCCCTGCCGTCGCTCAACGCCAAGGCTGTGGAGCTCGCCGTAAAGGCCGCCCTTGGTCTCTCATGCACGGTGAGGGACGGGACTATCTTCCACAGGAAACACTACTTCTACGCCGACCTCCCCAAGGCTTACCAGATAAGCCAGTATGACCGCCCCGTCGCTGAGGGGGGAGAGCTGTTCATACCCGGTGACGGCGGATCGCCGAAGAGGATCGGCATCACGCGTCTTCATCTGGAGGAGGACGCTGGAAAGCTGGTGCACTCGACCGCTGACGGCAGGCTGGAGGGGGCGGAGGAGTCCTACGCGGACTACAACCGCGGAGGGGTTCCGCTGGCGGAGATTGTCTCCGACCCGGACATCGGTTCGCCTCGCGAGGCCAGAGAGTACGTCTCGGCGCTTCGCAGGCTGGTCCGCTACCTGGGCGTGTCGGACGGTGATATGGACAGAGGCTCCATGCGCGTCGACGCCAACATCTCCATCACCAGAAAGAGCGCCGAGACTGGTGAGGTCATCCAGAGGGGGGAGCGGGCGGAGATTAAGAACATGAACTCCCTGCGCTCCGTCGAGCGGGCCCTCGAGTACGAGATCCGCAGGCAGACCGCGGTGCTCGAACGGGGAGAGGTGCTTGTGCGCGAGACCCGTCACTGGAACGACGTCGAGGGGGTAACGACCTCTATGAGAAGCAAGGAGGCGGCGCTTGACTACCGCTGTATGCCCGACCCGGACCTGGGTCCGGTCAGAGTGACGGAGGAGATGCTTGCGGCTATCGAAAGCTCGTTTCCCGAGCTGCCCTGGGCCAAGGAGGCCCGCTTCATCAGCGAGTACTCGCTGAACGAGGTCGATTCGGCCATACTTGTAGAGACTCCCGATCTCGCCGAATACTACGAGGAGTGCATCCGCTCAGGGGCGTCGCCCGTGCGGGCATCCAACTGGGTCCGCACCGAGGTGCTACGCGTCCTGAACGAGCGAGGAGGCTCGATAGACTCTCTTCCCGTAGGTCCGGGCGCGTTGGGTGAGCTGATTCGCATGGTGGACGAAGGAAAACTCTCCACCACCGCGGCGAAGGAGGTCTACGGGGAGATGACCGACGGTGGCCTGCCGCTTGAGGAGGCGCTGAAAAAGTGCGGTGCCGGTGAGGAGCTGTCGCAGGAGTCGCTGGCAGAGGTAGTCCGCAAGGTCATGGACGCAAACCCCGACGTGCTTACAGAGATACTGGACGACAGGGACGCGAAGGGTAAGAAGAGGAAGTTCCTGTGCGGCCTCGTCATGAGAGAGACGCGCGGTCAGGCGAATTCGGCTGCCGTCGAGGGACTGATCGACTCGCTCCTACAGGGGCGCTGAGGGACGCCGTCCTCTCTTTTCAAATTATTTTATTGACTTACGTAAGAGCTGTTAGTAAGATATCTTGGTTGCCCTGCGCGAAGCAGGGAAGGAACAAACGCCGGAGGAGGTAGTAGGCAATGGGAACCCGTCAGCCTGAGAACACACGAAGTTTTGCCTTGGCGGCACACGGAGGAGCTGGGAAGACCAGCCTCGTGGAGGCCATGCTTTTCAACTGTGGAGGCACGAACAGACTGGGAAAGACCGAGGATGGCAACACGGTCAGCGACTTCTCCCAGGAGGAGCAGAAGAGACAGATCTCCATCAACACATCACTGCTCACGATGGAGAGAGGAGGGAAGACCCTCTTCGCGCTCGACACCCCTGGATTTGCTGACTTTGTGGGTGAGATGCGCTCTGCGCTCAGCGTGGCTGACTCTCTTATTATAGTTGTCAACGGTGCCAGCGGCATCGAAGTCCAGACCGACAAGGCCTGGGAGACGGGAGAGGAGTTCGCCCTGCCCACGTCATTCTACATCTCCAAGCTGGATCGCGAGAACTCGGACTTCGAAAAGGTCCTGGCGGATATCAAGGCGGACTACAGCGACAAGGCCGTGCCGGTGCTCCTTCCGATAGGCAAAGAGTCCTCCTTCACGGGCGTCGTCGACGTCCTGAGACAGAAGGCCTACGTCTACGAGCCCAACGGCTCGGGCAAGTTCGAGGAGGGAGATGTTCCTGCCGACATGGCGGACTCTGTCTCATCCGCGAGAGAAGCCCTGATAGAGAATGTGGTCGAGGCCGACGACGACCTGATGATGCGCTACCTTGACGGGGAGACGGTCTCCGACGAGGAGCTCGTCCCCGTTATGAGGAAGGCGATAGGACAGCGTTTGCTACTGCCCGTCTTCCCCGGTGCATCCACCCTGAATATTGGCGTACAACAGATGCTCGACTTCATAGTCGAGTACTTCCCGTCGCCGCTTGGCTCACGCGCGCGCCTGGCCAAGGTGGACGGAGAGGATGCGGAGATTGCTCCTGACGCGTCGGCACCATTTACCGCCAACTGCTTCAAGGTCATGGTCGACCCGTTCGTTGGCAAGCTCTCCTTCATCAGAGTGAACTCGGGTTCCCTAACAACGGACAACAATATCTACAACGTCAACAAGCAGGAGGACGAGCGCATAAGCTCCTTCAAGTTCATGACCGGAAAAGAGGGAAAGGACGTCAAGGAGATAATCGTCGGAGATATACTGTCGCTGCCGAAGCTTCAGAGCGTCCAGGTCGGGGATACCCTTGGAGTCAAGGGCTCAAAGACCATCTTCCCGCCGGTCGAGTTCCCCAAGCCGGTCTACAGCGTCGCCATCACTGCAAAGAGCCGTGCCGACGAGGACAAGCTTGGCAACGCCATCAACAAGACGCTTGAGGAGGACCTGAGCCTCAGCTACGAGAAGAACCCCGAGACCAACGACAGCGTGCTCTCCGGGATGGGAGACATGCACATCGACATAGTCCTGGCCAAGATGAAGGAGCGCTACGGGGTCGACCTGGACACCAAGACACCGCAGGTCCCGTACAGAGAGACCATTCGCAAGACAGCGGAGGCTCAAGGCAAGCATAAGAAGCAGACCGGTGGACACGGCCAGTACGGAGATGTCCATATCAGGTACACGCCGATGGAGAGGGGTTCGGGATTCGAGTTCGAGGACAGCATCGTCGGAGGCGCCATCCCCAAGGGGTTCATACCGGCGGTCGAGAAGGGGCTGCGCGAGAACATGATCAAGGGGCCCCTGGCGGGCTTTCCCGTCGTAGACTTCAAGGCCACTCTATTCTTCGGTTCCTACCATGATGTAGACAGCTCGGAGATGTCGTTCAAGCTCGCAGCGAGGCTTTCCTTCAGAAAGGGAATCATGGAGGCCGGTCCCATCCTGCTTGAGCCGATAATGAACGTCGAGGTCACAGTCCCGGAGGACTACCTGGGCGACGTCATGGGCGACTTCAACAGCAGACGCGGTCGCATCCTCGGAATAGACAGCAAGGGGCACCAGCAGATAGTAAAGGCGCAGGCCCCTCTGGCGGAGATGTTCCGCTACGCCATAATACTACGATCGATGACCTCGGGCAGGGGCACCTTCACCATGGAGTACGACCACTACGAAGAGGTCCCGGCGGAGATCTCCAAGAAGGTCATAGCCGCCCACAAGGAGGAGGAAGAGGAGGAGTAGCCTTTCTCGTCTCTTAATCAGGATGATAACGAAAGAGAGCCCCGCGCACGCGAGGCTCTCTTTTTTCACGTGATAATAAATACCTTAGAAGTTGTCCTGTGGCGCCCACATCTCAAGGAAGTTCAGCTTCTGATCCTTCCAGACCATCATCGCGGCCGGCTTGTTCAGCGGGTTGTGCGTCTCCTTGTCGACCGTGAGGGAGAAGTGAACCAGGCGTAGGTCCTTTGTCTCCTCCAGCGCATCCCTGATAGCAACCGGGTCGTCGGTGCCCGCTCTTCTGATAGCGTCCGCTACCCAGGTGATGAGGTCGTAGGCGTAAGCCACGTTGCTGGGCTCCGTCACCGGTCTGCCGTACTCCTTCTCGAAGCGGGAGAAGAGCAGAATCATCTGCGGGTTGAGCAGGTCCATGTTATAGACCCAGTAGCTGCCCTCCATGGCGTCCCCTGCTATCTCTTGCATGCTCGGGCTGAAGCCGTCTCCTCCGATGAAGGCGGGGAACCAGTCAAGTTCCGCAGCCTGCTTCATGATAAGGCCCATCTCCTTGTAAAGGAGAGGAAGTGCGACGCCCTCGGCCCCGGAGGCCTTCATCTCGGTCAGCAGCGCCCTGAAGTCGACATCTCCGCTGCGGAATCCCCAGATTCCCTTGAGCTCCCCTCCGAGTTCCTCGTAGCGTGAAACGAAGAACTCCTTGAGACCCTCGGAGTAGTCGCTCCCCACGTCGGTGATGACCGCCGCGGACTTGATGTTCAACTTGTTGAAAAAATAGTCGGCCATGACCTTGCCCTGGTAGGGGTCTGTGTAGCTGAGGCGGAATGCGAAGGGGCGAACCTTGTTCGTCTCCGGATCCACGGTGACCGTCGGGTTGGTAGCAGAGGTCCCTATCTGCGCGACCTTGCCGTTCTCGACCACGGATGCCGTGGCCAGGTTCAGACCGCTGTAGTTCGTCCCGCCGATGACGCATACCTTGTCCTCGTAGACGAGCCTGCGGGCCGCATTTATAGCGTCCTCCTGGCGCCCCCGGACGTCGTAGCAGATGAGTTCCAGCGGACGGCCGAGCACACCGCCTGCCTCGTTGAACTCCTTCACTGCCAGCATCGCGCCCTCTTTTTCATGCTGCCCCCACGTAGAACCGTCTCCGGTGAGTATCGCTAGATAGCCGATCTTTATCGGCTCGCCCTCCGGAACGGCGGCGAACGATGAAGCGGACATCAACACCAACAGCGCAGCGGCGACCATGAATACCTTACTGTTCAAAACTCTCCTCATGTACTTCTCTACCTCCTCGTCTGGTGTTTGAAAAATGTTTGGTCAATTCTAACGGGAGGTTATGTCAATGTCAAATCAGAAGTTGTCACGGCTGTTCGAATGTTCCTCGCGCTAATATTTCACCATTTTCCATAAGGAGACGCCCTTTTGCTAACACAGATTTGGGTTTGAGATGGCCGTCAAGGATCAGGATATCTGCGTCCTTTCCGGACTGTATTCTCCCTTTACTCGTCAGCTTCAAATGATCAGCCGGGTTGGACGTAATGAACGAAATGACAGTCTGAGCCGGAAGATCACCTTGCCGCAACATTTCCATCGCTGCTCCAAGAACTGAATCAAGAGGGCTGACTTTCAAGCCCGTCATTTCTCCTTGTTTGTTGAAAGACGGCATAGATCCGTTTCCGTCGGAGCTAAAAGTGATATTCTTAGTCTCAACGCCGCCTTTAATAAGACGTGATACTGCGTCGCCTGTTGATAATTCTAAAAGCGAATTTTCTCCAGAAGACGCGGTTATATCGAGGTAGCCGCCTGCAACGCCAAAAGCGACGGACTCCTCCATGAGGGAATTGCACCTTGAAATGTGAGTGGGGGCAAACTGTGTGATGGGAATATCCGTACCTTTAATGGCGTCCAGGAGAGGGGTCAATCCAGAGGTTTCACTTCCCATATGGACGCACAAGCAGCCCGCCTTGCCCGTCAGGATCCCTCCTGCCCTTACATCCGAGACTGCCCGCCGTATCTCTTCTTTAGAAGGATGCGAACTCCTGTGGTCCGATACGGCGAGCTTCAGACCTAAGACCTTGTCTATTAGGCAAAGATCTCTCTTTACATCTCCCGTAAAAGTGGCGGAGGGCAGACTGTAGCTTCCAGTAAGGATCCAGGTGGAGATGCCCTCCTCTTCCAGCCCTCTTGCTTTCATTAATAGTTCCTCGAGCGCGCGGCAGGTTCCGTCAGTCCCCAGCATACCTACGGCTGAGGTCACCCCCGCCCTCACAAATGAAGACAGTTGTAAAGGAGGTGTTCGGTTGGCTGGCCCTCCTTCGCCTCCCGCTCCGTTGAAGTGGACGTGTCTGTCTATAACGCCTGGCATGGTTAGATCCCCGCAGGCATCCAAAATGCGTAGATCCCCGGAGAGTGTCGAAAGAACGCTACGGTCGGTCTTTCCTGCGGCAGATACAGAAATGATTTTTCCAGCGATTATCAGAATATCGCTGAGACCTTTCGGTTCAGGGGAGTACAGATCAGCATTTTCGATTAAAAGCATTAGAAAACTCTCCTTTTCTGAAGTCGTAGATGTGGCAAATAGATCGTTCTTTCGCGGCTGTTCTGCAATAGAAGGGAGAAAAAAGGTCCTCCGTATAGCCGGAGGACCAACCATATTACACTGTTTTCTTCAGGTCAGAAGGCCATATCGCTATGCCGGTGAATCCGTAGAACCAGGCGGTTAGGAAGCCAAAGTAGCAAAGGATGGCCCATGGGGCATACTCGAAGACAGAAACATCAAGAACAGTAGACATATAGATGCCTGCCGCCGACCAGGGTATGAGTGGAACAACTACTGTACCCGAGTCCTCAAGCGTCCTTGAGAGCACTCTCCTGGAGATATTCATTTCATCGGCTAGATCCTTGTACATGGTCCCTGGTACTATCTCGCTCAGATATGAGTTCCCCGTGCCGAGGCCGGTGAGTATTCCAGTGACGGATGATGAGAAGACGAACCGTCCCTTGCTACTCCCAATGAACCGGTCCTTAAGGGAGGAGCAGATTGTGCGGAAGGTTCCTGTATACTCCAATTCACCAGCGAAGATATAGGCAAAAAATACCACCACGACTGAGCTGGTCATAAAAGACAAGCCCCCTCTGCTCAAAAGACTGTCTATTGCCGTAACGCCTGTGGTTATCTTAGGGCCCGACGCCATGGCTTTGGCTATTGAGGAGATATCGTAGCCTTGCATCATTGCTAGAGGTATGGCGAGAGCGATTGCGATCCATAGTACCGGGAGGGTGGGGTAGCGCATGTAGGCCAGCACTAGTACAACGAGGGGAGGAATAAGGACAATGGGTGTAACTTTGAAGGTATTGGAAATGCCTTCAATTATTACGTTCACAGACGAAAAGTCGATCTCTCCGGAAGAGCTCGACCCAACGTACCAGTAGAGCCCGAGGCTCAGTATGAACGCGGGAACCGTAGTCCAGAGCATAGATCTAATATGGTCCATTATATCCACTTCCGCAACCGCCGCAGCCAGGACAGTTGTGTCTGAAATCGGGCTTATCTTATCGCCGAAATATGCCCCCCCAACAATTGCTCCGGCCGCTGCAGCGAGAGGTACTCCCAGTCCTTGGGCTATGCCCATTAAGGCAACTCCGAAGGTGGCTGCTGTCCCCCACGAAGTTCCCGTGAGAGTGGACGACAGCGAGCAGATAACAAACGCAGCCATGAGGAATGTCTTCGGAGTCAGTAGTTGAAGGCCTGCATAAATCAGATACGGGATGGTTCCTGAGACCATCCATGCCGCGATAAGAGGCCCTACGGTCAAGAGTATCATAATTGCACCGGTCGCACGTCCTATCATAGGAACGACACCTTTTTCGAAGAGTTCATTCCATGAATAATTGTAATGGTACACGTAAACGGTCGTTGTGAACATGCCAATGAACATAAGCAACAGGGCAACGTCGAAACCCATTACAAGTCGACCCAGTACAATGATAAACAAAATGGCACCAAAAACCAGTATGGCTCCTCCAAGAGAAATATTCTTGTGCGTCTTTTCTGTAGGCACTTTACACTCCTCCTTGTTTTGTTTTTCAATTATGAAGCAAACGGAAACAACTTCTCATTCTTTCCGTAAACGCCCTTTAATAATGCCGCCGCTCTCCCTCCCCATATTATTGGATTCATTATTGGATACGTCATTGAATATAATAGCTCCATGAATTCAGCGTTGTCAAGTGTTAGGTCTAAACAAAATACACCTAAATAAGCACCTATAAAGAAGAATGAAGCCCCTCAGAGCTTTGAACCAACGAATATATAAATTTATGAAAGTGCTATTGACTTTGTTTTTTTCGCGCTATAGAATGTATCCATAATGGTATACTTTATTCCGCGCGACGAAAATTTATCAATAGAAAAGGGAGGAATGTATTGTGAGGAAAGGACTCGCCGCAGTACTAGGAATCGCTCTGCTGCTCTCATTGTTGGGAGTTGCCGCGTTAGCAGCGTCATGTGAGCTCGTGATCGGAATGCCGGGGGATGTTCACTCGATGGATCCCTATACGCTTAACGAAACAATTAACAACGCGCTCAACAACCATATTTTCGACACGCTGATCGAGACGGATAACAGTCTCCAACCCAGGCCGGGTCTCGCCGAGAGTTGGGAGATTTCGGAGGATTCCCGTACTTGGATTTTTCACCTCAGAAAGGGAGTGACCTTCCATAATGGCAACCCTTTCACCGCTGACGACGTCATTTATTCCTTCGACCGCTCCAAGGATAGGGAGGTCGGTGCCGCCTTCGTGTACGTGCTATCAACAGTTGAGGATTACGAGAAGATCGACGACTATACGCTGAAGGTGACCTGCAAGTCGCCCAACGCCCTGTTATTGGCGCACTTCAAGGATTTGCTGATTCTGAACAAGGCGCACTGCGAAGGCCGGGGGAACGACTGGATTGCGCTGAATCCCAACGGTACAGGCCGCTACAAGCTGGTCGAGCACGTGCGCGGCGACAGGCTCGTGTTCGAACGCAATCCTTCTTTCTGGGGGGAGCAGCCGAAAGCCGAAAAGGTCACGTTCAAGCCTATCACCAACGAGGGAACCAGGACTGCCAATATGCTCTCGGGCGCGGTCGACCTCGTTGTCGATGTCCCCGTGCGCGACGTAGAGATGCTGGAGAACAACAAAAATGTCGCCGTCATCTCCCAGCCAGGGCTGCGCGCCATCTATCTCAACTTGGCAGGTTGGAGCGACATGCCGTCGAAGGATGCGAAGATGCAGCTGAAGTCCCCGGACGGAAGCAATCCATTCAAGGATATCCGCGTCCGCGAGGCGATGTACCGCGCCATCAACATCGGCGAGATCGTCGATAAGATTATGAACGGCTTCGCGAAGCCGATGGGTACCTACTCCCCCGAAGGTTATAACGGCTTCAATCCCGATGTGAAACGTTTGGACTATGACCCCGCGCTCGCTGAGAAGCTACTTGACGAGGCTGGATACAAGCGCCAAAGTGACGGTTATCGCTTCGAAGTCACCCTTGATGCTCCCAACGATCGTTACATCAACGACGGCCCCGTAGCCACGGCAATCGCGGGCTACTTCGAGAAGGTCGGCATAAAGGTAAATCCGAACCTAATGTCCCGTTCGGTCTTCTTCTCCTACATTTCCACGTCCAACAGCGCCGGGGACAACACGCACCTTTGCATGACCGGCTGGTCTGATTCCGGAGGTGAGAGCGCCCTGATCGGCCTCGACATGCTCTACAGCATCACCCAAAACGGCGAGGTTAAACCGGGGTACGGCGGAGTCAATAGGGGTTACTACTGCAATCCTGAGGTTGATCGGTTGATCGATGAAGCCATTGCCACTGGAGATCCAGCGCAGCGTGGCGAAATTATGAAGAAAGCCTGGCAGCTGGCCGCCGACGATGTCTCATACATCCCCCTGTACTTCGAGGTGGATCTGTACGCTCACGGCAAAAAGATTACCTACACGCCCCGCAAGGACAAGTACGTTTTTGCCTGGGATGTATCCTTTAACGACTAAGGCAGAGCAGCAAGGACGTTACTTGCGTCTCTGATCTAACGCAGGGAATTTATGAAAAAAGAGCGGCGGACTCAGCCCCAAAGGAAGGTCCGCCGCATTCTGTACCATCGGTATGGAGGTGGAACTGTGTTTTGCTTCATCGTCAAGAGAATGTCTCAGCTCGTCCTTGTCCTGTTCGCCGTCTCGCTTATTATCTTCCTTTTCACCAGTGTCATGGGGAATCCGGTCTATCTCATGGTCAAGGAGAACGCTCCCGCTGCGGATATCCAGGCGGTCACAGCTGCTCTCGGACTGGACAAGCCGCTCCCCGTGCAGTACGGTATTTTTGTCAAAAACGCGCTCCAGGGGAATTTCGGCAAGTCTTACATGAACCACCTTCCAGCCCTCGGCCTCATAGTCGAACGCTTTCCAGCCACGCTTGAAATTGTAGTCGTTGCGCTGCTTCTGTCGGCGCTCATTGGGATTCCCTGCGGAGTTGTCTCTGGCGCGTACCCGAAGAGTCGCTTCAGCCGGGGGATCATGGCCTTTTCGATCGCTGGCATCTCTATGCCCTCCTTTTGGGTAGGCATGGTGCTTATCTACTTCTTCAGCCTCTATCTCGGGGTGCTCCCTGTCTCTGGAAGGGGGGACATCGGGACGTTACTAGGAATCAGGACCAGCCTTGCTACGCTTAACGGTTGGCAGCATATCATCCTCCCATCAGTCACGCTGGCGCTGGGGACGCTCGCTACCATCATTCGTCTGACTCGGTCGGGGATGCAGGAGAACATGAAGCAGGACTATGTACGCTTCGCTAAATCCAAGGGCGTGACGAGACATAGCGTACTCTTCGGTCACGCGCTGAAGAATACGTTAATCCCTGTGGTCACCATCTTCGGCATGCAGATGGGAACGCTCATCGCCTTTACCACCATCACAGAAACAATTTTCGCGTGGCCAGGCATGGGGAAGCTGTTAATTGACTCGATCAACAGCCTGGACCGACCAATTATCGCGGCGTATATTCTCTTCGTGGCGGTGATGTTCGTTTTCATCAACTTCATCGTGGATATTCTCTACGTCTTCATAGATCCGCGGATCGATCTGTAGTGAAGGGAGGCAGCGTATAATGACAGTTACCGCGCGCTCTGGCCGCTGGAGTGCCTTTCTGCAATCGGAGTTTTTTCATAACTACAAGCGATCTCTCTCCGCCGTAGTCGGCTCCATTCTCGTCCTCTTCGTTCTTCTGGTCGCCATATTCGGACCCCTGTGGACGGTACAGAACCCTTATAATATCGCGTCCCTCGAACTGCGGGACGCCTATAAGCCCCCTGCCTGGGTCGAGGACGGGGAGTCACGTTTCTTTCTTGGGACCGATCAGCAGGGGCGCGATATGCTCAGCGCCATCGTTTACGGTAGCAGGGTCTCTCTTGTCATAGGCGTGGCCGGAACTTTGCTGGCTAGCGCGATCGGTATCGTCCTCGGACTTGTAGCCGGTTTCTTCGGCGGCCGTGCCGACTCGATCATCATGCGGATCGCGGACATTCAGCTCTCCTTTCCGACCATGTTAATTGCGCTCTTCCTGATGTCCGTTCTCGGTAGGGGAGTGGTCAATATTCTCATTTCACTTACACTGGTGGGATGGGTCCGCTTCGCCAGGACGGTTCGTGGTGAGACACTCTCGGTCAAGAAGCGCGAGTATGTCGAGGCCGCAAGGGTCATTGGCCTTCCAAACGTCCGGATTCTCTTCAAGCACGTTCTGCCCAACGTCTTCGCCTCGATCATCGTTCTCGCTACGATTCAGGTGGGCAACTTCATCCTCACTGAGGCCACTCTCAGCTTTCTTGGGCTGGGCGTCCCCATCACGCGCCCTTCGCTGGGCATGCTCTGCAACAACGGCTTTACGGTGCTCTACAGCGGACTTTGGTGGGTCTCTATCTTGCCCGGACTCTACATCATGATCATCGTATTCGGCATAAACCTTCTGGGCGATTTCCTGAGGGACGAACTGAATCCGAAGCTCAAGTAAGGGGGACGGACGGAATGAACGACACGCTACTTGAAGTTAAAAATTTGCGTACCTACTTTCATACATTTAAAGGGATCGTCAAGGCGGTCGATGATGTCTCCTTCTCCGTTGAACGCGGCGAGATCCTAGCCATTGTTGGCGAATCGGGGGGCGGAAAGTCCGTCACGGGCTTTTCTATCATCCGACTGATCGAAGAGCCTGGTGTCATCGAGTCCGGAGAAATTCTCCTTGAGGGGCGCGACGTGATGGAGCTCACCGAGCGTGAGGTGGACCGTCTTCGAGGGAAGGAGATCTCCATGATCTTTCAAGATCCTATGACCTCGCTGAATCCTGTGTACACCATAGGGCGGCAGATAGAAGAGAGTCTGATCCTCCACACAAAGCTGAACAGGGAGGAGCGTCGCGCGGCTTGTCTCGACCTGCTGCGATCGGTCGGTATTTCCAACCCTGAGAGCCGCCTGAAGGCATACCCTCACCAGCTCAGTGGCGGTATGCGACAGCGGGTGGTCATCGCGATCGCGCTGGCCGCAGATCCCAAACTGATCATTGCCGACGAACCCACCACGGCGCTCGACGTAACGATACAGGCTCAGATACTACGCCTGATGGCCAACCTTGTAAGGGCGAAAAACCGATCGATGATCCTTGTCACCCACGACCTCGCCGTGGTCTCGGAAATGGCCGACCGAATCAACGTGATGTACTGCGGCAAAATCGTCGAGACAGGCTCCGCGCGGAAGGTCATCGACGAGAGCATGCATCCGTACACGAAGGGGTTGATCGATTCTATTCCCAACCTGGAACGCGACAGGATGCGGCTGAGCACCATCAAGGGCATCGTCCCCAACATGTTCGAGTTGCCCGAAGGGTGCAACTTCGCCCCCCGCTGCTCATGTGCCACGGAGTTCTGTTTAAGAAACGAGCCTCAACAGAGGGAAGTTGAGCCGGGGCACTTTGTCGCCTGTCACTTTCCGTTGAGAAGCGGAACGTACGGCCTTTCGGAGCAAACCTGCGGACGAAGCGGAGGTGTCTGCTCATGACGCAACTGCTGGAAGTGACCAACCTGGAACAGCGATTCGACCTAAATACGGATTTATTGAGTAAACTCGTTTTTGAAAAGGGACGCATCATAAAAAAGGAGCGTCTTGTGAAGGCCGTCAACGGCGTTAGCTTCTCTGTCGACAGGAGAGAAGTCTTTAGTATCGTGGGTGAATCCGGGTGCGGAAAGTCGACCGTCGCCCGCACGGTGGTGAAGCTCATCGAGCCGAAGGGAGGGAGGATTCGTTACGAAGGCGAGGATATAACTGAACTTTCCCGAACAGAGATGTTGCCATTTCGGAAACGGATGCAGATGATCTTTCAAGATCCCTATGCCTCACTGAATCCGAGGCAGCGGGTGATGGACATCCTTGTAGAGCCGATAATCTTCCACGGAATCACGCGGTCGTCGGATGAGGCGCGTGAGAAAGCACTTGAAATTCTAAACAGGGTCGGAATCCGTCCGGAGCAGGCGTCGCGTTATCCGCACCAGTTCAGCGGAGGGCAGCGGCAGAGGATAGGTATTGCACGCGCGCTCGCTGTAGAGCCGGAGTTCATCATCGCCGACGAGCCAGTATCCGCGCTTGACGTCTCTATACAGGCTCAGATTCTGAATCTGCTGATGGATCTGAAAGAGGAATTCTCTTTCTCGTACCTCTTCATCGCTCACGACCTCTCTGTGGTGAAGCACATCAGCGACACTGTTGCGGTGATGTACCTCGGGAGAATAGTGGAGAAGGGCAGCAAGGCGCATATCTATGGAAATCCGCTGCACCCTTATACGCTCGCCCTCTTCTCGGCGATTCCCCGTATTTCGGGGACGAAGATGCGCACCGGGCGCAACCTGGAGGGGGAGATTCCAAGCGCGATCGACCTTCCGCCGGGGTGTTGCTTTCATACGCGTTGCCCGAAGGTGCTCCCGGTCTGTAAGGAGGTTGTTCCGGAGGAGCGGGAGATAGAACAGGGACATTTCATTTCGTGCCACTTGTTTACATAAACGGACGAGCCCGAGCGGTTCAACCGGCCTCGATGCTGTACCAACGATAAAGGACGTGTATTCATGAAAGACCGCATCAAACAAAGGGCGGACGAGTTGAAGACGGATCTATTGCGCCTGAGCCACGACATCCACGAACACCCGGAGACTTCTTTCGAGGAATTTCGGGCCGTCGCATGGCAGAAGGAGATGCTCGAAAAGTATGGATTCAAAGTGGAGGCGCCTTTCTGCGGTATGGAGACCGCCTTCCGCGCGGTGAAAAAGAGCGGAAAACCAGGACCCGTGGTCGCTTTTCTCTCCGAGTACGACGCGCTAAACGAGTTGGGACACGCCTGTGGGCACAACGTCATCGCGGCGTCGAGCGTCGGCGCGGGGCTCGCGCTCGCATCCGTCCTCGAAGAGGCGGGCGGCGAGGTGCAGGTCGTCGGAACGCCTGCGGAGGAGGGCGGCGGCGGCAAGGTCCTCATGGTGGAGGGGGGCGCTTTTAACGGAGTTGACTTCGCCCTTATGATGCACCCTAGTACTAAGAACATCATAGGGCGCGGAGGGCTTGCGGCTCAGGGCGTGCGTGTGGAGTACAGAGGACAGGCGTCGCACTCCGCAACACCGGACAAGGGGATCAACGCACTCACCTCGCTCATCGCCCTTTTCAACGGGATCGACACGCTACGGCAAGTCTGGCCGAATTCGGCGAAGATTAACGGCATCATCACAAAGGGGGGGAGTGCGTCCAACATTATTCCCGAGCTGGCCGAGGCGCTCTTCACCGTCCGTGCCTCCACGAAAAAGGAGCTACTCGCGATGTTCGCCGATCTGCAGCGCACGGCGAACTCGGCGGCACTCCTCACAGGGGCGAAAGTGATCGTAGAGGGGGAGCCTGTTTATGCGGAGCGCTACCCTAACTCTGTCATGGGCGAGGCTTTCAAGAGAAATATGGAGACGCTGGGCGAGCGGATGGAGTATCCCGACCCCAATGAGCGCGTCGGCTCGTCCGACGTGGGGAATGTCTCGCTCGAAATTCCGACCATCCACGAGTATCTAGCTATCGCCGACCCCTCCGTGGCGGGGCATACATCCGAGTTCCGAGAGGCATCTCTGTCGCCGAGGAGCGACGACGTCGTGCTCCTCGCGGCAAAGGGGCTCGCGCTCACGGGCTGGGATCTGCTGACCGATGAAACACTTCGCGAGGCAGCGAAGGCTGAGTATCAGGAAAAGGTAGCACCGCACAAAGGTTTAAAAATATTTCCTTGAGTTTTGTAAAGTAAATAGTCTTTTGTTTTGAACCTGTTTACTGTGCTTTTCCTCATATTTTGACAGAGTTTGTCGGACCTCCGTTGCTGCTTCGCTTGCAGACAAGCGAAGCAGCAACGTTATTGAGTGTGCTTGTTGCCCGCTTTTTATAGCCGATTAAACCAAGAGGGGCCGCCCCCCATTCTGGAAGGAATGCCTCTTCCCGTTGGTCTAGAAACGCTTGTTATTCATTGAGCCTACAAAGCTTTGGATTTAGGGTAAGTGCGTTCCCCTAAAATGTCTGTTAAAATGTAACGATATGATTTTTCATGAACTCAAGAGGTGATCTGTGACTGTGGCATCATTATCGGCAACTGACAAAGCATTCAAGGAGATTGTCCAGCTTATTGCAGTCCATCGGTTTTCTCCCGGCGAGCGTCTTCTGGAAACTGCTCTTGCGAAAGAGTTGGGCATGAGCAGGACTCCTGTACGGGAAGCACTGGGGAGACTTGCGTCGACAGGTTTTCTCGTCAAAGCGAAAGGATCGAGAGGGTACCAGATTCCTCTTCTTACACCGAAGGATATCGAGGTAGTATTCTTCATGCGGGGTATCCTGGAGAGCAAAGCGGCCATGCTATGCGCCCGGTCGCCTGCAACAGAGCTTATATGCGAGCTCCGGAGGATCAACAGCAGAGAAGAAGAGACCTTCAAAGCGAACGTCAAAGGGGAATATGCGGAACTGAACGAGAAATTCCATATTTTACTGGCCGATTCGTCGGACAACCCCTATCTAGCCATGTATATTCGGCAGCTTTACTGGAGGTCGAACTTGTACATATTATTTTTTATGAGTTTTTACTGTCTGGATTCAGATTACGACACCGGTCGCCTGAGCTATATGGAGCACAGGAAGATAATCGACGCAGTAGAATCTGGCGACAGTAAAGGTGCCGAGAATGCTATGAAAGAGCATATTGTCAGTAGCTACAATAGCCTTCTTTTCCCTAAGAATCCACTTGAAGGAATCTAGTAATCGCAATTAGCCGGCATCTTAAGTGCAGAGGCCGCGTATTGATTGCAAGACACGGATCGTACGAGCTATTCTTAATGCCAAAATAAAAAGACAACACACGGGGCGAGGATGCACCGTGTGTTGTCTTTTATCAGCATCAGTTATGCAGGAGCGTGGTTGCCACCGGGTTTGAGTGGATCCTTCCGCCGTATGGCATCGCCGCTTCGGCCAGAAGGGCGCACAGGCTTGTTCCGGTCTTTTCCGTCAGAGGGCCTCTGTGCACCGTCAGGCGTCGTCCCTCAAGGTTGGTCATGTCTCCATCCTTCTCGATCCACGGAATAAGAGGGATAAGTACGTCGGCCCTCTCGCCGAGGTTTGTTAGCTTAGACGAGAGCACTGCATAACTCCTGCCGTCCAGATCCGCTGCGCTGAACCCCGCTTCCTCCGGCGACGTGTCGATGAAGAGCAGTGTTCCGCCTTTTTTGGACTCTACGCGCAGTTCATTCGCGTCAACGACGTTCTTCCCAGCCGAAAGTATTGCGGCGCTGCTCGCTCCCTTGAAGAGAAGGAGGTAATCGCCTTTCAGCGACGCCGCAACGTCGAACGTCTCCTCCGCTGGAGACTCCCCTCCGATAAGTGTCAGAGGCTTCTTCGCCCGCGCGAGGATGTTGGCGGTGTTCCCGAGCTCCTCGGGGGAGACTCCGGTACCCTCAAGGTGAGAGTCCTTTACCTCCAACCCCTTAATAGCCGACGCAAGGGCCTGGAGGACCTGCGACATCTTTCCCTTCTCAGGTTTCAATATCAGCGCGTCTCCCTTGTCAAGCAGGCCGGGGGTGCGGCCAATGTACACCAGCGGGCTCTTCTTGTGTCGGACGGCCCTGCGAAGCCATGATGTGAGCACCGGCTGGTCTTCGTCGGTGTTCGTCCCGATTAGCAGGAATGCGTCGCTCTCCCCGTGGCGGAAGACACCGTCGGGGGAGACGCCGTTCAGGCTTGAGTAGGCACCTCTCTTCAGTCCCTCGCGCCCTGTGGCCTCCTGAAGGTGGGTCGCAAGCTCCGAGTCTACCGTCATGGCGAACCGCGCCTTTGGAGCGCGCAGTTCAGCATATTCTAAGAGCGCGCGCACCTCCTGTTCGGTGAGAGAGGGGCCGAGCACGAAGGTCGCGCCCTCTCCCGAAGCGAGGCTGTCGAACTTGCCCACGGCCTCGCTCATCAGGGCGTGAGTGCCCTTCACGGCAGGCTCGAAGCCGCCGTCCAGCGCGACATCCTTGAATGCGTAGCGCCCCTTCACGCAGCAGTCGCCACCGGTGGGAGCCTCGGGGTTGTCCCTGTCCGTGGTCACGCGCACAATGCGGGATCTGTTACGATCAAGGTTCAGTTTCAGCTCGCATCCGACTGGGCAGAGCAGGCATGTGGTCTTGATGATCTGCGGTTCTTCCAGGTGCGGCCAACGGTCGACCCGGTTCTCTATCAGCGCGCCGACGGGGCATACCTGGGTGCA
>Ga0172382_10002617_pt1 | contig 29765 bp, 29 predicted proteins | sample Leawel138RmetaG_FD_122245 | JGI IMG/M metagenome (GOLD analysis project Ga0172382, IMG submission 122245) | Leachate microbial communities from a municipal landfill in Southern Ontario, Canada - Leachate well 138R metaG | ecosystem: Engineered > Solid waste > Landfill > Unclassified | place...
GCCCCCCCAGCTCCCACGATCGTGTGGATCTCGTCGATAAACAGGATAATGTCACGACATTCGGAGAGTTCCTTCACAAGCTTGCGCATCCGCTCCTCGAACTCTCCCCTGTATTTCGTACCTGCGACGAGGTTCCCCATATTGAGCTGCATGACTTTCTTGTCCCTCAGGATCTCCGGGATATCCCCTTCCGCTATCTTTTGGGCGAGGCCTTCAACGATGGCTGTTTTTCCCACGCCCGGGTCACCGATGAGGACCGGATTATTCTTGGTCCTCCTGGAAAGGATCTGGATGATCCTCCTGATCTCCTTTGTCCTGCCAATAACCGGGTCCAACTCACCGTTCCGGCTTTTTTCGCTGAGATCAAGGGCCAGCTGATCTATCGTCGGGGTTTTCGTCCTGCCTTTTTTCCTGGCTCCATCCGACAGGGCATCAGTTCCCTTCTCACCTTCAGCGTCACTGCCGGGGACAAATTTCATGATTTCCCGTGAAAAAACACCGTGGTCTATCCCGACGCCGTGAAGCAGCTGGGCCGCGAGCCCTTCTCCTTCGGTAAGAACGGCAAGCAGGATATGTTCCGTCCCCACATAGTTGACCCCCAGGTTCCGCGCCTCCCGGATAGAAAGATCCAGGACCCGCTTCGCGCGGGGGCTGAGAGGAAGATCCACGGGCTTCAGTATAGGGTGGGTCTTTCCAACCGCATCCTCGATTCTCGTTTTCATTTCCTCAATGTTCACTCCAAGAGACTCCATGGCCTGAACAGCGACTCCCTCACCCTCGGCAAGAATGCCGAGAAGCAGATGTTCCGTACCTATAACATCGTGCCCGAGACGGAGTGCCTCTCTGTGAGCAAGCTGAACAACTTTTTTGCCCCTTTCAGTAAAAAACTGCCACATTTCCCATCATCCTTTACTCTCTCCCCTGGAAAGGGGCCTCTGCGTTTCTACGCCAGCGCAAGGCTTCGAAGCATTCGTTTCAGCAACTCGGCCTGGATGGCGTTTCGCTTGTACGGCGACACGTCAAACTCTGAATTCCCCAGTTCCTCTGCGTGACGCAGGGCGACTTCAATAAGAAGGCGTTCTCTTGAAACAATGATTCCCCGCTCCTGAAGCGACGCAAGCAGCCGCTTCGCCTCCTGGTCAGTAATTGCATCGCCCACAATATCGTCGATATGGTTGATCTTCTCTTCGGGAACATCGTAGCAAAGTCGGAGGATCTTGATATATCCATGCCCTCCGCGCTGGCTTTCCACGATATATCCCCGCTCCGGCGTAAAACGGCTCCGGAGCACATAATTTATCTGGCTGGGCACGCATCCGAAAATCTCGGCAAGTTCCTTTCTTCTGAGAGAAACCGCCTCCTCTTCATCCATCCCGACAAAAAGGTTATTGATATAGTTTTCAATGACTCTCGTCAGACTTGCCATTTGCATTCCCTCCAAACATAATATTCCCGAGAATCATTGTACGGTATTGGTCAGCATTAGTCAATAAGTCTGGATTTCGTTCCCTCTCACCGTCTTACTGTTTATTCTTCCTGAAACTCGACTCGGTCCCCTCGAAAAGGCGACGTATGTTTTCCCTGTGCCGGAACGTGGAGAGTGTGGCCAAAGCTATCGTGGACGCGATATAGGGAAAGGGGAATGAAAAGAACCCGGCAATAAGCGGCAGACTCCATAGGGAAATCAGTGAAGCCAGGGAAACATAGCCTTTCGCCTTCAGGAGGACGAACCATATAATTCCTCCCAGCGGTGCCAGAAGGAAAGAGAGAGGCGGAAAAAGGAAAAACACGACTCCGTAGGTCGACGAGACACCCTTTCCGCCCCGAAATCCCAGCCATACAGGAAAGTTGTGGCCGCACACACCGGCAAAGCCCGTACAGGCGATCGTCCATGGGTCATTTATTCCACACGCCCTCGCGGCAAGTATGCCTATCGCTCCCTTCAGCATATCAGTAACGGAAACGAATACAGCCCATTTCTTCCCCATCAGCCTGCCGACGTTGGTTGCCCCCACGTTTCCGGAACCGAATGTCCGTATATCCACTCCTTTTACCAGCCGTGCAGCAAGAAAGCCTGTCGGAAAAGAGCCGGCAAGATACCCCAGGATGATCCAAAAAAAGGTCATCGTTTTCTCCTTCCTTTTTTTTCAATGAATGCATCCACCACGAGAACTCCTTTTTTGTTGACAAAAATAGGATTGATATCGAGACGGGCGATATCGTTTTCACAAAAGGCAAGCCGGGAAAAAGCGGAAATTGCTGAAGCAAACCCCTCAACATCAAGACGCTCCCTCCTCCACCCTTCGAGAAGCAGCGGATAGCCCCTTGATTCCCGTATCATCTCCATGCCTACATCTTCGCTAAAGGGGGCCACCCGGATAACACCTTCGGGGAGAATTTCCGTGTACACTCCGCTGATCCCCATCTCCACTACGGGTCCGAAACGTTCATCCCGCCTGAACTGGAGCCTCCACTCGGTTCCGCCTCGAATCATTTCCTGTACAAGGACGCCCCGTATCCTGGCCTTGGGATTTGCAAGACGGGCCTTTTCAAGGGTCCTGCCGTAGGCATTCCTCAGTTCCTCACGATCCTGCAGATTCAGTGCCACTACCCTTGCCTCGTCTTTATGGCGAATGCTGGGAGACATGACCTTGAGCGCCACCGGGTAACCTATCGACTCAGCTGCTTCAGACGCCTCGGAAAGAGAACGGCAGAGCTTTTCTTTCGCGATGGGGATACCGAAGCTTCCGAGTAGAATTTTCACGTCATATTCAGTAGGACGGGGATGTATGGGACACGGAGCGAAATAAGGCCCAACAAAACCTTCTTTCCCTTTCCCATGCTTTCTTTGAAGCGCAAGTTCAAGCGCCTCCATGCATCTCCGCATTCCGGGTATAAACGTAATTCCTTTTGATGCAGCCCTGCTCTCCATATCATTCGCCCCTCCCGCAAGTGCAGCGATGAAAGGCCGGTCTTTTTTCCTCACACCTCGGATTTTCCGGTCAAAGGAGGAACTTTCCAGGGGAGTGGAAAGAGCGTAGGCCACTATACAGGGTTCTTCGTCCTGTTCGGTAGTGCTCAGCCCCGATATTTCAGCCTCCCTGGCGAGCATTTTTCTCATTTCAGCCGTGCCGCCCGAAATAAACACAGAATCAGCTCTTTTTCCCCGCAGGGAGTAAAAGGCAGCAGCTCCATCGATAACCTGGAATGGCTCCGAAAACGGTGTGATATCGTACTGTTTCAGGGCTGCATCCTCGACCCGGTCTCTTCCACTGTAAGACATTACCTGCAGGATAGCTGTTTTTTTCCCCAGGGCGGATGCTGCGGCTGCAAAATCAAGTAGTTCTCTGCCTTTTTTTATCATATCGACGATGAAAACAAAAAAAGCCACATCATCGTCGCCTTCCAGAATTGTTTTTGCAGCCTCGAACGGTGAATAATCGGAGTTTTCCCCGAGTGAAAAAGCATACCGAAAGGGCACCGCACGGCGTCGGGCCTCTGCCGCTACATGGGAGAAGACCGCTCCACCCTCTGAAAGCAGTGCAGTATTTCCACCCGCGTGCCCCCCGAAAAAAGGAGTAAAAACACCCTCGCTTCCCGGGCCAACCAGTCGGACACCATACCTGGCGGCTTTTGCAGCCAGATCGAAGGGAATCCTTTGTCCCCATCCTTTCCCAATGATGACAAAGGGCACCTTTCTCTCGAAACACTCGTTCAGAAGTTTCCTGCCCCCCGGTCCGGACCGCTCCGCGAGGAACACGGTCTGCGGCTCCCCGCTCATTTCTCCCGGGGACAAGAGGGGGAGGCAATCAAAAAGGGGGAAAAGACCTGCAGTTTTACCATAAAATACAACTTCACCCGTGCCGGGAAGATTCTTGAGTTTTTCCAATTGCACCTCCTCCTTTTTTTCATCTGCCTGAAGCAGAAAAATGAAGAGACGTTCAGGTTTTTACTTCTGTTGATCAAGCAAGATGGTACTGTCCCTTTGCTGAACAGTCAAATAATGCTTTTTTTTGCCTTTTCGGCAATTTTTCAGACACAAAAAAGATGCCTTCCTCAAAATGAGAAAGGCATCTTTTTGTAGTCATGGTGCGGAGGGGGAGACTCGAACTCCCACAGCCTTGCAGCCACAAGGTCCTTAGCCTTGCGCGTCTACCTGTTCCGCCACCCCCGCGCAACGACGGATATTATAATCGCCCATTGAAAGAGAGTCAAGAGCGAAAATAGAGAAATCTAAAATTCTCTTCTTTCTTTTATCCTTGCCGATTTTCCGCTTCTCTTTCTCAGGTAGTAGAGCTTCGCGCGCCTGACCTTGCCGAGTCTCTTCACTTCGATTTCTTTTATTGAGGGGCAATGGAGAGGAAATACCCGTTCTACACCTACACCGCTCGAAACCTTCCGGACCGTGAAGGTTTCGCTCAGACCGCCATGCTTCCTGGCGATCACGACTCCCTCAAAAACCTGTATACGCTCCCTTGTTCCTTCCTTGACCTTCACGTGCACCCTTACGGTATCTCCCGAACGAAATTCGGGGACATCATTTTTCAGGTATTTCTTTTCCACGAGACTAATAACGTCCATATTAGAACCCTCCTTGCTCCATTTCACAATTCGATTTTAAATTTTCAGCGCCATCCGAAAAAACGGTCGAGAACAATTCCTGCCGCCGTCCTGACTGAAAGGTGATTGTAATCACCAGGACCTCCCGAGAGAGGCTGAAGCACTACACCGCATTTCTCAAGCACTTCATCGTGAAGCCCCGAACCGGTTCCGAATACAAAAACGACTGGTTTTTTTTCCTTCAAAATACGTCTTTTTACTTCAAGCCAATGGAAACTGCCCGCTCTGGGCCTGGCAGTCGTTCCTACCAGAAGCGGGGTTTCCTTTTCTCTTTTTGCCACCCATTCGGCGGCTTTACCGAGAGAAGGAAATATTTTCAGCATTCCGAATGCTTCTTTCCTGTCAGGGTTCAGCGTTCCTCCCATCCCTTCAGTCCAGTGAACTGCCATTTTTTTTACAAGCGCCCTCTGGCTCGCCAGGGGAGTGGTCACGAGAAACCTGTCCAGCCCGTATGTCCTGCAGGATCTTCCGATATCAGAAAGATCCAGGCCGGTAACAGCCGCCGTGGTCTTTTCCCCGTTTCTGTCCAGGACGGGAGAATGTACAAGGACCGCATACACGCCCCGGGGTAGATAAGGACGGATGTTGGCTCTTCCCAGCAGTTCCGGGCGTCTTGAGAGAGTCCGCTCCGAGGCTTCGTTTCTCCTCCATTTTTCAACCTCCGCAGCGTTCCCCGAAAGGAGTTCTTCCGGAACCTTCATACCTCTCCACTCCGCGGGTCGTGTAAAATTGGGATGGTCGAGCATTCCCCTGTAAAAAGAATCCTCTATAACAGCCGTTTCCTTCCCTATCACTCCCTGAACAAGGCGGGACATCGCGTCCACTATTGCCATGGCCGGGATCTCACCGCCGGTGAGAACAAAATCTCCCATGGAGATCTCCCTGTCCACCTGCGATGAAACAAACCGCTCATCGAGCCCTTCATAATGGCCGCAGATGATTACAACATGCTCCTGGGCTGCGAGAGTCTCAACCACTTCCTGCGAAAGCAGATCGCCCTGTGGTGACGGGTAAACTACTAATCCTCCGCCTTTTCTCGATTTGACGCTGGAAAGGGCTTTCTCCATAACTTGAGGCAAAAGCACCATTCCTCCGCCTCCGCCGAATGCGTAATCATCGATCTGGCGGTAATTCCCAGCCCCGAAATTCCTGAGATCGAGAATTTCGATGCTGATAAGCCCCCTTGCAACAGCACGTCCTATCATGCTCTCAGACAGAAAACCGTCAAAAAGGCCGGGAAAGGCGGTTATTATGGTGACATTCACGATTCCCAGAGCCCCTCGATGAGGGAAATTCGGATTTCCCTTTTGTCAAGGTCCACCCCGGCAATAAACTCTTTCACTGCGGGGATGTAGTGATCTTTTCCTTTTTCGTCCTTCACAACGTAGAGATCGTTCTCGCCCTGGGAGATAATATCGGAAAGCACCCCCAGGGGCATATCCGAACCGGTTTCCAGTACAGCCATCTCAAGAAGGTCGTCGATCCAGAATGCACCCTCTTCAAGCTGGTAACGCTCCCCGGGAGGGATCTCCACATAACCGCCCACCGCTTCTTCTGCACTGTCACGGTCACTGATCTCTTTTACCCTGGCTACGATCAGTCCCTTGTTCTCTACAAGGCGCACCGACTCAATCGTAAGTTCAGACTGCGGAGTACCGTCACTCCGATAAACACTGAGGGACCTCATGTCCAGAAATCTTGCCGGGTTATCGGTGAGAGCGAGTATTTTAATTTCCCCTCGAATCCCGTGAACTCCGACTATTCTTCCGATCCGAACTCTATTCGTCCTCAATTATATCCACATCCACACGGTCGTTGACCTTGACCGCCGCTGCCTTCGCCAGGAGGCGGATTGCATTGATAGTTGCCCCCCTCTTGCCGATGACCCGTCCCACGTCTTCCGGTGCAACCCGTATGGACACTGAAGCAACTCCGTGATCGTCTGTCCGGGATTCTACCTGCACGCTGTCCGGTGTTGTCACAAGGCGCCGGACAATGAATTCGACGAGTTCCCTGTAATCAGGCATGGCTATTCAGCCTGCTTCTTCCCCGCTTCAAACTTCTCCCAGACGCCGGTTTTTTTGAGCAGTCCCCTGGCTGTTTCAGACGCCGTCGCGCCTACCGTGAGCCAGTACACTGCTCTTTCTTCATTGACCGTAACTTTTGCCGGATCAGTCATCGGATCATATGTTCCGAGAAGCTCGATAAACCGGCCGTCCCTGGGAGAACGGGAATCTGCTACCACCAAACGGTAAAACGGGGCCTTTTTCCGTCCGTGACGGGCAAGGCGAATACGTACTGCCATATACCATACACCTCCTAAAAAATACCGGATCGTGATGACCGGGAGAATTCCCCGGCAGCCTTCAGTGTCCGGATACTGCCTATTTAAACCGGAATCCGCCGCCTCCGAGGAGGCCTTTGGGAAGTTTCAAGCCCTTCCCCTGTTTTCCGAACTGCTTCCATAGTTTCCGCATCTGCTCGTACTGTGCAAGAAGCTGGTTCACCATCTGCACAGATGTTCCGGAACCCTGGGCAATACGCCTTCTTCTGCTGCCCTTGATAACGGATGGATCGCGGCGCTCCGCTTTCGTCATCGACTGTATTATTGCCTTTGACTGTTTCAGCCGGCTGGAGTCAAGGTCATCGCTGCCCATACCTTTCATCCTGTTGAAGCCGGGGATCATCTCGAGCACTTTATCCAGCGGTCCCATTTTCTCTATCTGTTCGAACTGGAGAAGAAGCTCCTCCAGAGTGAACTTCTTCTGCTTGATGCTTTCAGCAATTTTTTCAGCACCGCCGGTATCCGCCATTTCGCGAATTTTTTCGGCAAGGCCCATAACATCGCCCATTCCCATGATCCTCTGGGCCATGCGCTTCGAGTCGAAGACCTCGAGAGCGTCGGTACCTTCTCCTACACCCGCAAGCTTTATAGGGACACCGGTTACCTGCCTGATTGCTAGAGCTGCTCCGCCCCTTGCGTCACCATCCAGCTTGGAAAGAACAACTCCCGTCAGGGTAAGTTTTTCATGAAAAGCCGAGGCAACCTTTACCGCCTCCTGGCCGGTCATGGCATCCACAACAAGCAGTATTTCAGAAGGGGGGAGAATTCTCTTCAGGGACGCGAGCTCCTCCATGAGTTCCTCGTCAGCGTGCAGCCGGCCGGCCGTATCAAGCAGGATAACATCGTAAAGGCGTGAAGAAGCATATTCCGCTGCTCCACTGACGACGTGCATAACATCCTTTTCTCCGGGCTCGGGTCCATAGAATCCGATCTTAGACTGCTCTGCAAGGACACGAAGCTGGTCGACTGCGGCAGGCCTCCGTAGGTCGCAGGCAACGACCAGCGGCTTGTGTCCGGAAGCTAGCTTCCTTGCTATTTTTACTGTTGTGGTTGTTTTTCCGCCGCCCTGGAGTCCCACCATGAGGTAAACGGTAGGAGGCCTGGATGAAATCGCCAGTGGAACAGGATCCTGCCCCATGAGAGCTGCAAGCTCCTCATACACTACGGCTACAACCTGCTGGCCCGGGGTTATGGATTCCAGTACATCCTTCCCCACCGCCCTGCTCCTGATGGAATCGACGAGCGATTTCACGACCTTGTAGTCTACATCTGCTTCGAGCAGACATCTGCGTACTTCGCGAAGGGCGCTCTCAACGTCCGCTTCAGAAAGCCTGCCCCGTCCCTTCAGTTTGTCGAATACTGCTTCCAGACGTTCACGAAGAGCATCAAACATCGTTTTTTTCCTCCAGCTCGCGGTCTTCTTTCCCGGAGTTTATTCCTGCTGCGGCTTCGCGCAGACTCCGTATCTCGTTTTCAAGCGTTTCTTCTTTTCCGTGGAATCCGAGCAGGCCTTCCAGCTCTTCAAGGCGGTCCCTGCTCCTCGAAATAAGGTCATGAACAGCCTGTCTGCTGGCACCAAGCCTCTCGGCTATCTCGGAAAGGGAGAAATCCGAAAACTCGTGAAGTTCCCAAGCCTCTTTTTGCTTTTCAGTCAGCAAAGGCCCGTACAGATCGTACAACTCGTTTATATAAAGCCTTCTGGAGAGGGCTTTCTCTTCATCTGCCACATCGCCACCTCCTAAAACAGAGGAATTATAGACTTCTGCCCTGAATCTGTCAAGGTATTTTTCTTGACAGGCAATATTCCCTGAGGGAAGAATCGGGCGATTTTTTGCGTGATTAAAGGGCCAAGTCTGGACAAAGACACTTTTTCCTGCAATGATAATTTTTAAATCGAAAAAAATCAGGGAGGAAGAATCGATGAGTAAAAGCCCTTTCGACGAGTCCCGAAAAAATCATTGGAGGATCCTTGGGAAAACGGTTGTTAAGAACCTTGCTTCCAGGGGATTTGAGGCTCTTTACGCTGACACCCGGGAAGAAGCCCTCGAAGAAGTGCTGAAGATTATACCGGAAGGAGCATCCGTCGGTGTTCCTGGAAGCGTTACCATCCGTGAAATAGGGGCGATGGAAGCTCTGGAGGAACGTGGATGCCCCGTTATCCACCACTGGGATCCTTCATTGTCACCTGATGAAAGGCTTCAGAAACTGCAGGATGAACTTCTCGCAGATTACTTCCTGACGAGTTCCAATGCAGTTACACAAGATGGAATGCTTGTAAATATAGACGGCAATGGAAACCGTGTAAGCGGAATGGCCTGGGGGAATAACACGCTCATTTTTGTTGTCGGAATGAATAAACTGACCGCCACTATCGATGAAGCAATATCACGGACAAGAAACACCGCAACACCTCCGAATGCCCTCCGGCTGAAACTGGACACGCCCTGCACAAAAACAGGATACTGCGTGGATTGTTCTTCACCTGACAGGGTCTGCAAAGCGCTCCTTATTCTTGAAAGAGCTACAGGAGGCAGAAAATCCCATGTCATCCTCGTGGGAGAGGATCTTGGTTTTTAAGGAAAACTGTCATGGAAAGGCGGCCGTGGAGGCCGCCTTTTGCATTAAGTGATTTTTCCCTCTTTTTAGTGTAAACTTGCCCCGTTATTGCATCATAAGAAGGGGGAAAAGTGAAATGTCCAATCGGGGAAAAATAGCGCTCGTTCTTGCCGGGGGGCAGATCGGGATGAAGTTCAACCCGCAGACGAACACTTGCCAGCCGAATGTAACCGCTGATGAAATGCTCTCATGGGTTCCGGTGGAAATTTCTGAAAAAATCTTTGTCGTTGACTGGAGCCGCCAGCCCAGCAGCCACTATACCATCCGGATGACTGCCGACTTGATCCAGGTTCTTTCCAAAACAGTGATTGACGGAGCGGATGGCATCGTTGTTGCCTGCGGAACTGACACACTCGAAGAAATGGCCTACCTGACCGACCTCTACTGGGCATATCCGCAGCCGGTCATCTTCACTGCCGGCACTCTTCCTTCGGACAGCCGAGGGGCAGATGGCCCAATCAATCTCTACCAGTCAGTGCTCGCGGCATTTTCCAGGGAATGCTGGGGAGCGGGAGTCCTTGTGTGTCTTCAGGATCAGCTTTTTGCCGCATCGGAAATTACTGAAACAGCATGCCACCGCAGAAACGCTTTCTCTGCTCCCGACAGGGGACCTGTAGGCCAGCTCATCCAGGACCGTGTCGAAATACTGAGACAGTACAAGCGATCAAAAGTACTTGAGGAGAAGAGCAGCCCCGCAAGGAACGTGGAGCTTCTTTTCGCCTCCCTCGGCGGAAACGATAACTATATTGAATCCCTTGCAGCAGATGAAAACAGCAATCTTGACGGCCTGGTCATAGCAGGTTTCGGCAGCGGAAATATCTCTCCTTCATGGATACCCCACGTGAAGAAACTTGTAAAAGATGACATCCCTGTTGTGATCACTTCCAGGTGCCACCAGGGACACACCCGGGGAATTCCCTATACTTTCGAAGGGAATATGGCACGTCTCATCGAGATCGGAGTCCTCGACGGAGGAGGACTACGGCCGGTACAGGCACGGCTGAAACTTTCCGTTGCAATCGGTGCAGGTCTTTCCCGACAGGAAATCCAGTCGTATCTTCTTGAAGGGTAAGATGATAACATCGCCAAAAAACGGTTGGAAACAGAACCGCAACGTGCTAAAATATTCTAACAATACAATATTTTCCAGGTTTAGAAATTTTTTCCACCAGGCAGGAAGGAGGGAATAAAATGAAATACGCAGCAACTGACGAAATGATAGCCATACGCTTGTCGGAAGGTGACGATTTGTCTGATTCCATTGCGCACGTCTGCAGAACCTGCGATGTCGATTCAGCTGTGGTGGTAGGGGCAGCCGGAATGGTCTCCTCTGTGACGTTCGGTTGGTACAACGGCAGGGACTATAATACGGAAACGATCAAAGACATAATGGAACTCACTGCCCTGAGCGGAAATGTCAGCTACCGCGGAGGATCCCTCTACCCGCACCTGCACGGTGTGTTCAACAAACCCGACCATGCCGCTCTCTCAGGGCACATCCTGCAGGCAATTATCTTCAACAACGCCGAAATATTTCTGAAGCCGCTCTCTACAGTTCTTCTGGGCCGCTCCTTCGATGGAGCCTTTGAAGCGCTGACACCTGAAAAAAGACTTTAGCCGCAAGGCTAAAGAAGGGACCCTTTCAGGGTCCCTTCTTTAATTTACTTCCTCTTTCTCTTGATGGAACACTTCATTCCTCCCGTGAGCCTCTTCAAATCCTTCGGGGATACGGGAAAAAAAGCATGGTCGCTGCCTGCCGCCGCCCATACGACCGGGAACAGGAAAAGATCCTCATCAAGGTAGGCAGGTACTGACTCCGGATAACCCACCGGAGGAACTCCTCCGACCTGAAATCCCGACCAGTCAAAAACAAACGCAGGATCCGCCATCCTTACTTTTTTTGCCTCTGCAAGGATTCGAACTTTTTTTGTATCGACCTGATTTACACCTGACATGAGGGCAAGAACAGGATTGCCGTCCACAAGGAGAACAAGGCTTTTCAAAATCTGTTCAGATGGAGCCCCCACAACCCTGGCGGCGTCATCTACAGTGAAAATAGTTTCTTCAGAGGTCATGACCTCGTCAGGAAACCCCTCACTTCTCAAAAAGGACCTGACACGCTCTACCGGGCAGGGATCGATTACCGCTTCCTTTTTTTTCTCAAAGGCAGTGCTGTCACTCGTCATCTTTGTAGTTTTTCTTCTGCTTCAAAAAGTCGAGAAGCATTTCCATTGCTTTCGTCGTCATGGTGCCGTAGGTTATGGAAAATGTCCTCATGAGTGTGGGACGGAAGGGAATCATCGTTACCCCTGACACTTCTCCCGCGGCAAGACGGGACACCACTGCCCCTTCAGCCCCATTCCTGACAGCCTCTACAACAGCGCTTACATGGCCAAACTTCAGATAAACGTGCTTTCCCTTTCCTGTATGCGCCTTGTATGCATCCTCCCATATTCTTGATGTGGATGACCCAGTGACCCTGCCCACGAGATCCATATTCTCAAGGTCTCTCAGCGTTACGTTCTCCCTGGACGCAAAAGGATGGGAAGGGGCCACGATCAGTACCAGTTCATCCCTGGCAAACGGAACTGTATTGAATCCCGAGGCATGACGCCCATGCCCGGTTACCGAAATATCAGACTCCCTTGTAACCAGCTTCTCGATAGCTTCCCTCGAGTCTGAAATGCGAACCTCCACTTCAATATTCGGGTAGAGCCTGCGGAATTCCACAAGCATTGCAGGAAGTATAAAATCTCCCGGAATAGAGCTGGCACTGATCCGTACGATTCCCGACACGTCATCGGCAATATCGGAAAAGTCTCTCTTGATATCTGCCAGCTGCGATATGGTTTTTCGTGCGAATTTATATAGCACCTCACCTTCAACGGTGAGATTTGAACATTTTTGCCCGCGGGCGAAGATCTTCACACCCATTTCCCGCTCAAGTTTTGCGATATGCTTGCTCACCGCAGGCTGGGAAATACCCAGAGAAGCTGCTGCTGCAGATATGCTGCCTTTTTCCATTACCTCAACAAGACTTTGTAGTTCACGAAAATCCACCTTTGATTCCTCCCCAGTTTTTACATTTAATTTCTTTTTTTTCTTCCCCGCCATTAATATATTCTGAAACGGAAAGGAGTTCAAGAGCTGAAAAAATTTTTTGCAATAGATTTTTTCTGTATTCTTTTTTTTGGGCTTATTGTAATCATTAATGTGATAATATATACACAGAAAACATATATCAGGGGGGAATTGCGCTATGAGCCTCGGTATGAGGATACGCACGCTGCGAAAGGCTCTTGGTCTTACACAGCAGGCACTCGCGGATAAAACAAGCGTCAGCCGGATTTATATCCAGGCCCTTGAAAGCAACAGGAGGATGCCCTCCATGAAGCTTCTTCATCGTCTTGCGGAGGCGCTTCAGGTCGAAGTCCAGGATCTTGTGAAAACCGTTTCCTCGTCTCCCTCGGGAAGACTTCAGCTTGAAGAAGTGCTTCAGGTCAGCCCGGAAGTCGAGGTATGGTACAGGAGCAAAAAACTGAAACCCAGAGAGCTGAAGTTCGTACAGAGCCTTATAGATGCAGCTATCTCCCGGTGGGAAGAAGAGGACATGGATGATGGCAGCGTCTGACAGCTCCTCCGGAAACAGGGGCGGTTTTGTCTTCCCTGCTCCTCCGGAGTACATCCCCGAATGGGCTGAAAGGGAAGCAAACAGCTGGATAGGACTTGACGAATTTGAAATTCTTGTTCGGGCTGAAGAGATTACCGGAAAACGTATAGAGATCACCTGCTCCCTGCTTCCTGAAAGCACATGGGGATTCCATATCGTAAAAGGGCATCGTGCCGGTATTTTTTTGAACCGCCGGCTTCCGGATCAATGGAAGCGATTCGCACTTTTCCATGAACTGTACCACCTTCTCGAACACCGGAAAGGAGAATCGTTCTGGAGACGAACGGCGACTCCCCTCTCCAGTTTTGAACACCAGGCGGACCTTTTTGCATGGGCCGTTGCGCTCAAAGAGTGGGAAATATGCTGGAAAGAGTCATCATTATGATTTACCTGCCATGAAAAGACTTCCTTTTTTCCTTTCCATGGGAAGCTGCCCCAGAAGATGCATCTACTGCCATCAGGGAGAGATCACAGGCACATACAGCATTCCCTCTCCGGAAGACGTTTTGCGTACAGTTTCCGCATTTGATTCCCCGTGCGAGATCTGTTTTTTCGGAGGCAGTTTTACATGTTTTCCTCCGGAAAAGCAGCAACAATACCTGGAAGCAGTTTTTGCAGCGCCTTCCGGAAGCACCGTCAGGTTTTCAACGCACCCTGAATGCATTTCCGGGGCTGTACTCAAGGAAGCAGGCCGATACCCGGTATCAATGATCGAGCTTGGTATTTCCTCCTTGGACGATGAGGTGCTTAAGGCGTGCAACCGCGGATATTCCGGTGAAGAAGCCCTGGCATCTCTCAGGACAGTTCTGGATGAAGGCTTTCATGCAGGGGCGCAGATGATGATAGGGCTTCCCGGACAGACTCGGGAAAGTTCACTGCAGGACCTGCGCCGGATCGATGAAATCAGGAAAGGGCACCCGGTGACCATCCGAATATATCCATGCCTGGTGCTCGAAAAAACACCCCTCGCGGAACTCTGGAGGGAGGGGAAATATTCCCCTCTCTCCGTCAGCGATGCGGCAGTGTGGGCGGGAAAACTTCTAACTGAGGCCAGGCGACTCGGTTTTTCGGTCCAGAGAATTGGTCTTCACGAATCCGAAAGCCTCAGCCGGTCGGTTATCGCAGGCCCCCACCATCCTTCATTTGGTGAGCTGGCCCGCTCCGCCGGTCTCTCGCTGTCACTGAAAACAGAAAATCCGGAAGGCCCCTGGGATGTCCCCTCACGATCCATGTCGCTGCTGACGGGTCACGGTGAGTACGGATTCAGGCTTCTTTCAGAAATAACGGGGCTTCCTCTTTCCGAAACGAAACGCCGCGTCTTTTTTTCTAACGGGGATACAGTGCAGCCGAAATTTATTTGACGGAATCTCTGCGTGGGAATAAACTAATTTTTGGTGCCGTTTTCGAAATATCATTCGGTTTCGGAGGTGTCTTTATGGACAGTACGCAGCTTCAGGCCCTGTTGCGGGAAAAAATAGAAACAATGCCCAACAAGGCGAGGCGTGTAGTGGAGTACCTTCTTTCCAACACCAGGGAGGCAGCATTTCTTTCAATAGGAGAAGTGGCTGAAAGGCTGGAAGTTTCAAAAGCCCAGCTCGTCAGGGTTGCAAGGATGGTAGGGTTCAGCGGTTATGCCGACCTAAAAGATACGCTCCAGAACTCAGTTCTCGAACATGTCAACCCGACAGCCCTTCTGAGCAAGATCATGAAAAACAGGCAGGACCTTCCGGAGGAAATCCTCCGAATGGAACATGCCAACCTCGATGATACGTGGAACCAGCTGAAACCCCAGAATATCGTGAAGTTCTGCGAAATGGTAAAGCAGGCTGGCATGGTCTACTGCATGGGGTGGGGCATTTCTTCCATAGTCGCCGAATCCCTCTACTCAAGACTTGTAGAGATGGGCATACGAACTTCCCTCATGAAAAGAGGCTCGGCCGCACTTATAGAACAGGCCAGGCCGCTCGGGAAAGGTGACCTTGTCGTTGTGTGCGAACTCCCGAGTTACGTCATCGAGGTTACGGAGTCAATAGAAAAAGCGTCCTCCAACGGCGCCTCCGTGATCACAATAACCGACAGTCCCGCAGCACCGGTCTGCCAGCATTCAAACCTCTCCTTCTTCGTCAGTGAGACCAGTCCCACATTCGGAAGCAGCATTGTCGGCCCCGTCTTTATTGTTCACATACTAACCTCCGTTCTCTGCGTGAACCTCGGAGAAAAGGTAAAAGCAGCCCTGCAGGACCAGGAAATGGGCCTTCATGATGAACGTATTTATCATCCTGCGTATGGACTGAGATATTGAAAACAGGGTAGAGATACGCAAAAGGAGGAGCCCGGATCTCAGGCTCCCCCTTTTCTGCTTTTTAGGGTCAGGAGAGTTCCATTTCATCTCCTGTTTTCATTATCCTGACTTCAGCCGCGGATCCAACAAGACGGGCGAATTCCCCAGGGTCGGCCTTTATTACGGGAAAGGTATCATAATGGATGGGAACAGCTATCTCGGGCCGGATAAAATTCACTGCACGGGCAGCGTCCTTTACATCCATTACAAAATTACCCCCGATCGGGAGCAGCGCGGCTTTCACTCCTTCCTCGGCAAGGAGTTGCATGTCCATCGTCAATCCCGTGTCTCCGGCATGATAGACTTTTACTCCCCCGATATCGAACAGAAAACCGCACGGATTGCCTCCAGGAATGATCGTGTCTCCCTCCATGATATCCGATCCATGGAGTGCCGGCGTCATTTTGACCCTGCCGAAGGGAAAATCAAAGGAACCACCGATATGCATCGGGTGGCACGTCAGCCCCTTTTTCCCGAAATAATGGCACAGTTCAAAGTTCGCCACTACTATTGCTCCCGTTCGGAGAGCAATCTTTTCCGTATCACCGATATGGTCACTGTGGCCGTGGGTAACGAAGATAAAATCCACCTCATCGAAAGATTCCGCCGATAAACCATTTTCAGTATTTCCGGAAAGAAAGGGATCCGCAAGGATAACCGCCCCCCCGCCTCGCAACTCGAAAGCCGAGTGTCCAAGATACCGAAGCTTCATCATTCTTCCCCTCCTCTTATTCAACGGCTCCCTTTGCAGGGAACCGTTTTAAAAAACACATCCGCTAATCCTTTTCCGATGGAACGCACTGTATATGCAGTTCCTCGAGCTGATCCGCTCCCACGAAAGATGGTGCACCCGACATGAGGCACTGCGCCTTCTGGGTTTTGGGGAAGGCCATAACATCCCGGATGGATGATGCTCCGCAAAGAAGCATTACAAGCCTGTCCAGCCCAAGTGCAATACCTCCGTGGGGTGGTGTTCCAGAACCAAGTGCATCGAGGAGAAAGCCGAATCTCGACCTGGCCTCCTGTGGTGAGAAAGCGAGGCATGAGAAAACTTTCTCCTGCACTGAGGGATCGTGTATCCTGATCGATCCGCCCCCCACTTCGTTCCCATTGAGCACGCAGTCGTACGCCCTCGACCGAACTGCTCCCGGATCCGAATCCATAAGGGGAATATCCTCTGCCATGGGAGACGTGAACGGGTGATGGACAGCCCCCCACCGTCCTTCCTCATCGTCCCTTTCAAACAGCGGGAATTCCACCACCCAGAGGAACTCCCACCGGTCCCGTGCAACAAGTCCATGTTCCCTGGCGAGATCGATGCGAAGGCTTCCTAAAATCTCCGACACTTCTTTTCTGTCACTGCCTGCCACTACAAAAAGGGCATCTCCGTCCTTCAGTCCCGCCCTGTTGATCAATTCTTCACGGCCTGTGCCATCGAGGAACTTGACCAGCGGTCCCCTAAGTTCTCCCTCTCTCAGCTGAAAAGCAGAAAGGCCTCTTGCCCCCAGCTTTTTAGCTTTTTCCTCGATATCGGAAATATTTTTCCTCGAGAGCGATCCCCCGCCGGGGAGCGGAAAACCTCTCACATACCCTCCCGCTGCAAGCACATCTTTAAAGGGCTGGAATCCGCCTTCAGAAAAGACCGGCGAAATGTCCACTATTTCATAAGGTATTCGGAGATCAGGCTTGTCGCTCCCGAACCTGTCCATCGCCTCCCAATAGGTCATGCGGCGGAAAGGCACATCTATGTGTACGTTCAGGATTTCCCTGAAAAGTCCCTGCATATAAGTCTCCATCAGCGAGTATATGTTTTCCTCGGTGAGAAAGCTCATCTCCACGTCAACCTGTGTAAACTCGGGCTGACGGTCGGCTCTCAGGTCTTCGTCGCGGAAACATTTAACTATCTGGAAATACTTGTCAAAACCGCTGATCATAAGAATCTGCTTGAAAATCTGCGGCGACTGGGGCAGGGCATAGAAAGTCCCGGGATTGACCCTGCTAGGCACCAGGTAGTCCCGGGCTCCCTCGGGAGTTGATAACGTAAGCATGGGTGTTTCTATCTCGAGAAAACCGTTTCCGGAAAGAAAATTCCTTGTATACATGGCGATTCTGTGCCGGGTTCGTATGTTTTTCTGCATTTTCTCCCGCCGCAGATCAAGATACCGGTGATGGAGCCGAAGATTCTCATCAACTTTGTCAGTGTTTTCGGAAATCTCGAAGGGAAGAGGGGCAGCCGGGGAAAGCAGCAAAAAATCATCAGCCACAACCTCCCATTCGCCGGTCTTCATGGACGGGTTCAGTGTTCCTTCAGGTCGAGGGCGGATTTTTCCCCGCACAGCAATAACGAACTCACTTCGCAGTCCCCCCGCCCGTTTGTGCACTTCGGGGGTGAGTTCCGGATTGAAAACAACCTGCACGACACCCGTGTGATCCCATAATTCGATGAAAATCAGACCGCCGAGGTCACGACGCCTGCGGACCCATCCATTCACGGCAACTGGAATCTCTTCCCCGGCCGTTCCGGAAACCAGCCCGCAATACGATGTCCTCTGCCAGGCAGCGTCAAAATGCTTTTGTACACCTTCCATGGATCCAGCCTCCAATACGAGTCCCGAGAGCTAATCTTTGACGGCAGAAAGGATCTTCTGCACTTCCTCTACAATAGAATCAGCGGAAATTTCTTTCTGTTCCCCGGAATCAAGGTCCTTCACCGTTACCGTACCCCGTTCCAGTTCACTTTCACCAAGAATGCAGGCAAGACGGGCTTTCCTGGCAGAAGCAGATTTCATCTGCGCCTTCATGCTTCGTCCCCCGAAATCCATGTCAGCGGATATGCCGTTTCTTCTGAACAGGTCCAGCATGTGGAGAATGCCGGCACGAGAATCCCTGTCCAGTGCGACACCGTAAACATCGATCGACGGTTCCGTACCGAAGGAACACTCCTGCTGCTCCATCACCATGAGGATCCTGTCAACACCGGCTGCAAAACCAACACCAGGCACATGGGGGCCTCCAATTGCTTCAGCAAGGTTGTCATAGCGCCCTCCGCCGCAGACAGCGTTTTGAGAGCCAAGAGCCCCCGACAGCACTTCATAGGCGGTTTTTGTGTAATAGTCAAGTCCCCTGACCAGCCTTTTATCAAGCCGGTATGGTGTACCTGTTCCGTCCAGCCCTGCTCTTACCATGTCGAAATGATCCCTGCACTCCCCGCAGAGGCTTTCGTACACTGCAGGCGCATCCTCGGTCACACTGCGGCAGGACTCCCGCTTACAATCAAGTATTCTCAACGGATTCCTCTCGAGGCGGCTTCTGCACGTTTCACACAGTTCGTCGATCCGTGAAGAAAAATAGTCGCTCAGCGTTTTCCGGTACGCAGGGCGGCATTCCGGACAGCCGACGGAGTTTATCAATACTTCGAGATGAGAAAGGCCGAGACGTCTGAATGCTTCCAGTGAAAGAGAAATAATCTCCACATCCGCATAGGGATGGGGTGAACCAAGGCTTTCAAAGTCCACCTGCCAGAACTGGCGGAACCGTCCTTTCTGGGGACGTTCGTACCGGAACATGGGACCTGTGCACCACATTTTCACTGGCTGCGGAAGTGCTCCCATCCGGTGCTCGAGATACGAGCGGACCATTGATGCAGTCGCCTCCGGCCGCAGGGTTATGCTGCGCTCGCCCTTGTCCAGGAATGTATACATTTCTTTTTCAACTACGTCAGTCGTATCCCCGATTCCCCGTGCAAAAAGCTCAGTATGCTCAAAAATCGGAAGATGGACCTCCGAGTACCCAAAATCTTCTGCTGTTTCCCGGAACACTCTGAAAACATAGGCCCATTTCCATGATTCCTCGGGAAGAATATCCCGAACTCCCTTGGGCGCACTAATTTCCGACATTCTATCTCCTCCCGCCGGCAACAGTTACTCCCCTGGCAGGTGAGCGAAAAGTGCCGGATATACATTATGCAGGATAGTATACCCCATTTTTGTACATTTTTTCCACTTCGCATTTATATCCTGAATTAGCGTTCGCTGTTTCTTTTATTAAATTTCACCGGGGTGACAAAAATGGTACAGCCTGATTTCTGATTTCTTTTTTTCTTCCGGGGCTGCATCTTTTCTCCGCCGAAACGATAGCGAGCATGTCCGAAAGAAGCGCCTGCCCTGTTTCCTCGCGGCCGGCTCCTGGGCCGATTATAGTGATCTCCTTCAGGTTGTCAGTGGTAAAGGTAAGTGCGTTCATAGCGCCTCCAACGCATGCGAGAGGATGGGAAAGGGGAATTTCAACAGGGGCAATGGAGGCACAGGTTCCTTCAGACGTCCGGGCCGCTTTTGCAATCAGCTTGATCCGTTTTCCCCTGGACAGGGCAGATTCCACGTCATTCCGGGATATGGCCGAAATACCGGTACGTTTCACAGCACCCAGCGAAAGGTTGGAACCAAGGACTACAGCAGCCAGTATCTGGGCCTTTACGGCAGCATCCCATCCATCCACATCTCCAGCAGGATCAGCCTCGGCGTATCCCTTCTCCTGTGCCTCACGGAGGGCCTCAGCGTACTCGACACCCTCCTCCATTCGTGTAAGGATAAAGTTCGTCGTTCCGTTGACGATACCCTGAACTTTCTGTACGTCACAGCCGGCAAGGGATTCAAGAGCGAGGTTGAGCGACGGGGTTCCGCTCAGCACTGACCCTTCAAAACGATAACGCACACCTCTGGCACGGGCTAGTTCCTTCAGCTCTGAAAGTGCCAGCGAGACGGGTCCCTTGTTCGAGCTGACGACCGAACGTCCCGCTCCGAGAGCCGCACGGGTCAGGGAAAGGCCTGGTTCACCGGTGACCAGGTTTGTGGGCGTAACATCGAGAACTATGTTCGTATCCGGGAGGAGTGCCGCATCGATCGGAGAAATCCGGTCATTGCCGATAGGTTCACCACGGTCAGATTTTTCAAGCACTTCCGGCAGTGACAGACCGCTGCCGGAGACAGCCGCCCCCCTGGTGCGCGTCACAACGGCAACTGTACGGAAAGTGAATCCCCAGCGATCCTTAAGTTCACGCTCTTTTCGAACAAGAATACGGGCTAGCCCCTGTCCCACGTTTCCGAAACCTACGAAACAAAGTCCGTATGGTGTTTCTACGCACATTGAAATACCCCTTTCTTTTCAATGAATTCTTCATGAAGTGCCCGTACCGCTTCCTCTGACCGCTCCCTGTCCAGGACACAGGTCACGGAAAAAGCCGAGGACATGAGCATATGGACGGCAGCACCTATTTTTTCCATTGTGTTAAGCATGGTTCTGCAGACTTCAGGGTGGTTGCCTGCACCCGGACCGATAACTGAAACACGTGAGAGCCCTTCATTGACTGAAACGCTGCATCCTTCCAGACGGGCGCATATCTTGAGGGCCTCCGGAAGGCGAGTACCTTCTATATGAAAGGCCATTCCACTGCATCCCACCATGACAGTTGTATGGACACCTTCGCTGGAAAAAGCCTCCATAAGGGTCCGTTGATTTTCCATTTCCCCTTCTACAGTGAGCACCGCCAGATTATCATCCGACGCAACCGAACGAATAACCGCCGCTTCGTCCACTATCCTTTCCATGATCCATGTCCCCTCGCTTTCCTGAAAACTCGAAGCGACGCACATGCGGATATTCATCTTTCCCGCCATCTCGACGCTTCGCGCCTGCATTACCCTGGCACCGCAGAAAGCCATTTCCAAGCACTCATCCCACCCGATCCGGTCTAATTTAAAAGCGCCTGGCACGATACGCGGGTCCGCCGAATAGATTCCGTCCACATCTGTAAAAATACGGCACTCATCCGCTCCAAGTGCGGCAGCCAGAGAAATCGCGGTGAGATCAGAACCTCCGCGTCCGAGAGTGATAGTCTCACCCTCCCTGGTACGCGCCTGAAATCCGGTGATCACCGCCACATGCCCCGAATCCGCGGCTGACTCGATACGCACCGGATCAACAGAAATAATTCTTCCTTCTCCCCATGCACCCTCCGCCAGGAAACCTGCCTCAACTCCGCTGAATGACCGTGCGGAACACCCTTCGGCTGTGAGGGCAATCGTAAAAAGTGCAGCGGACTGCTGTTCTCCGGTGGCAAGCAGCCTGTCCAGCTCCCGACGGTCGGTCTTTAACGGGGCAATAGTCTTTGCCAGCCCAAGGAGCTCATCGGTAGCCTTACCCATGGCGGAAACCACCACGGCTGTTTTTCGGCCCTGCCCGGCGAAAGATGCCGCCCTAAGCGCTGCCGAACGTATCAGCTCAGGAGTTGCCAGGGACGATCCCCCAAATTTCAGCACAATACCTTCCCCTTTTTTCCACATACCAGCCGCCCTCTCTTTGTGTACAAAAAAACCGGGGGCCTTCGTTTCCGAAGACCCCCGGCTGAAGCTGACGCGCACGAAAATCTAAGCGCCGACCGCTCCAGGAGGGTCACCGCTAGTCATCGTCATTGCACATGCGAATATCGCAGCCGTGTAAATTATATTCACATTGGTCATAGCCGGTAGCCTCCTTTCGATGCAGTCTGGTTTTCGTGGATGATACTCTTCCCCCGGATCCTTGTCAAGCATTCCATTTTTACTCCGGAAACGCCCCGGTTCCGGAGTAAGCACACACACCATTTCCCGGCTTCTCTCAAGCCGGGGAAAACCCCAACCGCACAGGAGAGTATTCCTCAACGAGATTCCAGCTGGAACTTGATCGCAGTCCGTTCCTCATCTTCAATGGTAATCTTTGAGAAAGCCGGGATACAGATAAGATCAATGCCGTTCGGAGCGACGTATCCCCTTGCGATTGCAATTGATTTTACAGACTGGTTTACAGCGCCGGCACCTACCGCCTGAACCTCAACCGCCCCCTTTTCCCGCAGTACTGCTGCTATGGCTCCGGCTACTGACTTCGGCTGCGACTTGGCAGAGACCTTGAGAATTTCCATGAAAAGACCTCCTTCGTTGTTTGACGACCTGAATAGTGTACAAAACGCGATCATGACGCCATAAAGCCTAAAGCCTGCGAAAAAAGAGTTCCCACAACATTTCAAATAAGTATAATCGAAACATCAAGTTCTATGCAAGGAAAAAGTGCAATTTTAACTTTTTTTTTGCAATACATCTGGTACTTATCTCACGTATTCTCTTTTCTGAGGTTTAAAATCCGCACTTCCGACTCCTGCAGTTTTTTTCTGTCCTCCTCGAAGAGACGGGAAAAAAGTTTTTCCCGGAAAGAAAAACCGAGTGTCCCCCGATCTCCGGCCTTTTGCCCGATCCCGCCCCATGAAATCTTGTCTCTTCCCATGTACAGGTCAAGATCCGCAAGCCGTGTACCATCTGCCGAGTATTCAAGTCCCATGAGAATTTCTTTTACAGCTTTCGGAGGAAGAAAAGTGAAAAGCCGGAGGCGGTAGATCTTCACAGTCATCAGGATATGGGCATAATCCTTTCCCCATCCTTCACCAAGTACCATCCCCGCCTCAAGGCTTTCTAGAACGGTCCGCAGGCGCTCATAATGCTCCATGAAATACCCCCAGGAATCGTAGATCCGTATTTCAAGATCATTCCACTGCCTGTTTTCCAGGCCTTCGCTGAAATACCACAGAGCCCTGCTCCGAAGCGATTTGAAAAGGCTTTCGTACGGTATTCCCTGGATGTGAAGGATGTCGTCCATAATATTCTCAAAAGACAGAGGCCTGTTCAGCGGGCTTGCTGTAAAACAGACTGCAATGCTCCCCCTCCGCGACGGACGGAGAAGGGAGCCGAATTTTCCTTTTTTTGCCCCGTAGTCTGCGGCGATCTGGTTGATGACCCGTTCTTTTTCACCGAATATCCTGAACAGAAGCGTTCTCGGCATCATGAGAACGTATTTGGGAACCGGGGCATTTTTTCTATTCAATAAAAAGGCAAGGATTTCGTCAGACAGCGAATCAACCACCAGAAACCGGCGTTTCATCCTGCGCCCCGGTCTTCCAAGCAGAATCATTGACTGTCCCTCTCCAGCGTTGTTGTAAGCATCCTCAAGCACAGGATATTCGTGAAAAGTGAATTTTCCGGAAAGGGCTTTTTCAAAACCGTCTTCGACACCTCTCATAAACATGATGCGCGGACCACCACGGACAATAGAAAGCAAGACGACCCCTCCTTTCCTGATCAGAGCCCCCTTTTTCTCCTAAGGAGCCTCCCGTCATTGACATAGCCCGGATAAGGCAAGCAGTACACTGCCCCGGAAGCCGGGGAAATAATATGTACAGCATTAACACCGTTTAAAAAATAGTGACTGTCATCCGTTTCATCACCGGAAGGTTCGTGGCCGAACAGATTAAACCGGGCTGGCGGTCCCTCCAGGCCATTCCTGTCGTGACTCAAATTGTACTCCTCACCCTCTATTTCGATCCGTCCCTTCCCGAGAAAAACCATGGCGTCAGGAAAAATGTCCCGCACACTCATTTCGTCGTCATGGTTACCGGTAACTATAACCAGTTTCCTGTTTTCCCGGGGAGAAATAGCGCTCCTGAGTTCAACCAGTTTCCTGCGATATCGCTGAAGATCGCCGGGGTTCAGTTCGAGTTTTACATCATCCGCAAGATCGCCGGTATGGATCACATATATTGGCTCCAGTGTGTGGACAAGTCTCCTGACGGCACAGTAAAAGGTCGATGGAGTATCAGCGAGGTGAAGAATGACTTTTCCCTTCAGGTACTGGAACTCCCTGGGAATATAAATTCCGAAGAAAACTCCGTAAAGAGGCATCCACCATTTGTAAGTCATTGACATCTCTCCTATTCAAGGCAGATTCTACCACGATACGCCCCGTCTTTTCCTGTACCGTGCTACAATGGAAAAAAATAACCGGAGGCAGTAAATGAACCCTGAACTCGCATTCAGAGTCGCAAAAGAGCTTCAGCTTTCCCGGAAATCCGTAGACGCTGTCCTCTCTCTGCTTGAAGAGGATGCCACAATACCATTTATAGCAAGGTACAGAAAAGAAGCGACCGGATCCCTGGACGAGGAGGTCATTCTCTCGATCAAGGAACGGTATACACGCCTTGAAGAACTTGAAACAAGAAAGGCTGCCATTCTATCGTCCCTCAGGGAACGGGATCTGCTGACGGCTGAACTAGAAGCGAAAATCAACGCTGCAGTTACCATGACATCGCTCGAGGATGCCTATCTCCCCTACCGACCGAAAAGGAAAACAAGAGCCTCAGATGCGGCTGCGAAAGGACTGCTCCCTCTCGCCGAACGAATTCTTGAACAAAAGGGACTTATTCCCGAAGAAATCGCCGGACGGTTCGTTTCCGAAGAAAAAGGGGTTTCTTCAGCAGATGAGGCCCTCAAGGGAGCACGGGATATTATCGCTGAACGCATCAGCGAAAACGGCGAGGCACGGAGCAGGATCAGGCTGCTTTTTGGAAGGAAGGGCAGGATAAAAAGCGCAGTTTCCAGGGGTAAAGAGGAAGAAGGAACTAATTTCAGGGACTACTTCAACTGGGAGGAACCAGCCGCACCAGCTCCTTCTCACAGGATACTCGCCATGTTCAGGGGTGAGAAGGAAAAATTCCTGAGCCTGTCCATCCTTCCCCCTGAAGAAGAAGCTCTGAGAATTCTCAAGAAGCTGTTCGTCACAGGTGGATCAGCTGATTCACGTATTGTGGAAGAGTCTGTCATAGACGGCTACAGGCGACTGCTCGCACCGTCCATGGAAACAGAGCTGAGAAATGCCCTCAAAAAGAAAGCTGACCGGGAGGCGATCTCTGTTTTCGCGAGAAATGTCAGGGAAATGCTCCTCGCTCCCCCGCTGGGTCCGAAAAACATCCTCGCAGTGGACCCCGGTTTCAGGACAGGCTGCAAGTTCGTCTGCCTCGACAGGCAGGGGAAACTTCTTCATCACGGTGTTATTTTTCCTCATCCTCCAAAGCGGGATGAGGATGGAAGCGCTGCGATCATAAGGGCTGCAGTTGAAAAGTACCAAATTGAAGCAGCAGCTATCGGGAACGGAACTGCGGGTAGAGAGACAGAGCGTTTCTTCAAAAAAATAGGGCTGCCGTCATCGGTTATCATAACCATGGTGAACGAAAGCGGAGCCTCAGTTTACTCGGCTTCGGAAATCGCCAGGCGGGAGTTTCCGGATCATGATATAACCGTTCGGGGAGCAGTTTCTATAGGACGGCGGCTCCTCGATCCCCTTGCTGAACTCGTGAAAATTGACCCTAAATCAATAGGTGTCGGGCAGTACCAGCACGACGTGGACCAGAAGGAGCTGAAAAACGCTCTCGAGACGGTTGTTGAATCATGCGTTCACGCCGTGGGAGTCGATCTGAACACAGCAAGCCCGGAGCTTCTCTCCTTTGTGTCAGGGATAACCGCGGGGATGGCTTCCCAGATAGTAAATTACAGGGAAACCAACGGCCCGTTCCCAACAAGGCGCGAACTCCTTAAAGTTCCGCGCCTCGGGCCGAAGACCTTCGAACAATCCGCCGGGTTTCTCAGGGTGACAGGAGGCCCGGAACCTCTCGACGCCAGTGCTGTCCACCCCGAACGGTACACCCTGGTCGAAAAAATGGCTTCAGACCTCGATTGCTCTGTTGAAGAACTTCTGAAAAATGCGGAAAAACGAAAAGAAATAGATACCAGCCGATATGTTTCAGGCGACGTCGGACTCCCAACCCTGGCTGATATTATGAAAGAACTGGAAAAACCCGGACGGGATCCCAGGGATACATTCGAAGTGTTTTCCTTCAGGGAGGGTGTGGAAAAGATCGAAGACCTGGCATCGGGAATGGAGCTTGACGGGGTGGTGACCAACACCACATCATTCGGAGTCTTCGTGGATATCGGCGTACACCAGGACGGGCTCGTTCACAAAAAACACCTCCCATCCAAAACCCCCGCCGAGCTCCACCCGGGGCAAAAAATCCGTGTATCCGTCCTTGAAGTTGATCTTGAGCGGAAGCGCATTGCCCTCTCCATGAAGAACAAGGGAAAGGGAAAAAAATCATGACTTCCCCGAAAGTAGTTGTGATCGGAGGAGGAGCGGCAGGTCTTATTGCTGCCGGACGCGCTGCAGAGTGCGGTGCCAGGGTAATTCTCGTGGAAAAAAACCAGGCCCTCGGCGCGAAACTGATCCTCAGCGGAAAAGGCAGGTGCAATATTACCAATGGGGAGGAGGACATTGACCGTTTCCTCTCCTTTTACGGCAAAAAAGGAAAATTCCTTTATTCGGTTTTTTCCCGTTTCGGCCCGCGGGAAACACTGCTCTTTTTTGAAAAAAGAGGACTCCGAACAGTTATGGAGCGGGGAAAACGTATCTTTCCGGAGAAAGGTGGTTCGGAAAAGGTAATCAACTGCCTCATTGACTACCTGAAAGAGGGGCGGGTCGAAATCTACAGAAGCCGGGAAGCTCTCAACCTCGAATTCCGCAACGGAAGGGCGAAGCGGTTTATATTACGTGGACAGGAAGTGGAAGGCGATGCCTTCATCATATGTACCGGGGGCAAATCATTTCCAAAAACAGGCTCCAGCGGTGACGGCTATCGTTTCGCACAGAGAGCAGGACACACGATCATCACTCCGAAGCCTGCGCTTTGCCCGGTGAAGCTCAGGGACAAATGGCCTCTCCCTGCAAGAGGGCTCAACCTGAAAAATGTTTCCCTTTCCCTGTTTCTGGACGGGGTCAAGATTTCAGAGCGTTTCGGGGAATTGCTTCTGACCCACTTCGGCATCAGCGGCCCCATCGCCATGGACATGAGCAGGGAGATCGATGATGCCTGCTCGGGGGGGTCCGCAGAACTGTACCTCGACCTGAAGCCGGCGCTTTCCCTGGAAATCCTTTCTGCACGCATCGGAAGGGATTTTGAAAAATATGCCGGCAGCGCATTCAGAGAATCTCTCAAAGATCTTCTTCCCCGGGGTATTATTTCCTCCGTACTTGAAAAATCTGCCATCCCTGCAGAAAAAAGGGTTTCCGATATTTCATCGGAAGAAAGGAACAGTCTCGCACGCCTGTTAAAAGCCATGCCACTCGTTCCCTCCGGGTTGCTTGGTTTCGACTGGTCCATCGTGACCAGCGGGGGCGTCAGCCTGAAAGAAATAGAACCAGCGACCATGAAGTCAAAACTGGCGGAGAATCTCTTTTTCGCAGGGGAGATACTTGATATTGACGGTCCTACAGGCGGATTCAACCTTCAGATGTGCTGGAGCACGGGCTACATGGCAGGAGAAAGCGCAGCAGGAATCTTTGCCCTCCCGGAAGAAAGCGGGCGCAGGTCCAATGATGATCTACAGGCGAAAAATCCGGTGTAGTTTCTTTATAACGTTTCTTCTTTTTGTTTTCACCCTTTCCTGTGCCGCCGCTGCCGGGGAAGAAATAACCAGGGTACTTCTTCTTCATACCCTGTCTCCTGAAGACATCTGGACACAACAGGCGACAAAAGGCATCCGCTCCGCGTTCGCCGATCAGCAATCTTCCACCGAGATCTACATCCAGTACATGGATGTAGCCGGCGCACTTCGCTCTGACAGGCCTGAGCAGACGATGAAGCTGAAAAAACTCATCCGCGCCAAACTGCCGCCGGGATCTCTTGACCTGATCATAACTACAGGAAACGAAGCGGCATCATTCCTTCTCGTCAACGAGGAAGGACTTTTCGAGGGAGTTCCAATCGTTTTCTGCGAACTGACAAACACCTCCATCCTTTCTGTTTTTCCGAGACACCGGGGAACAGGGGTGTATTCCACTTCTCCCGTCTCCCTTCTTCTTCGTGAGATAATACGCCTGCACCCGGGCACTCCCATATCGCTCGTCGCAGATCTTACACCCGCAGGGCTCAGAGACCTGGCGCATTTTCACAACCACCTCAACAGTTTGTCGAAGCGTCCGGAAATTGTGACACTGGCCGGACTTTCCCCTGAAAAAGTTCCACTGTACCGGGAATCGCTTTCCAGGGAAACTGTAGTGGTGTTCGGAACGTGTGCGCGAACCCTTTCCGGCGCGCCTATACTTCTGGGAGAAATGATCGAGGCTTTCTCCTCCCTTTCACCATCGAATCCCATATACACCATCCAGGAGGAAGGAGTTTCCCTGGGCGCACTGGGCAGCGTCGCGGGCAACGCTTTTTTAAAGGGCAGGCGTACCGGTGAAATAGCGCTCAGGATACTCGGGGGCGAATCACCCGCATCTATTCAGCCTGAACTGATGGACAGCAATGCCATGATTTTCGACTTTCGGAAAATGAGCGAATTCGGGATAACGAGAAGCAGGCTTCCGCGGAACAGCATCGTCATAAACGACCCGGCGGATCTTCTCCGAAAATATGGCCCTATAGCCGCCTTGAATATTTTTGTATTCACCGTCCTCGGAGGGCTCGCAGTTTTCCTGAGGAAAAAGATCGCCCGGCGAAAAGAAACGGAAAAGGACCTTCTGGAACGGTCAAAATACTGGGAAACACTCTTTCAGCATTCCCCTGAAGGAATAATAGTATACGACAGCTCGGGAAAAATTATAGAAGCCAATACCAGGTTCCGCTCCCTGTTCTCCCTTTCCCGAGAACAACTTTCAAGTGAAAGTTTATCGTCCGTTCTCCCATGGGAGAACGGAACCCTTTTACGGAAGGATTTTTTTCCTGAAGGAAAGACACCGTCGAAGGAAGCCATCATTCCGAACAGAAACCTGGTCCCTCTCACTACGTCTTTTTTGCCTTTTTCCCTATCGTCCGGCAGAGAAACAACCTTTTGTGCGCTGGTCCATGACATAAGCGGAAGAAAAGCTATGGAGTCGGAACTTTCAGACCGTGTTCTTTTTCAGGAAAGGCTGGCATCGGTTTCCACCAGGTTTCTCCTCTCGCAGGATTACACCGGATCGATCCAGTACGCTCTTGAGACGATACGCCTGCTCGCAGATGCAGAAACAGCATCTCTTTTCAGGATTCCCGGGCAAAACGGAACGCTCCTCCCAGAGCATGAAGCCATCGGTCCCGGGCCCGGCCCTTCTCTCGCAGAAGTAATCACATCCACATCAGAACAGGACAGTTTCTGGAAGACATCGATCTTCAACGAAGAATTGCATCGTCACTTCTCATTTATCCCCGGGGATATTACCGACCCCGATTTTCAGAAGGAGCGGGACGCATTCATCAAAGAGGGGATCCGTTCACTTTCGGTCTTTCC
>Ga0172382_10002618_pt1 | contig 29740 bp, 37 predicted proteins | sample Leawel138RmetaG_FD_122245 | JGI IMG/M metagenome (GOLD analysis project Ga0172382, IMG submission 122245) | Leachate microbial communities from a municipal landfill in Southern Ontario, Canada - Leachate well 138R metaG | ecosystem: Engineered > Solid waste > Landfill > Unclassified | place...
ATATTTACCTAACCGCTCGGCAGTGTATTATGCACATACACACATAAGCACATATGGCACTAAGCACATATGGCCCCGCCTGTTCTGCATCTTTACCTAAATGGAGTATCCAGCATGTCGAACGTCCCGATGACCTTCATGCACTTCGCGACCGAAGCCGACGCGGCCACCGGCCACGCGATGATCGACGCGGAATGCCGCAAACTCGGCATCACGCAAACCCTGCGCACCCGTGCTGATCTGTCCTGCATCCCCGCCATCGCGGCTCTTGCGCTCGATGACAGCGGCCTGCCTCTGGCCTACGAGAACTCCTACCACTGCGACCATTGCAACCAGAGCTGGACCGACCGCTGGTCCTGCGCGGTGGATGACGAGTGTGCTTGCTGCGGCAAGGACTTCTCCCCCGAGGAAACGACCCTCCGCATTCCTGAACCCTATGCAGACCTCTTCGAGATGCTGCCTGAAATCGCATGGTGAACGATATGACCGATCAACCCATCCTCGCCTTGGCACCAACCTTCTCGCGCTTTTCGCGGGAAATGCTCAACAAGCGTGAAGCTCCCAGCTTCACCGGCTGGAAACTCTTCGACCTCGACACCGACGAGAGTGCCTTTGCCTCGAACGATGCTCTGCTGCTGCGCAACCGTCTGGTTCAATTCGCGACCAACTCAGCGACCTCGGAGTGTCTGGCGGCATTCCTGCCGATCATACCCAGCACCGAAGAGGATTGGGCGGCTGCGAGCGAAGTCCTATCCAGCGTTTCTGATGATGAGCTGCCCCTCGCCTTCGCCTGCTATGCACCACTCACCCTGCAACGTCTCATGGAGACGCTGACCGAGACAATCCACGACGAAATCCCCGGCTACGACGACCCCGAGGATTTTCGCGAGGATGACTTTGACAACCACCCCTACACGCCATTGCGCGAAGCTCTTGCGGAGCTGTTCACATGACCCAGATCGCACTGTATGCGCTCTTCATCCTTCGGGATGGAGAGCTGGAACTTTCGTTCCACCACACCGAGGAAGAGCGCAGCGCTGCTGTGCAAACCAGCATAGCTGAAATAGCCCGTAGCATCGGCCGCAGTGCGGCCGAGTTTACCCAGACTGTCGAGCTGGAAGAGCGCTATGAGCAGGCCACTGGCAGGCAGCTGGAATTCTTGACCGAGGACGTGACTGTCCCTGTGACGCATCCGGTCCTAATCCAGGTGATCGCGCTAATTGATAGCGCCATGAAGGATCTCAAATCCTCTGCAAGCCCGCCCTATGTGCCGCTGTCCTACCTGCGTAAAGCCATGCAGCTGCTACAGGGCGAAGCCTAAACATCGTGTCGGCCGCGCCTTGCGACCGACAAAGGAACGGGCAGGGGCGCTGGGCACCCCTGCGCCATCCGATCAGAAGCTGTAACCGACCTTGACGCCAACTCCCCATGCGTAGCTGCCTTCCAGCTCCGCAGCCGCCGTGGCAGGCGTCCCCATCGAGGGATTGGCATCGCCCAAATCGGCATAGGTGACAGCTGTCGTCACCTTCATCTGATCCTGCGTGTAGATCGCGGCCAAGGTGACGCTCTTGCTGCCGTTCGTCGGGGCAAGCGGCGAGACCATATCATCCCCAGCCTTCTCATAGCTAAAGCTCACAGCACCAGACCAACTCTCGCTGAAGGCATGGCCAATGCCGAGCGTGTATGTCGTGGAGTCGTCCAGATCGACAAGACCATGCCCTGTAACCTGCCACAGCCTTTCAGGATCGATACGGAAGCTGGACCAGTCCACCCAGCGGATCGATCCGAACAAAAGCGTTTTCGGAGTTAGCCCCGTTTGGAATGCGAGGTTCCATGATTCAGGCGTTGACACCCTAAGAGGCGATGAGCCGTCCAGGAGCGGCAGAGCCGGGGCCGGGCCGGGACCATCCGGGTCAATAAGCGGTCCCCGCTCTGTGGCCCTGAAATCGTGGTTTATGGGCGAATTATAGGTCAGGCTTACGCGAGCGCCGATCTCCGGTTTTTCCCAAGACACCCCAGCAAGCCAACCAAATGCCGTGTCATGGTCAACGCTCATGTTATAGCCGCTGACAGGCCCGAAAGCTGCGCCGCCAACGGATACACTGCCGTCCGTCCGTGACGCTCTGATCCCGGCATGGACCCCAAATGGGCTGTCCGGTATCTCATACCGAACGACGCCCGTCACGTTCACGCTGCTCACATCGACGCTCGTGCCGCCGAGCATAGCGGACCCGCCAACTGGATAAAGCAGATCGGCCCCAAACGGCTGATCGACAATCAAAGCGGCTGACCACTGGTCATTAAGCTGCTGCTTATACGCAAAGCCGATGCTGTTATACGAGCCAAGGATATTGCCCGTTCCTGCACCGGGGCCGAAAGGTGTCTGGTCACGCCCAGAGGCGCTGGGCGACACATGGCCATAGCTCAACTCAAGATAGTTTCCCTCTTCAAAAAGAGGGCCGAGGAACTGACCGCCGCGCTCAATGCCACCGGCAAGGATGGGACTGCTCCCAAGCAGGAGCAATCCAGCCCCCAGAAATGACACACGTTTCACAAAGTCTCCTAACTGCTATCGCTTTCCAGAAAACGCTTCAGGCTAAGTCCAGCCATCAGCCCGAACGGCGGCAGCGCCAAGGAATAATGCCCGCAGGGCAACTCCTTCAGGACGGGATCGGCACCAGCCGCCTGTAGCTGCCCTACGAACCTTCTGGTCAGGTCAGGCAGCACCACGGTGTCGCGGCGAGCGAGCACCACATGCAAATTGAGATCAGACCGGGCGAGGCGCTGGGCGTAGCACCCCAGATCGGCTGGCCCCCACGCCCTTCGCAAACCAGAAAGGTCCACGGCAGGCTCAAGGCTCTGTCGTATGGCGCGAGTGGCGCGACCAGACCACACCATATCCGCAAGGCTATCGGCCGTCAGGAACAACGACGCTTTGGACACAGCAGGATCATGTGCAGCAACCAAACCAGCCACCCACGATCCCAAGCTCATCCCCAGAACCGCAATCTGGCGAAAGCCACGATCAGCCAACCACCGGACTACCGCTCGCCCATCCAACACCGCCTGACGCACCGATTGCAGCGTCCTGCCCACATTGGCACTAAGCATGTAATCTGCATGGGCAGCGCCGGGGCGGCTGCGCTCGAAATGATAAGGCATCGAAACTTCGACCACGGTCCAGCCAAGGCGCGCAAAATAGCCCGCAAGAGCACTTTGCCGCGAAGACGCATTCCAATGATGGAAAACGATCAGCGCCCTTTGGGATGGCCCATTTTGGGTAATCTTGGCCGTAACTCGATCATTGGCAGGCATATGCGACTGCACTGCTGACGGGAAACGTAACCAACCGTCCTCCGCATCTATCCGAGGGGCGTATCCAGCTGGCATATCATAATAGGCGGGATCAGCCTTCGCGGTGTCTGCCCAGCCGCAGAACTCATCAAATGACAGACCCGCCCCTGCTTGCGGAAAAGCAAGCTCCGAGCCGACAACGAAGTCTTCGAGAGACTTGGCCTGTTCTCCACGAACCGCCCGGCTCTCATCCCACCGATCCAGCAATTTAAGAAACACTGCGCCCCCCTCGAAAATCTCGCTGTTTTCCCAGCGAGAACTCTGGATCGAAAATGGCGAAAATTGCGATTATCGTTGACACGCCGAGCAGCACCACCCACCCGATGAAGGCATCCATCAGGAAATATGAGGCACAAAGAATAGCGACGACGAAAATCATTTTTCTGGCAAGAACTTTATCCGTTGAATGGAGTCGAAACCGAATAATACCATAGAAAAAAACAAAGCACGTCGCCAAAAGAACGACCATACTGCTAAATTGGTTTGGCATACTTACATCGATATATGATCTTGTTTCGCTCGTGATGTTCATAAGGGAATGAACATCCATCATCATCCAGACGACAATGTTTTCAGCATCAGATGCAAGATAGAGGCTTTGCAGCTTCATTGCTGTCGCGGTTAGAATAACGAGGATCGAGCACCTGAAAACGCCGCTCATGATAATCCGCGTCAACAACCGGCCATCCTCGGACACAATCTCCCCCACATCCACCTTGAGGTTGTCGGCCAATTTACCGCAGTCATCGACTATCGCGTAAAGAAGGATCAGGCCCACAAAGAGGGCATAGAAGCACACACTCATGTAGAGATAAGTCAGCCCGGTGAAAGCTATGGATTCCGTCACTGATACCATTTCAGGTCGTATCAAGGCCAAGGTGCCCCAATCTATCGCATAGTCACTCTGCCCACTTAGCAGCGGCCCCAGCCGCACCCCAACCCACTGGATCACGCCTGCGAACACGGAGCAGATAAGAAATACCGCCCAGAAGGTGAGGGATGACGCTTCGACGTTGTGCATCCAGGGCTTAACCGTGTCGCCCGCAGCAACTTGCGAGGTAAGCAGCTGTCGGCCCTCACGCTTCCAGTATAGCAGCGCCTCAACCACCAGCCCAAAGAACAGCGGCAGGAAGAGCATGAACACAAATGTCCAATTCGGTGCCCACAGATAGCCCACTTGCTTGTCTACGCCGCCATGGTCGTAGCTGATATTGTGAACGCCGATGATGAACGACAAAAAGCCCAGCGCCACGGCACCAGCGAAGACCACGGCAGGCAAATCGAGTGACGAGCCTCGGCTGAACAATCCTTCCGATGCTCTGGCCAAGCGGAACTTCTTCCGTTGATCCTTGGTTACGGAGGGGATTGGCACAGGACGCGGCACAGCATCCAAGGGAGCGTCCGGCGTCCCTTCAGCGGGGGGATCGCGGCGTGTCTCGGGTCCATCACGCTTCTGCCGCCTCTGTCGTCTCTGCACCTCTAAGGCGGCGGTCAACGCAACTTGCCAGTCGGCCGTTGCCGCTGGATCGTCACAGCCAAAGACCCGTGCAAGCCACCGGATATTCTCGGCACTTATGCCTCGGTCGTTGTCTTGAAACCAAAGCTGCACCGTCCGCAGCTCAATGCCAGCTCTGTTGCCATCGATCTCGGAAATCGCGGTCGCAAGCAACTCGGGAGTCCATGAGCCAGAGGGAAATCCATCATCACCAACCGACCGACCAGCGCCAGCAGCAGCCAGTTTTTTGAACATCTGCTTGAAGGAGCTGCCGTCACTGTGCGGTGCAACGAAATATTTTCCCTTCTTTATCAACTACATGAACGCCTTCGTTTCGTTTTGTTTCGCCCGAATTCGTAACGTATCGTGCCGCCATCATCAACTTCAATTAGACCTTCACGGGCCAACCGGCGTGTTTGCGCATCTGGCACGATTTCAAAGCCTTGCAGCGCACCTGTCGCTGTGATGCCTTAGCAATACCGACTTCCAGAAGGACGAACACATGGCACAAATCCTGTTCCTCGACCGCCTGCGACAAGAGAGACACCTGAACCAGACCGCATTTCGCCAACTCGCAGACAAGCACCTATGGCCTGATCTATCCCGCAAGCGGGAAATACTGCGCTCTTTTGGAAACCCGACTGCGACCATACACGATGGTTGCAATGACGGTCCCGCCGATCACATCATGCTGATGTTCTCCGGCACCGGGCCGCTCGAAGGATACTCTTTCGGATACGCTATTCGCTGCCATGCGGAGACCAGCATCAAGGCGGAAATTCATGTTTTTGACGCCGCCAGAACGTCCTTACTCTCGAAGGAGATAAGCTCTTGCAGAATTTCAGATTATACGCGCGATTGGCTGCGGTCCTCATATAACACCGCCCTTGAAGTAATCTCGCCCGTCTCGCAACCGTCTCGCTCTTCAAACGCGGTGCGATCCTAAATCGTCAGGCTGATCCTCGGCCAAATCTCTTTGCCCGTCCGCGAAAAAATAACGGAATTATCTGCGCCTGCTATTGTTGCGCGAACGACAGGACAGCCGGTTTTATCGCTCAACCACTCATACCCCCTTTGCTCTTCGCCGGGAGTTATCTTACCTGTCGGAAAGATCATCACAGAGCGGCCGGAAATAAGAGACTTTCGCAGGGATCGAATGGATAATGCGTGATCTGCTGATAGCGGGATAACTCTCCCCAATCCGCGCCTCTCCAAAAATTGGAGTAGACGCCTCGTCGTCGCGTTTTCGACTGCATATTTTGGCGTCACCGCATAATCCATGCTCACCGGAGCGGCCAAGGCGAGTATAACGCCATCAAGAAGGCTCTGATGGTTGCAGATCACGATGCTGGGCTGCGAGCTTACTACGCCAGCTTGCTCGGTAAGCGTCACGCGAACCCGCAGCAAACCCAGCACAACCCGTCTCCAAAGTTTCATTACCGTCAGCCCGTTGGTGTCAATTCGATCTGGTGTCGATCCGGGCCACGCATCCCGGATCGCGGTCGCAGTTGCGAACAGACGGAATGCGCCTGGTGTAGATCGTCACCGCATTGGTTCCATCCGCCTTCTGCTCGACCCTCACGGCATCGCCCAGAAACGACATGCTTTGCGCGAAGCCCTGCAAGGACTGCTGAACCTGTTCCTGAAGATCCACAGCATGAGACAGCGCCGCGCGATGCTGTTCAAGCTCTTCACTCGTCGCGGCTGCGAGGGCCTGATACCGGGCCTTCTCGTCCGCGATCTCCGTAGCCGCCGCCCGAACCTCGGCCACCATCCCAGCGCCACCGATTGAAAAATAGAGCGTGGGCACCAAGAGCAGGAGAGCGACCACGCCAGCCCCGACCAGGCCAAAAGTCAGCTTCCTGATCTGGGCATCCTTCTTGGCCGTCAGTTCATCCAGCTGCGCCTTGGACGCCGCAACCTCGCGCTTAAACACCTTCACGACCTCGACCGTATCATGCAGATCGCGTTCAGCGTCCTTCACCAAGACGCTTTTCGTTTCGGCAGCCGTCTTCTTGAAATCGGTCAGAAAACCGCTGATGGTCTTGCGGGCGTCCTCGACCGCCTTCGTGGTCTGAGCGGAAGCGAATTCTAGCTCCGCGTTCTGAACCGACGCAGCATCACTCGCTTTTTTGACAAAGCTCTCAAGCAGCGAAGCCAGTTGCTTGTCTGTCGCTTTCACCGCATCGCTGGCGCGAGCATCAAGCGCCTGCGCCACGGCTTCCGAGATCGTGGGCCGCAATCCCTCGATCTGGGCCTGAACCTCGTCCTTGATGCGCTTTGCGCCCTGTCGCGCCGCTTCCTCGATCAAGAGGATCTTCGGGTCATCAATTTGCCCGAACCCATCGTTGAATGCCGGTCCCGTCAGAACGACCGGCCGTCGCGCTTTCGCCGCAAGCTCGGCATCCTCACCAACATATCGAACCGTAAGCGCTTGAGGCTCTGCCTTGACCAGCTCAAAACCGATCTTTCCCAGATCGGCAATCACATCGCCGCGCGAGCGCAGCTCGCCCGCCATAACCGCATCTTCGACAAAGGCAGTCAGCGCCGGTCGCACCCCTTTGTTCGCGCCCCTATCGGCCAGCTGGAAGCCGGGCCGGATACCTGCCCTGTGGCGCGGCATCGGGTCTTGCAGATCGAAAGTAAGTGCCTGCACCCGCGTCCAGAGCGGGGCCTTGTCGATCATTACCTTCGGCAAGGGCAGCGGTGCCTGCTCGGCCTTGTTCCACAACGGCAGCAGGAACCGCAATTCGTGCCCTGCCCCCCAATTCAGATGATGCCAGACGATTTCATAGTGCTCATGCCGCGCGAAATCGGGGAAAAAATCCGCCTCCCAGCGCTCCGCTATGCGCCGCAGGAACACGTCATCTTCTGGCTCTCGACTGGCAAACACGATAGCCCCGGCCAGAGCGCGAGGCTGGCCCTGTATCGCCGCCTGGACCGCCTTGGTGCCCGTCTTCTTGAATGCGGCCTCGACCGCTGGCAACCGGCCAATCAGCTCGATCACGCGCGGGTTGTTCTGTCGATCCAGAAACCCGGTGTCCTCAACCTTTGCCGCATCACGCGGAATGTCATCAAAGCGAAGCAGCATGGCTCCCTCCTGTGTCAGTTGGCCGAAGGGGCCGAAATTTCCCGGTAATAGTCCACGCCGCGCTCTGTGACTCCGTATCCCGATCCGGCGACCTCGCCATCCTCGGTGAAGAGGCCGTTGCGATATTGGCAGTATCCTCGCTCCGTCAGATCGCGCAGGAAGCCTCTGGCGACCTCTTTCGGCATCCACTCCGTGGTAAAGTGCTTGAGCCTGTAGAACGTCTCGCAGCGCCCGAATGGCGCTTCTCCTTCGATCATGACCGACAGGATATGCCGGTCAAAGAAAACCCTCGCCTCGGGGCATCCGTCAGCCTGTGCCATTGATCCCTCCCCACTGCTATTCTCGCGGATCGACCGCAAGCGCCCCGATCCGATCAGGCCGGAAGCCTGCCCAATGTTCATCATCGGCAACGACCACCGGCGCTTGCCGGTAGCCCAGCGTCTCCACAAAGGCATAAGCCTCTGCGTCCTCGACCAGATCGATCAGCTCGTAGGGAATGCCCTTCGCCTCCAAGGCTTTCGTGGTAGCGGTGCATTGGACACAGCCAGGCTTGGTGTAAACGGTCACGGTCACGTCACTCTCCTTCTCTTGGGAAAAGCCGGTCTATCGTTGCGTGGATGAAGGCAGCGCCCGCCTGAATCATAGACAAGGTAAAGAGCGTGGTTATCAGCCAGATCATGATCTGGGTGAGGGCGACAGAAACAACCCGACCCGCATCTTGCATATCACCCAGCGATGTGACCTGCCCTTTGCTCGCGACCGAAGCGAAGAAAAATATCAATCCTTCCGTCACGGGCAGCGTTAGTCCTTGCAGTTTGAACCAAATCGCCACGCCGATAAAAAACAGGATCACCCGTTCCCATCGCAGCCCTTCATCAGGTTTAGCCCGCATTGTGACTACTCCCCTCAATCCATATCGTCGTTCTCGATCACAACATCATCGTCGTCATCGTCATCGGCCACCATCACGCCAGCGGCTCTCTTCGCAGCCCGCTCTTCGGCGGTCTTCATCTTCACAGCATCCAGAAGGCGCTGAACCTCGGCCTTGGCCTTCTCGTGCTCGGATTGGTCATTCCCAAGGGCCAGCACCATGTAGGAGAGCGAGGTTTTCAGATCGTCTTCGCCATGCCCGAGGATCTGGGCAAAGAACGCCGACTTCGTGCGGCGCATCGACCCGAACCGCGCATATGCCAGCTCGGCATAAAGAGCGCGAAGCCATTTGACCGAGAGCTTTTCCAGCAGCTCTTCTGTCATTCCTTCAATGTTTGAGAGAGAACCGCGCAGCTGCGCGTTGAACCGGCCGCTCTCGCCAGAATTCAGATCACGGTAATCGAAGCCCTGCCAGCGCTGCCCCAGCTTGGATTCCCGAATTTCTTCCATCGCCTTGAGGACCAAGGGAACAGTATCCACCTTTCCGTGCGGGACAACCGGGATACGATAGGTCGCGCCGTGCATGGTGCCCTCGGCACCGCGCGTCTTTGCTTGGCCGGTGAATTCCAGCACATACTTCTGACGAACGCGCCCTTTTTTGACCTGCTCGACAACCGGCGTGAACTCGCCATCACGCACGACTTCAATAAAGCGCCGCCCGGTCAACCCCATGACGCCCAACGCCTTCTGGCGCACGTCCGTGCTTTCCAGCCACTCGACAAATGCCGCAACCATTTGCTCCGGGTTGGGGCACAGAACAAGGTTCTCTGCGCGAGACTTCACCGCCTTGGTATAATCGCGGTTCAGCGTCTCGATCATACCCTCGGGAAAGGTGATGATCGCCAGAACACGGCCTTCCAGCTCGCGGCGCTCGTCACCCTCGTCCAGCGACTCGAACCATTCTTTGATGCCTGCCCGAAACTTCACGATGTAGAGTTTCTGCGACCCAAGGGCCTTATCCGAGAACTCTTCGCGCTTGGTGTTCCAAGCAGCTGTGAGCCGTCCCTGCCAGCCATGCTGGCCGACCATCAAGGAAACCTGGTGCGCAAATTCATCGATCTTCTTGGTAAGGGGATAGCGAGCCATATACCTCAACTCCTGTCGGGTTTGTTTAGGTATATATAAAACAGGGCGAGCCTGCTGGCAAGCTATTTCCAAGGTAAACATTATTTTTACCTAATCACCCGAATGAAGGCGTCTGGGTATCCCGACCGCCGCGCCCATCCCGCGAGCACTTCTGCTGTGTTGCGCTCTGTTTCCGGCATCAGGACGAGATACCATGAGCCTTGACGCCCCAGGCGGGCCTCAAGCCCCACAGCGCGGATGCGCTCGATCTGCCCCTCTGCGTTTTCTTGACGCCTGAACGCACCAACCTGGACATAGCGAGCACCAGTCGCAACTGGCCCGCCCTGTCCAAGGAAGACATTCACATCGAGCACCCGCGATAGGTGCCGAGGCTCCGGCAGCGAGTCCCATTCCATGTCCTGCGCCACGGCCGGAACACCCCCAAGGGCCACCAAAGTCGCAACCGCCAGTATCAGCTTCGATCTCACCGCCTCATCCTTTCTTTTGTGGTGAAGGTCCGCGTTCATGCGCGAGCCTTGCGCTTCCGTCCGGTCGTAGCCTTGCCCGATTTCGATCCGTGCGAGTCGATCCACTTGGAAAGAGACGACTTCGATTTGAGGGTTTCCGGGGGTATCTCGATCCCTTTCTGTCCCGCGATCTTCTCGGCCAACTCAACTTGCTTCGAGCTGGGGCGATCATCGCCCTCACCTTTCGGCATCTGATCCTTGTGCGTGTCGATCCACGCCGACAGCTGCTTGCGATCTTGCAGAACCTCATCCGCCAAAGTGACGCCCAGCGCCCCTGCGATCTTACGGGCGAAAGCCAGCTGACTTTCGCTGGGACCGCCGCCCTCGGTCATTGGCCCCAGGAACTCGCGGCAGATGCGAGCATCCGAGGCCGCGCCTCGCGGCAGGCTGACACCATCCCGCTTCGCCTTTGCCTTCGCAGCGGCCAGCATTTTCGCGCTAGGGGGTTGCTTCACATCCACCTTGAGCGCACCGGCCCCTTCGGCGCGGCGCTTCATCGCCTCAAGCAAGCGCTGTGTCTTCATCAAGATTTCATCGATCACATGCCGGGGATCAGCTTCGCCCCGCAGAATCGCATCGAGCGCCATTTCCATTTCGGCGGTCGCGGCAGGATCAAGCCACTCCGGGCATTCCTTCATCAGCTCCCGGTAGAATTCCAGAGCGAGGGGCGAGGCATTGAGCCTGCCCTTCACCACCATGAAATAACCCTGCTTGATAAGCCCCGCGATGATGCTGTCGCGTGTCGCGGGCGTTCCAATCCCTTTGGCCTCTTTCAAGCGCTCGGCCTTCGCCGGATCGTCTGCAAAGCGCCAGGCTTCCTGCATGGCCTTGATAAGCGATCCTTCGGTGTAGAGCGATGGCGGCTTGGTCATCTTCGCGTCCACACCGGCATCCTTGGCCGTGGCCTGCGCTCCGTTCGGCCATGCCGGAACGGCGGGAAATTCTTCGCCATCCTCTTCGGATTCGGCAGTGCTGGCGCCCATGGCTTCACGCCAGCCCTCAACCTTCTCGACCACACCCACGGCCGAAAACTTCCGTTTCTCTGCCGACATGGAAATTTCGGTGCGATCATAGATGCGATCCGGCCCGACCGCCGCCAGATAGGTTCGGGCGATATGATCGAACAGCTTCCCTTCGTCCTGGCTCAACCGACTGTAGATTGCATCCCAATCCTCGACGGTCTTGATGTTAGGCACGATGGCGTGGTGCGATGATCCTTCCAGCGCCTTGTCCGAAAAGTGCCCGGTCTTGCCCTTACGGATTACCGGCGTCTGGTAGCTCACGCCCAGCTTGCCCAGCGCATTCAGCCCATCCAGCATCGCCTGCGCATTGCCGATCTCGACTTCTGGCAGATAGCGGTTTTCCGCGCGGGGATAGGTCGTGATCTTGTGCGTTTCATAGAGGGCCTGCGCCACATCCAACGTCTTCTTGGCCGACCAACCCCAGCGCGAAGCGTAGATTTGCAGCGTAGGAAGGTCGTTCAGCTTCGGGGGGCCTTGGCGCTTCTCTTCCTTCACGACAGACAAAGGCCCTGCCCATGTCCGCAGCCCGGCGACTACCGCCTCTCCTACCGCCTTATCGAAGATCCTCGCGTCCTCGCCCGGCCGATGGTTCAGCCTGACGACTTCGCCGTTGTGTTGCGCTTCCAGCCACAAATCCCAATAGGGACGCGGCGTGAACCCATCGACCTCGATCTGCCGCTTGCACACGATAGCCATGGTGGGCGTCTTCACGCGCCCCATGCCCATAGCCCCGCGCATCCCGTCCGGTTTCAGGGCAACCGTCGCGGCTCGGGTCGCGGAAAGGTTGGCGATCTGATCGACCTGGGCACGAGCGACAGCGGCTTGATAGAGCCGCAGATGCTCGCTGTTCGGCCGCAAGTTGGCGAATGCCTCTTGCAGGGATTTCTCATCCTCCGCATTAAACATAGCGCGGAAAACCTGCCCCTTGAATTTGAGATAGCGCGTCAGGTTCTCTCCGATGGCCTGCCCCTCGCGGTCACAGTCCGTCGCGATGATGACGCGATCCGCGTCTTTCAGCTCGGCCTTGATTTCACGCAGGAGCTTGTCTTTCCCGCCCGACTTGTCTTCGGAAAAGGGATAGAAACCTGATTCAGGGCGCAGTAGCTCGCAGCTCCACTTCGCCCAATCGGGATTGACCTCTTCGGGATCAGCCAAGCGGATGATGTGGCCGCGCAGGCCGATCACCCGCCCGAACCGATTGCCGACCGCAGCCTGGACGTTCCGGGCTTGGGACGGCTTTTCACATAGGACGATAGATTTCATGGGCGCATCCCCCCTTTTACTGGCGCGGCGGCGCTAGGGTTCGGCGCATTCTCACCCGGCGACACTGATCGCGCCTTGTCCAGCTGGGCCTCAAAGTTCACGGCCTCGTTGCGGTATCTCATGGCATCCGCCCGAATGTCTGACACCTGTGTCGTCAGCTCCCGGTTCTGCGCCGTCAGGTCGCGGTTTTCAGATACCAGGTGAGAAATATCCGCTCGCGCATTGGAGAGGCTGATCGTTGCCGCATTCAGCTTCTGTTCCAGCTCTCCAACTTTCGATGGCTCGTCTTGCAGCGCTTGAACCTGCTCTCGCAGACGAGCGTTTTCTTCGACGGTTTCGGCAAGCTGCCTGATCTTAGACAGGCCACCGCGCACAACCGCCGCAAGGGTCATGCCTCCGACGACGAGAGCCGCCGAAGATGCAGCTCCCACACCCACCGCTGCCGACACAACCGGAGCCGTCCCTACGGCTACGGCTCCGACAACCGCCAACCCGATCATTTGCCTCGGCGTAAGCCGATCAATGAAACTTTGCTTTTCGGCCTGTTCGCTCTCAGCCCGGCCTTCCATCTGAATATCAGACATGGGTCAATCTCCTACGCGGTGCCCAAGGCTCCCTGTGAGGGAAGCCTTGAGGCCATGCCCGAGTCAGAACGGGATCTCATCTTCATAGTCGTGCTGATCGATAGGGTTCCGGCCGTCGATAGGCGGGCCATCCGGCACCTTGCCTTTGCCCTTAGCCTTGCTGCCGCTTGCAGCACCCCGGCTGCTTTCACCGGATTGGGATTCATCGCGTTCGTTCGCCTCGCTGCGTTCAAGAGAGTGCAGCTTGCCGCCCATGGGCACGAGGACACCGCGATTGTAGACGGTCTTGCCGTCAACCTCGCGCCGGGATTCATTGTTCTCGCCTTCGACGTAGACCAACATGCCTTTGCGCAAGCGATCACGGCCATGCTTGATGCGATATTTGTCGAACGTCACCACGTTGTGGCCGACAGTGACCTCCTGCCACTGGTCGTTTTGGTCGCGGTAGCTGCGCGATGTAATCACGCGGACCCGCATGAAATCTCGACCGGCTGGCGTCTGCCCGAAAGTCGGATCGTCGGCCAGTCGGCCAAGCAACCGGACCTCATTGATGTTCAGCATTCCCCGAAACTCCTGCTTATGTTGACGACTTGCACGTTAGCTCAAGGTCAATCATAATTCAATCTAAATACAATCTGCAAAATGTTGAAGGGGAGTCCCATGAAGCCTGTTCAGGCGCAATTCGCCATCGCCATGATAGCCATGGGCGGCGGGACCGCTGCTGGTGGCGCGGTCCACAGCGCCAGCCAGTGGGGCTATGGCCCCCTGGGCTTGCTGTGCATCGTCCTGGCATTCACGCAGGCCAAGACAGCCCGAAGCGCTGCGCTGGTGGGCTGGGTCGGCGGTTTTTTCTACTTCGCTGCCGCTTTGCCCTTTCTGCTGACTGGCTATGCAGCCATTGGCATCACCGGCCTGAAACCAGTGATCGGCGTTGTCGCCCTCTATGCTTTGTTGTCGCTATGGTGGCCGGTCGCATTCGCATTGGCCTTCCGCTACGGGCGAGGCATCTACGCCCCCTTCCTCCTGGCGGTCCTATGGAGTGTCGCGGAGCTGTTGCGCAGCTATGTCTTCCCCGCGATCCCCGTGGCGCAAATCGCCTCGATCCTCTCCCAGATGCCCATGGTGCAGCTCTCGCGCTTTGTCAGCGTCGAGCTTCTGGGCACATTCCTGATTGCGATCTGTGCGACAGCGGCTTTCGATGTGGCTAACCGCCGCTGGCCTCTTGGAAGTATCGCGCTGTTTCTTGGCGCGTCAGTTCTCGGCCTCTGGGCCAACAAACCCGTGCCGCTCCCTGAAATGCCCCGCATCGCCTCGATCAGCACCACAATCCCGCAGGCCGAGCGCTGGAACGACGCCCTGATGCCCGCATACATCGCTGATCTAACCGACCGCACCCGAGCGGCCTTCGATAATGGGGCCGAGCTGGTGATCTGGCCCGAGGTTGCTGTGCCGTTTTTCCACGACGAGCTGACGGCCGAGCTGGCCGCAGCAAAGCCGCCCGAGGGCGCATATCTTGCCCTGGGCATCATGACACCTATCGAGGCCGAACCCGGCCGGTTCTGGAACAGCTTCTTGATCCTGGATTCCGATCTGAACGAAGTCGCCCGGTATGATAAGCGCCAGCTCTTTCCCTTTGGCGAATACATCCCCTATGCGGAAGAGCTTGAACGCCTCTTTGGGATGAGCACGATTGCCGCCAGCCCAAACGCGATAGCACATGGCTCTGGATCGCCGCTCATAGCCCTTCCGGGCCTTCCCGGCACCATCGTGGCCCAAATCTGCTATGAAGGCTCCTACGCCGTCTCTCGCACCGACAGGGGCGCTGCTGGGGCATACATCATCAATATCAGCAATGACGCCTGGTGGCCCGGCGTTGGCGCTCGCTTTGTCGAACAGGAAGCCCGGCTGCGGGCTATCGAGGCAGGCTTGCCGTTGGTCCGTGTTCCGAACAAGCACCCCGCCGCAACCTTCGACGCGAGGGGGAACCTGCTGTGATGGATCAATCAGTCGCCGCCTTGGGTGTTGTCCAGGCTGTCGGCCATATAGCGGTTAAAAAGGGGCAGGATCGCTTCTTCCATGCAGTTTTGGCAAACGCGAGCGCCAGGCACGAGGGCGGTGTTGACCATGAACATATCATTAGCCTCAAAGCGAGATGAGCACCCAATGCAATCCGTGTATAGGATCAGTGCCCCCGCACGTTTCGGCTTTTTGGCCCTGACGGGTTCCGCGCCAAATATCGCAGACTGTTCTATTGCTTTGCGCCGTTCATTCCGCGTCGTCTTGGGAGGCTCTATGTGACCAACAAGGTCGGACGCTAAATCCAAATCGCTGTCGTCTTGGCCCCATTCACTCTGTGAGAGTGCATACGCGCGAATGTGCTCCGCAATCACCTCTACCGGCAATCCAAACTCGACTTCCAGAACACGACCGCTTGCACCATCCAACACTCGCTTCACCATATAAGCCTTCATCTGCCCCAGACGCTGGCTTATCAACGAGGGTGAGCAGTCAAAATACCGGGCAATCTCGGCGGCAGTAAATCCGTTAGAGAAAAGCACCATAGCTTCCAGGTCACGGTCAATTCGTTTCAAAGCCCTGTCAAACCCTATGAAGACGGCGCTTCGCGCAAGGCAAACACCGGGTGCAAAATTTCCCTACGGCCCGAGGCATCGCAGGCGCGGATATAGCCGACCTGCACAAAGTCAGGCGAACGGCGGGCTGCGTCAATCACAGATTTGAGGGCGATAGGCTGGCGCATCACTAGACCCTGTTTGCCGCATCCCGATAGACAGCGTTGCGTTCGCGCTTCCCGACCGCGACCACACTCACGACAAGCTCTGCATCCCTAACCTCATAGACCAGACGATACCCGACAGATCGCAGCTTGATCTTGTAGCGGTTGGGCGATCCATGGAGCTTAGAAGCTGGCACATGCGGGTTCTCCAGCCGCTCTGCCAGCTTCTTCTTGAATTGGGCGCGGATCGTCGCCCCAAGTCCGTCCCATTCCTTCTTGGCTTCCTCTCGGAAGCGCAGCTCATAGGTCATCGAGCTTGACCGAGATTTCGCGGCTGTTGGCTCTGGCGTCCGCGATAGCGTTCAGCTCTGCGTCCTCGATCAGGTTCAGCATGGCCTCGTATTCGTCGGCCGGAACGCAATAGAACGCAGGCTCATTGCGGTTCAGGATCGCGACCGCCGCCCCGTTCCCCGCCGCCATGGTCCCCATGGGGTTGCGCTTCAACTCTGTAACGCTGGCAGTCACGCTCGCATGAATGGAATGTGTCACGGGCCTTCTCCTTCGCACCTTTTACAGACCATTAAATAGCACTCTTACAGGCGCTTTTCAATGCCCGCCCGCGTGTGACTTCATGACCGTCAGTTGTTTCCGCCTCGGTGGCCGGGCGGCTTGAGACGTGGCTGCCGCCCACACTCACAGCAACGCCCCGAGGATCATCACATGCAAGCAGATCGTGCCGAGGCTCGCGATCAGCTGGGAGACCGGCCCATAGCGATGGACGGTCCACATCATGGCTGCGCCCGACATGAGCGACAGGATGACCAGTGGCTTGTGCTGGGCCATGAAACTGTCCAGCGCTGCATTCATGGCTCCAAAGGCGCTTTCACCAGCCAAACCGAAGCTGCTGTAAACGCCATCCCCCAGCTCGGCGCTACCCACGTCCAGCAGCACAGCCGCGAATCCCACGAGGCTCCCCCCGAAGATCAGAAGCGCCCAGAACCCAAGCAGATAGTGCATCGTCCCGTATCCAAGCCGGTAGCAGGCGCTCGTGAATTCCTTGGGCAGCTCGAAGCCCTGATCTGAATGCCTTGCCGTCATGGCTCTCCCTTTCTCTATCTAAATATGATTTGTATTCTGCCCGCCTTCCTGTTTAGCTGCAAGGCATATGTTTTTTAGCCTATGTCACATATGAGGGAACCCATATGGCACTTTTCATTGACAACGAAGACGTTGTGACCCTGGCCGCGCAGCTGGTCGCTGCGACCGGCAAAACGAAGGTTGCTGTGGTCAAGGAAGCACTGGCGCTTCACCTTCAGCAGATTCAGTCGAAGCCATCGCTGACAGAAAGCATCCGGGCCTTGCAGGCCAAGGTGAAGGATGACGGCTTCATCGCGCCGGGGGGCCTGTGATGTTCATTGACAGCTCTGCCTTTCTGGCGATCCTCATGGCCGATCCGGCCGCGAACGATCTGCTCTCCCGCCTGCAAGCCTCGCGGCGCAAGCCGGTCACAACCACGACCACCCGCCCCCAGGTCATCATGACGATGGCCGAGAGTCGCGCCCAAGGCCGCGCCATCGCCCCAGATGATGTGCAGCTTGCCACAGATGCCTATGACGAACTCCTGAAGCTGCTCGAATGCGCGGAGATCATGGTCACGACCAAGATCAGCCGTCTTGCCGTGGAGACGGCCGCAATCTACGGCGTGGGCGCTGGGCACCCCGCCCAGCTGACCATGGCCGACTGCATGGCCTATGCCGGTGCCAAATCCTCGGGGATGCCCCTGCTCCACGCCAGCAAGCATTTTGCTGAGACGGACCTTGCGTAGCATCCTGATCCTCGCGCTCATCGCCAACACGGCGACAGCAGCCCTTGCCGGTGACGACCTGGTCGGCCGAGCTTCCGTGATCGACGGCGACACCATCGAGCTGCACGGCCAGCGCATCCGCCTCCACGGCATGGATGCGCCAGAGGCCCGGCAGCGGTGCTCGCACCCTGACGGTTCCGAATGGCGGTGCGGCCGAGAGGCCGCGTTTACCCTCGACGAGCTTCTACGCGGTCGTGTTGTGACCTGTGAAAGACGCGATCAGGACCGCTATCAGCGAGTCGTTGCCGTGTGCCGGATCGGATCGATCGATATAGGGGAATGGATGGTGCGGAATGGATGGGCGACCGCATATCGCCGCTATTCCGCCGACTATGTTGCAGCCGAAGAAAAAGCCCGCGCCGATGGGCGCGGGCTTTGGTCAGGATCATTCGAGAACCCCGAAGCCTGGCGCTGGGGTGGGAAATCGAGTGTTTTCTAGGTTATTGCGGCTCCTGACAGACGAACCCGTGGGTGCCCACATCGAGCAGATCTCCACCTCGGGCGAAGCAGGCCATCAACTGCATCTGTTCGCTCAAAACCTGGTCGGCCGTCTTGGTCTGCCATGTCGGCGCGAGATTCATTATCGCCACCCAAGCACAAATCCCAATGATCGTGATCGTAAAGAACGGCTTTTCAATCCATTCACGGCCTGGAACAGCATCCGCTGCCGCGTTCATGTGCGGATTAGTCATTTCTGCATGTCCTCGTCAGGTATTCCAGCTGCGTCAGCGCTGTCGCCGGATCGTTGGGATAACCCGGCAGACTGACCAAGAAGCGTTCCACCTTGGGATGCTCCAAGCCAGCCTCGATCAGATCATCAAGCAGCGTTTCGCTGCCCAAGGACACCCCCGACCCGTCCAATGCCTCCAACATGGACGCGGTGCGATCTTCCCACATCTGTGTCATGGCCGAACCCCCACAGCTGCCGCTTTCTGGGCGCTGGGCGGAACCGGATCGGCCGTCGCCATTGGATCGAAGTCGTCATCATCGCCCATGCCGAGGTCGATTTCTTCCTCCGGCACATCCTCATCAAACACGATGTTCGCCACAGCGCTCTCCGTGTCTACCACGGCTTTTTCAGCTTCCGCTTCCTTCTGGGCCTGCATAGCCGCCTCCTTTTTCAATCGACGCTCTTCTTGGATCGCTCGAATCCACGCCTTGTCATCTTCCGGGGTCTCCGCTTGTGCGGAAACTGCGGGTTCCGGCTTCGAGGCTTCGACCTTGGCCGGGCTGGCAGGCGCTGCGGGTGCAGTGCCTGGCTCTGGGCTGGCCTCAATCACCTCGTCTTCTTCCTCTGGCTGCGCCTTCGGCGCTGCGGGCGCAGGCTCCGCTTGGGCCTCTGGCGCAGCCGGTGCGGCCCTCTCGGCCGCGCTGGCGTGAAACTCTTCTGCCGCCCGGCGTTCTTCTGCGCTTGGCGCGGACAGAACCCCTTCGGCCTCCCGTCGCGCCTTGACCATTTCGGCCAGATCGCGGTTCGACAACTTCAGATCGTGCTCAACCGCCATCTGCACCACGCGCTCTTTGAACTCGGCCGTGCCGTTGATCTTGACGACACCCCACCGCTGTTGCGCGAGCTGGAGCGATGCCAACAGCGCGGCATCCTCATCAAAGTCGGGCACATAGATGTTCTTGCCATCATCGATAAACGAGGGCTTCTCACGGCCCTCATAATAGAACGCCACTTCCCGGCCGTGAATTTGCGCACTGAACGCGCGAATGTCGCGCGGATCGGGTTCCGGCTTACCTTCAAGCTGGCGCAGCGCGGTCAGCTGGTGGGCCTCTTCAACGGCCAGAGCCATAGCGTTCACACTGACTTCCGGTGGCGTTTTCCCGAACATGCTTTTCGTGTTCGCTGCCATGGTGTCCATCATCGCGCGATGACGCCGCTGAAGATCTTCGTATTCGGCCCGCTTTTTGGCGACTTCGGTGTTGTGCTGATCTTCCGCCTGCGCCTCGATTTCGGCCTGTCTGCGCGGCAGGCGCGGATCGGTGCCATCAGACAGATAGTTTTCTTGGTCTACAGCCATATCTTGTCTCCCAGGTTGGGGGCGTCATCAGGAGACGATGCGCCGGTCAGTTTTCTTGATCGTGATCGGCTTCCCGGCCACCGCCGCAGATGCAGCGGCCGAAGCGTCGAAGCCTTGCAGGGCGCTGCTCACATCGAGGGCGCTCTGTGCCGCGCTCTTCTCGGCCTCTTTCTGGGCCTCGGCCCGCTCGACCTCGCGATAGATCGCCTCAAGGTCAAAACTCGCGCCGGTATCATCCATCACAGCGGAACGCTTGTAACCGGCGATAAACTCCTTGGTCACGAACCGGGCAGCTTGTCGCGACAGGTCATTGGCCGTGCGGCGCAGGAAGGGCGAATAGATCGGGGCACCAATAGCCTTCTCGGCGTTGTAGTGCTCCCACATGCCCATTGAATCGACCGTGCTGATCGGCTTGCCCAGATCGAGCAGGAACCGCCAGTGATGGATCTCCACAAAGCGCATCCAGCGCCACACATTGGGCGTGTAGACCCCCATTTGCCGGGTGCGCTCAACCAGCATCCCCATCAGCCCGAAACTGTAAGCGTTGGAGCGCACCAGCTGGGTGCATTCCTCGGATGCACGGATCAGTCGTTCGGTAACTTTGTCCAGATAGGCCCGCTCCGCGGCCGAGGCCGGGGGAGCGGATTTCCAGATAAACCGGGCCTTCTCATCCTGCCCGACCGGCCAGCGCTTGCGGTCCTCAAGGCGGTGCATGGTCAGCACATCCCACATCAGGTCACGCGCTTTCTTCACGGCCTTCATGGCGTCACCGCGCGTCAGCTCCTTGCCGTCAACGGTCACGGTTTCATTCAGATATTCGGCAAGCGTCACCAGATCGCGAGGCGATGCCTTGTCCTTGCCCTTCCCGGCTTTCTTACTGGCCCGATCCTCAAGCCAAAGGCTGTTCTCCGAAGCTCGATGCTTGTCATCATCAAACCCGAGGCGCAGCCTTCCGCCTTCCGCCTTCTTCATGGCGTTCAGCTCCGACCAGACTTCATCGGGGAACTTGTGCAGATCGAGGACGGCCCGCACATAGTCCTTTTCCTCGAAGAAGATAGAGTAATGCACCCGCGCCAAGGCTGGGGCCATGACCAGAACCATATGGAACGGAAGCGCATCCACCGCCCGCCGCACCGCATCGAGATCGTTCATGTTTTGAAGGTCGAGGAATGGGTTGCGCTGCCCGAAGGTGCTGGCGAAGAAGGTTTGGATGCCCGTCTTATCGACTTCCAGAAATGGATATGGCAACGCCTCGGGAAAATCCGGGTTTGAATCCGGGCTGTTCCACTCGGCCGGAACTCCGATCCTCTTGATGAACCCGCGCTCTTGCAGGAAGCTCAGCGGGTGATAGGGCAGTCGGCCATCGCCCTTGGCCGATGACAGCTTGTTGTCTTTATGGTCCAGGACAAACCGCACGGCGGGTTTGAAGATCGCAAACTTGTGCAAAATCTCCATCATCGACGGCGGCTTTTTGTGGGTGATGAAAGCGTCCAGATGTTCGCTCGTCACCTTGTTATGGGCGAGGATGCCAATGGTCATGATCCCGACCCCGGCCAGCACAGCTGTGGGGATCGAACTCTTGACCAGCGTGGCCAGGCTGAACACGTCACGATCTGTCTCCGCGACGAACCGCCGAGCTTGGGGAAACAGATCATCCCAGAAGGTGCCGAACTGGACCATGCGAACCGTCTTGTAGAGGTTCGCGACCAGATCGGGCTTGGCGATCCAAAAGGCGGCAAAGAGGATGCCCACGAAGAAAACCGCCATCGCGAGCATGATGCCAAGCGTCTGAAACTCCTGCTGCCGCTTGCTCTTTACTGCCATTCTCGATCACTCCGCGAAAAAGGAACTCACGCGAATATCGAAGAGGCCATGCGGATCATCGTAATCCAGCAGAACCTTCGCGATCCCCGAGCGCACCAAGGCGTTGGTGAACTGTTCCTGGTAAGATTTCGGGACACCACCTTCATGGTAGGCCCAACGAAGCAGCAGCGCAGGGGTGCGCTTGCGCTCTAGGAAATTGGTATCGGACATGAGCGCTTCCAGCGCTGTGGGACCGAGGCTCTTGTGCCGGGCCACGTCCCAGATCAGCGCCAGAAGATCTTCATTCCGCTTTGGCTCTCGTTCGGCCTCATCCTTTTTAGGACCAGGACGCACATAATCCGTGATGGAAGAGCCATCGATCAGCCGAAGCTCACCGCTCTCGATCAGCTTTTCAAAGCGTTCGCGCTGGGCAGCGGGAACCCCCTGACGGACCCCGCCCACCCACGGCCAGATAGACGTTGGCCGGCGCTCAAAAAGAGCCGCAAATTCGGCTCGCGCTTTCTTGGTGTCACCAAAATTATGTCGGATCAGGGCAAGAACATTCTCGCCATAAGCCTCGGTATCTTCTTCTATGCTCAAGTCTATCACCCTTCTGATTACGATGGACTTTACCCATCGTCTTGCGGTTCGCGGCGAACGTAGCATAAAGCCACGTTCGCCGCAGCCTGCGGGATCAGGTCTTGGTGCCGACAACGTATTCCACGAAGACGAAGGTCAGAACGGAGAATACGCAGGTGCAGCCCCCGATAGCGATGGTCGCCAAGGCCATGCCCTTGCCGGTGCGGCCGCTTTCGTCCTGGTTCGCCTTGTGCAGCAGATAGAAGCCGAAGAGCGCGATCAGAAGCCCGATGGGCGCGGCCCAGACGATGGCCACGTCAGCGATCTTCTCCGCGCCCGACTTGGCCGAGTCCACGTCAAGCGTGGTGTTCTGCGCCGCCACACGGGCATCCTCGACCTGCTGGATCGGGTTCAGCACGTCAGCGGTCTGCGCCATGGCCTGCTTGCCTGCCATCAGTGCGGTGGTGGCATAGACTGCCACAGCAAGCGGAGCGTCTTTGATCTTGTTCCAGAGTTTCATTGTATCACCTTCCTACGTTGCCGGGTTATGCCGGGATGACTTCGACAAAATCCTGGATCAGCGCAGAGGCCATGTCGGCGTAAATGCCGCTGTCCTCGTCACCGTCAGCCCTGTCGATTTTCCATTGCTCGACGTAATCGACCGCCGTCCCCCTCGGAAAACGCGCTACGAGCAGTTTCAGCGCACGTTCCAAGCCCAGCTTGTTGACCAGGGCCTTCCGAAGAAGGCGGTTCTGTGTGGTCGTATCCAGCGCCCACAGCAGCGTGGGCGCCAGATGGTTGTAGATGCGAAGCCAGTGGTAATTCGTCTTCAGTTTCGCACCGATCACGAAGGCCGCACCCATGTTCGGGCGGGGTCCGTGAAGCTCTTGCAGCTGCTCAACAACGGCCTCCGAAAAGCCGAACTGATGCTGCAATTTCCGTCTGGTTGCGTTGTCCGTCGCATCCAGCAGAACGATGGTCGATGCCAGCTCCTTGAAGGATTCAAAGTCATCGATCTTTTGTGAGGCCAGCATGATTTCCAGCCCCCACTTCCGGCCCTCACGCGCCATCACCTCAACCGCGCTGACGATTGAAGGGGTGGAGCCGGTCTTGTGGAACTCATCCATGCAGAAGCGCTTGGGCGTCTCCGCAATGTCCTGGAAGCGCTTGCGCCAATAGGTCTGATAGCGATCCCGCAATTCGCCTTCGGGGAACGACATTGCCGGAATGTCTTCCTCGTTGCCGCTGATCTGGCGCAAGAAAAGCTGCGCCGCGATCATATACATGAGGGCGTTGTTGCGAGACACGCCGCGATCCTTGGACGAGCCGCCCACCACCACATCGTTCAAGTCGATGGAGCAGATACGCGCCTCGCCAATATCCAGCGTTGTCGGCCGGGAGAAGATCGGGAACTGTTCGATAGCCCCGAGCAAGCGCAGGTTCGCATCCTTGCAGTATTGCTCACCATAGTCCTGGCGGAAATCCTGTTGCGTGATGATCCGCGCCATGTCTTCCAGTAGCGGCGAGGCATAGCGCTGGGCGACCATCGCCTCGCGGAACAAGCCACGCGCAGCGAGAAGATCCACAATCTGCCACCAGCGGGTTGTCTCGCGCAGCGCGATACCGAGCTTTTCGCAAAGCGCATCGATCTCCGGGCACATGCCTTCCTGCCAGCGCTTGGGCTGGCTCGAAATCTCAAGGTCGGAAAGCTGCGCATAGAGCTGCTTGATGGCCGAGGCCACGAAGTCTGGGTTCGTGCGGCCGTTTTCGTCTCCAAGGATTTCAGTCGCGAACGCCTCGACAAACTGGCGCTCCCGATCTGTGGGCTTGCGATTGCCCAATCCCAGCTCGAACGGGTTGATGCAGGTTGTGCTGTCGTGCCGGTCATTTTTGAGGCGAACCAGCAGCATCTGATGGCGCATGTTATCGGGAGCCATCGCCTTCACCAGCTCGATAAATCCCGATGACGATGGGCCAATATCGACCACGCCGATGAAGGGCAGCTGCCCGCCAGGCGTGAACACCGCAAATTCAGCGTTGGTGCGGTTGAGGAACACCGACTTGCCCGAGCCGGGCGGCGCGGAGATCAGCGTCAGCCAGAAATTCTGGTCAGGCGAGTGCGCTTGCAGAGGGACAGGCTTTCCCTCCGGGGAGATCATCACAGATTGCCCCTTGCTGAAAAACGGAGCCGTCCGGTGGAAGGGGAACGACAACGCCATTTCAGTGACCGGCGCAATCGCGTTGCGGGCAATCATGGCCCGCCGTGTCATGCCTGCGCAGGTTTCCGTCAGCGCCCGCATCGGGTCTACGGATACCTCAACCACAGTAGGGCTGTTCCAGCTCTCAAGAGCGCGGACGAGCCGCGCACGGCGCTGGGCCAAAACCTCGCGCCCCTCATGTGGCTCGATCCAGGTCACGGCCATCATTCGGGCACCAACAAAGGTTTCCTTGTCGGCCTGCGCCAGCGACTTGACCTCCATGTTCGCCAGCCGCTTCTGTTCATTCATCGGGGAGAGGAATGAGATCATGGTGTTGAAAATGTCCTGGACGGCCGAGATTTGGACGCCCCCCGCCAGATGGAGCGCATAGCGCCACGGAATATCCGCCTCGCCATGCCCATCGTATCGCTCCAGCCGCTTCGACAGCTGGTGAAAGAGCGGCATCTCGCGCGGGAAGATCGAGGCATAGACAACAGCGTATGTGCGCCCCCCGAACTCGACCGACCGCATGTCCGAGGACGCCTTGCCCGCGCTGGTCATGATCTGTTGCGCCAGGGGCGGCGCAAAAAGCCCCGACAGGTCTTTGGTCGCGTATTCCTTCATCTCGAAGAAATTGCGCTCGAATGTGGTCTGGGGCGTCCAATCTTCCGAGGTTTCATGGAACAGCGCGGCGCGGCGCACCGCCGCAAGATCGCGCCGAATGCCCTCTTTGGTTTCCCCAAGAATCTCGCATTTCAGCTGCGCGGAGCGCAGAGCGTCGAGAACACCGTTGACGAAGCCCATATGCGGGCCTTCGAGATTGCGGACAGCCACAAGCGGGTCCATCGCATTCTTGGCGTTGATGCGCCCCCAGCTCGCCCGGTTCGCGGCGAACTCCTTGTTGGTCTCTTCTCCATAGCCCGCAGCAATGCCGGTCCAGCAGGCGATCAGGATTTCCTCATAAACGACGCGCTCTTGCAGAACTCCAAGGGTCTCTTCGATCAGGACAGTGGCGTTGAGGCGCTTCGCCTGCGCATCACGCTGGCGCTCACGGCGCATGACCTCAATGTAGTCGGCATTGTTCTGCGACCGTTCAAAGGTGATGCTGATCGAATGATTGGGGCCGCGCAGCAGCGCTCCAATAGCCTGTGCCGCAACCGCAATCCGTTGCTGATACTCGCTCTCGGTCGCAAGGCTGTCGCAGCCTTGGACACGAATGATCGAGCAGTTGCCATGATCGTGCGCAGTGAAATACGGCTTGCCACGCTCAAAGCCGTGCAAATCGCAATATTCGTCGGAAAAAGCCATCAATGTCCCCCTTGGTCATCGACCAGCAAAATGTGTGGCAGTGTGTCGAAGGTGTCGGGATGGATCTGTTCCAGCTCGGCCACCGAACAGCGAAGAACTCGGATCAGAGCTGTGCGCCCCACATCGGCCCGGCGCTCCAGCTCTGTCTCGATCCGACGAACCAAAGCATCCGAAAGATTCCGATGCTCTTGCTCGCCGCGCTCAATGCTGCGCCAGAACAGGTGCATCTTGCGGATCGCGGCCTTAGACGCGGCCTGATCCTCGGCCGTCATAAATTCGGCATCCTCGGCGGCGACCGGCCCGGTGTAATAATAGCGCCGGGTCATGGCGCACCCATCGGGGACCAAAGCAACGACCCAAGCCCATAGACCACACCTGACACCGAAATCAGGCCCGCGATCATCACCGCCAGAATGTGCCCAACCGGGAACCCTGCACCCGTGGGATCGCCGCCGCGTTCCCGCACATGCCGAAACATGTTGATGAACGACACGAGCGAGAGGACCAGCCCGAGGACCGAGGCGGCGAGAACGAGAACGCTGAAACCCAATCCCGCCCAGCTCGTCCAAGACTGGAACAGAGTGCCAAGATGCTTATCGTCTTCCATGTCAGCCCTTACTGAACCTGTGCGAAGGGCAAGCCTTCGAGAAAGACAATGGAAAAGCCGAAGCCTGCGGGCGCGGTGACTGTAGGCTTGCGGTTGAACCCGCGAGCGGCGTTGGAAGCCATGGCATCCCCGATGGGACGCATCGCTCCCATGCCGATCACAGCCCAATCGTCATCCGTGAACTTGTCGTGGGAGCTGTCGGTTGTGCTGCCATCACCGATGATGATGACGTTCCCATCGTTTCCGCCAAAGCGATTATCGACAACGCGCTGCCCCACTTCGCCCACGCCTTGGATCAGGCCCGACACCAGCAAAGACGAATAGCGGGACAGTGTGTGCCGGTTGACATTATTGAAGACACCGACGCGCAGCTGATCGGCGCTGATCCCCATGGCCGTGATGGGGATCACCCGACCGTCTTGGAGAATGAGGCGGTCGAACTCCATCACCGCGCTTTCGTTGGAAAGTCGCAAGGTGCCCTGCACCCGCGCCCCGTTCAGATAGGCAGAGCTTGCGGGACCGTAATCATGCAGTTGCGCAAACACCGGCAGTTGGGCCGCGTCGTCGCTGTTGAACCCATACATGAGCGTGGCATAGCGCTGATCGCCCGGCAGCAGCAGCGTTCCCACATCGAAGCCCTGCGTGTTCCGAGCCGTATCGTAGATGCGGGAATTGTTGTCGATGGCGACCTGAGCAACCTGATAGGGCTTTCGCCAGTCGTAATCCGCATCGTGTTCGCTCGTGACCGCCGCGAAGCGGTCATAGCCAAGCGCTGCATCCAGCAACGAACCCTCGATATAGGATGACGGCGTGTTCGGATCGATGGTCCGCAATACACCATTCGCGTTGCCCGACGCGCCCGCATCGCTGCGGGTCGTCTCCGGCAGCGTCATGATGGGCGCACGGGACGCACCGTTGCCCGTGGCGGGCGCAGCCGGTGCTATCGACGGCGCAGCGTCGGGTAGGCGCGTTACCGGAAGCCCGCCAGTGCTCCCGCCGTCCCGGCCATCCTGAAATTCCATGATGGTCATGGGAACGCGCCCGCTCCCTCCGTCATGGTTATAGCTGTTGATGGTGATGCCCTGCTGTCGGCTTCCGCTCAACAAGGTCCGACGCAGCAGGTTATCCGTGAGGGGATCGCCGCCCGTCGCGGTCGCGACCGGCGCGGCTTCTGTCACAGCGGTTTCCGGCACCTTGTATTCGATTTCGGGTGCCCGAACCGGCTCAATAGCGGTTTCGGCCAGCGCCTCGGGAACTGGCGCAGCATCGTTGACGAAGGCCCCGGCCATCGGATCGCTCGCATCACCCGAGCTACCCTCCATCTGGATAACGGGCGGTGCGGTATAGCTCTGCAAAGCACCGCCGCTCCCTCTGATCGTCTCGTCAGCGATAGTGCGATTGCTCGTCGCGCGGCGAGCCGCTTCCTCTTCATCCGAAATGACCTGGAAGGGATCGGCGTTCGATTCCGGCAGCTGGCGCGGCAAGGTCTGCTGACTGACGCCGCCGCCGAAATTTTCTGCATCAGTGTTCGATGCCGCCACGTTCATCATGACGATTGCGCCGAAAGCTGCGACGACACCGCCTGAAATGAGCAGAATGGTTTTCATGTTCGCCATGGGATCAACCTCCGATCAGTAATCGGCAGTCAGGGAGAACTCCTGACCACTCTGTGCATCCGCCACGATCAGGCTGTTGACGGGCTGATTGTAGCGCCAGACGTTGACCCCCCCGGAACTGCTGGACGCCGAGGCATCAGCGGTGGGGTTCACAGGGCGATAGCGACCGCGCACATAGAGCTGACCGTTGAAAATGTAGCCTTCGATACTCGGAGCGCCGAGCATCTGGACGAACCGAGCGCCGCGCGGCGGGGTGCCGTTCGCGAAATCGGTCAGAAACCGATCCGGCTGAAAGCCGGTGCGGTCCACGTTGCTACCAGCCATTGCCGAGGATGCAGCCGTGGCGTTCGCTGCTGCGGTGGGGCTGCGGCCTGGGATCGTGACCGTGAGCGTCACATCGCGCTTGGCGGCGGTCTGATCCGTGCCAGGCGACACAAGCAAAAGGCCAAGAGCAGCGGGGGCACCTTGGAGCTTCACCGACATATTCGAGCTGCGATCACGGCAAAGCGACAGATAGAGCATATTGCCGGTGCCGGTGCCGGTCGTTCCGCCATTCTGATCCTCGGCCGCGCAGGCCGAGCCGCCAACCGAAACCATGGATGACTGATAGACGACTTCCTCGACCGGCCACGGGTTGCCCGATCCGTCGATGAAAGCCACATCGGTAATCACGCCCAAGCCCGGATAGATCGGTGTGACACCACCCGTCGAACGATCCACCGGATTGATCGTGAGGCGGCGCGAGGCAAATTCGGGCAGGGCATTGGTGACGCCATCGTTGACCTCGACAGTCACCATCGCATCAACCTGCGGCCGCTCATCGGCCGATCCGGCCGATGCAGAAAAAATCACCGGCTGCGCTGCACCGTTCACGGTGACATTGATCGTGCCGTTCGCCCAGAACTGGCAGGGGTAGATATTGAGCGTATTGCCGTTCCCCCCGGCTTCCCGCGACTGACTGCCCCCCTGCCCGCCGCCACCCGGCTGCGGGCAACCATTGCCGTTGACGGAAAAGACATTCGGATCGTGAACGACAGAGACAATCGGCAACGGCCGGAAATCCTCGTCCACAAAGTTGACTGCCGTGATGACGCCCTGACCAAGAGCCAAAGGCTGCGGCCCGGTGGGTGTCGCATTCGAGCGCACCCGCACCGCCCGCATTTGCAGGTCTGGCTGGGTGGCGTAGGAATAGCCAGAGCGCGACTGATCGCGCTGGGCGTCCAGCGTCCGGTCGTTCAGCTCTTTCAACCGCGCCGCCAGCTCTTCGGGCGGCAGGCCCTGATTGGCTGCGAGGAAAGTTTGCAGCTCTTCGGCCGAGAGGTTCAAATCCTGTGCGACGGCAGGCGCAGCCCCGAGCAGGGCAACAGCAATCGCAATGGCAGACACATATTGTTTGACCATCATGTTAATTCCTGCGGGCGTTGGTGTTTTGGACAGAGACAAAGCCGTCGATTGCCACCCCGTTGGGGTTTGCGGGCGTCGGGTCCACCCGCAAGACGGTCAGCTCGATGATGCGCCGTTCAGCGCGGTAATCGGCCCCGAAGCGATAGGTGATCGTCAGGGGCACTTCGACCTTCCAGAACATGCGTCCGTGATCGATTCCGGTTGACTGGATAAGGGGCGGGCCGTCCGTGACCGCCGAGACGACATAGAAGTTGCGCTGCACCTGACGA
>Ga0172382_10002619_pt1 | contig 29739 bp, 31 predicted proteins | sample Leawel138RmetaG_FD_122245 | JGI IMG/M metagenome (GOLD analysis project Ga0172382, IMG submission 122245) | Leachate microbial communities from a municipal landfill in Southern Ontario, Canada - Leachate well 138R metaG | ecosystem: Engineered > Solid waste > Landfill > Unclassified | place...
CTGCATCTGACAGGGAAAGGGATTCGAGATTGAAGGTACTGGGGACGATCTGGAAAGAATTGCTCCTTCTTGTCCGTGATCCGGGAGGGCTGGCCCTGATTTTCATCATGCCCCTGGCCTTGGTCATCGTCATGGCCCTCATCCAGGACAACACCTTCCGTGAATTTCAGGAAACCCGCATTGACGTCCTTTTCATCGACGAGGATCGAGACACGTTGAGCGGACACATCGAGTACTCCTTCCAAGAAGCCTCCAATCTTCGTCTCATCAAGGCGGTATCGGGAAAACACCTGACGCATGAAACCGCAAGGCGTCTCGTCCAGAGAGGCAATTACCAGGCTGCGGTGATTCTCCCCCCCCGGGCCACGGCTGACCTGCGGGAAAAGACGAAGCAGGCCGTGGATGAGCTTTTTGCCCACTATGGCTTCGGACCCGCAACGCTGGCACACGACACCCCGGCGGTGGAGCTGCAGATTCTTTTCGACCCGGCCATTAAGGCCAACTACAAACAGGCTCTAAGCAGCGCCGTCGAGAAAATGGTGACGGGCGTGCAGGCGGAATGGCTGACCGAGGCCATACAGAAACGATTCGGAGGAACAGCCCCAGAACAGCCGATTTCAATCGATCTTTCCCAGATGATCCGTGTAACCCAATCTGTTGCATCAGAGAACATGCAACCCGATATCGCCATCAATTCTGTCCAACATAATGTTCCTGCCTGGTCCATGTTCGCCATGTTTTTTATATTGTTTCCTCTGGCAGGCAATTTTATTAAAGAGAGGGAAGAAGGAAGCATGCTGCGGCTACGCCTGATTTCCGGCTCGCAACTGCCTGTTATTTCAGGTAAATTCGTCTTTTATCTCTTCGTCTGCCTGTTGCAACTGGTCTTAATGATCGGTGTTGGTTTGTACATCATGCCCTTACTGGGCCTCACCAGGCTGGCCATGGGAACGAACAATTTGGGCGTTGCCCTCACGGGCCTGGCGGTTGCCATGGCGGCAACGGGTTATGGCTTACTCATTGCCGTTTATTTCCGAACCCCTCAACAAGCCCTGTCCTTCGGTTCTATTTCCGTCGTCATCTTGGCTGCCCTGGGTGGCGTCTGGGTGCCGACATTGGCTATGCCGCATATCATGAAACACATCAGCCCCTATTCCCCCTTGAATTGGGGATTGGAGGCTTTTAATAACCTTTTTCTCAGAAACGCCTCAACCTCGGTGATCCTTCCCGATTTGGCAAAACTTGTCTGTTTTTCCCTGGTTGCCTTGGGGGCCAGTATACTGATCCATAAATCAAGAACCGTTGTTTAAAATGAACACTGGAAACAGGCGGAAATGCAATGCAAACACAGACCATAGAAGAACTGATCCCACAAATTAAAATACAGATTCTCGAGCGGCTGATTATCGAAGAGATGGATCCGAAAGATCTCGATGAAGATATGCCCCTGTTCGGCGAAACAACGGGTTTGGACTCGATCGACGCCCTGGAGCTGGTTGTCATGCTGGAAAAATGTTACGGCATTAAAATTACCGATGCCAAGGTGGCAAGGAAGATTCTTATGACTGTGCGTACCATTGCCGAATATGTCTATGAGCACCGGGAAATATGAATAGGCGTGTTTTCATTACCGGTTACGGTGTCATCACTTCAATCGGTAACGATGTTAAGGAAAATTTTGCGTCCCTACGGGATCGGGAACATGGTTTCCGTCGTCTCGAATTCCTGGATACACTGCACCGCGAGGATATCTATTGCTGTGAAGTCAAGGAATCGGACGCGGCGTTATGCCGACGTGCCGGGGTACCGGACAATGCCGCCTATACCCGCACCACCCTGCTAGGCCTCATTGCCGTCAAAGAAGCCATTGCCTCGGCAGGACTCTCGCGTGAGGAGGTAAGTGAATCCGGCCTCATTTCGGCCACCACAGCCGGTGGTATCCGGGAGTTGGAAACCCACTTCCAGGAGTTGCAAAGCCATGCAACCACGGGGGATTTTCTCGCCTTTCTGGATACGGTAGATCCCGGCCAACATACGGAACGTCTGGCGGAAGCTTTGAATATCAAGCAATATCTCGCCACAGTCAGTACGGCCTGTTCATCGGCCGCTAACTCCCTGATTTTTGGTGCCCGGCTAATCAGAAACGGCCTGGCCGACCGCATGATCTGTGGCGGTGCCGAATCCCTGTCTAAGGTAACGATCAATGGTTTCAATGCGCTGATGATTCTGGACAGGGGGCATTGCAAGCCCTTCGACCGAAATCGCTGCGGCCTCAATCTGGGCGAGGGAGCGGCGTACATTGTTCTTGAAGCGGAAGAGATCGTCCTGCGCTCCGGCAGAAAGGCGATTGCGGAACTGAACGGTTATGCCAACGTCAACGAGGCTTTCCATCAAACAGCCTCTTCGCCTGAGGGTGCGGGAGCGTTGAAAGCAATGCGAAAATGTCTGGATATGGCCGGCATACCGCCCTCTGCGGTTGACTACATTAATGCCCACGGCACGGGAACGGAGAATAACGACCTGTCGGAGGGATTGGCCATGCAAACCCCAAACCCTGTTCGCCAATGAAACACCCCCTTTCAGTTCGACCAAGCCCTACACGGGGCACACTACTTCGGCGGCGGGTAGTGTTGAGGCGGCATTCTGTCTCATCGCCTTTGAGCAAGATGTGATTTACCCAAACCTCAATTTTAACCTTTCAATACAAGAGCTTGGCATCCGTCCAGTGACGGAACTGAAGACCAAAGCGAACCTTAAAACGATTCTCTCCAATTCCCTGGGCTTCGGAGGCAGCGCCACATCGCTGCTCTTTACCAAATGTTGATTAACGAAATAAATATCGCTTGTTATATTAATGGTATTGGGGTTATTTCCCCTCAGAGGACGTACAACAATGAGGAATTTCTAACGGCATTAACCGGTTATGACAGCAAATTCCTGACCTGCATTCTTCCTAATTTCAAAGACTATATAAGCCCGTTTCAACTACGACGACTGAGCCGGATGCTACGCGTTGGGCTCTCCACTGCCATAATCTGTCTGCGGGATGCGGGGTTGGAAACTCCCGACGCCATTATTACGGCTACGGGCTACGGGTTTCAGGAATATATGGGGAAATTTTTGAATGAAATCATGACACAGGATGAACAGCAGCTCACCCCGACCTATTTCATGCAGAGCACGCACAATGCCCTGTCCGGTCTTATCGCTTTGTATGTCAAATGCACGGGATACAACAGCACTTACGCCGGAAAAGCTTTCCCCTTTGAGGCAGCCTTGCATGACGCGTTGTTGCTTTTGCAGGAAGAAGAAGCCGAAAATGTCTTGGTCGGCTCCTTCGACGAGGTATATCCAGTACAATACAACGACTATGACCGGCTAGGCTACTTGAAAAAGGAAAAAATCAACAGCCTGCAATTGCTTGCAACAGAAACCCCGGGAACTGTCTTGGGGGAGGGTACCGTGTTTTTCTGCGTTTCCGGCCGGGCAGCCCCCCACAGTTGGTGCCTCCTGCAGAATTTTCACATGATTTACAGGCCCGTCGATTATAACCACCTGTCATCGGCGTTGCTCGATTTTCTGAAGGCAAGCGGCATGACACCGGAGGATATCGATGTCCTGGTCAGCGGTATCAGCGGTGATTTCAAGCGAGATTTCTGGAACCGCTCTCTTCAAAAAGATTTCTTCGACCATGCCACGGTCGTTCATTTCAAGCATTTAATCGGCGATTACGCCACCGCGGCATCGTTCGGCCTATGGCTTGGCGCCAAAATTCTCAAAACCCAGATTATTCCAGATGCCGTGTTATCCAATTCGCGCCCTTGCAGTCGTCCTGTGAAAACAGTTCTCGTCTGCAACCACTTCTTGGGGAAGAACTATTCCTTCTTTCTCTTGACAAAGGCATGATACGTCTTTGATCTATATCAAAATGGTCAGCGCAACCGCAAAAAAGTTTTTCCCACCGATCTCCAGTACCCAGATATGGACAAGCTGAGAATGGCTGACGGCATCTTGAAATACGACCCAACACGGAGAAAATATCGTTCTTCCTCCGAGGGATGTGGAAGTCCAGACATAAAAAAGTCAAGAAACCTCGTGTGTTTCTTGACTTTTCCACTCAGGCCGGCCAAAATTAGATGTACTTGCCAAGGATGTAGTCCTGCAGATTTTCAATCAGGCTATCCTGCCTGAGGATAACCGATTTAACAATATTGCCAATCGAAATCACCCCGACCAAATGGTCGTTTTCGAAGACCGGAAGGTGGCGCACCCTTTTTTCCGTCATCAGCATCAGGCATTTTTCAATCTCCGTATCCGCTGGCACACCATAGAGATCGGATGTCATGATGTCCTTGACAATCGTATCCCGGGAAGACCTGCTTTTCAGAACAAGTCTGCGGGCGATATCTCTCTCGGCAATGACTCCAACAAGTTTCTCTCCATCAATTACCAACAGTGCCCCTACATTCTTGTCATCCATCAGTTTCACGGCTTCGAGTGCCGAGGCATTAGGGGAAATGGACCATATCTGACTGTTACCCTTCGCTTCCAAAACATCCTTAACTGTTTTCATAAGCCTGTCCTTTCTTATGGATATAAATATAATCGGCTACTTCCCAAGTTAAAATCGGAGGTCTATCATTGAATAGCATGATATAAAATCAATTAATTTTTCACAAGTGGTTTTTTGTAAGCTGGCTGGAACAAAGCCGGACATAATGTGGAACCACGCACACGGGTACCGGATGATCTGTAGATGCGGTTTTGAGGCATTGCCCAGTTAAAGGGGCCGACATATCGCCAGCCCCTCCAATAGATTGATCATTGGTTTGATTCCCGAGGTATTCTTAAGAGGTATTCTTAAATGGCATCTCCAATTGTTTTAACGCGTATCAGCGACTGAATTATTTAAGTTGCAAGCAACGGCGCCTTCAGCGGTCTCCCACCCATTGGCTGTGCCGTTAAAAAACCTCGGGATAGCCGATTTCCACGAAAACGTTTTCCAGCCGGGTTTTATGCCCCAGCTCCATCCCGGCCAGGTACTCGAACTGTTTTTTGATTTCCTCGTCCTGGCTTATGGCGGCCATGCCCCGGTAAAACTTCACAGCCTCCTCTTCTTTCTTCATGGCCAAGGCAATCGCGTCGGCGGGCTTCATGTTGATGTCAAATTTCGGAAGCTCCGTGGCTTCGGCGACTTTGTAATCCTGCGAGGGAATATTGATTTTTGTCAGGAGATCCGGGTCTTCCCTGAAACGCGTCAACAGCGCTTTGTGGCCCAGTTCTTCCTGTGCCAATTCCTCAAAAGTCCTCTTGACGTCCTGGTTGGTAACCCTCTGGCTCACAGTCTGGTAAAATTCGAAGGATTCGATTTCCCTTTCAATAGCATCGGAAAAAATCTTTTCCAGCATAGTCTTATCCATATTGTCCATCCTTTCCTCACCGTTTGTACAGATTCTTTCTTTTCCTCTGTGAATGGTGATTTTTCAGGGCCTGGCTTGCCTTGCTGCCCAGCTGACCGGTTCCGTGCCGTCCTTCACCTTTTCGATCTTGATGGCGCATACCTTGTATTCCGCCGTTTCAGTGACGGGATCGAATCGGTCAATGGTCAGCACGTTCCCGCATGCTTCCACGAAATGGAACGCACACCAGCATACGCCGGGAGCGGAACGATCCGTGACCCATGCCTTCAGCGTAATTTCACCACGCCTGCTCGTTGCCTGAACCGTGTCTCCCGTTTTGATTCCCAGTCTTTCTGCATCCACAGGGCTAATTTCCATCAATTCCTCAGGGAAAATCTCTTCCAACCCAACAGAGTGTCTTGTTTGAGTCGCCGAGTGATAATGCCACAGGCGACGACCTGTTGACAGGTAGAACGGGTATTCGTCATCAGGCAGTTCCGCTGGTGGAATATGAACCGTGTGATGGAACAACCCACGTCCACGGGTAAAATTACCGGAAGTGTGGAGTAGGGGAGTGCCGGGATGCTCCAGAGTTGGGCAGGGCCACTGCAGACCGATGTCCTGGATGCGTTCGTAGGTAATACCCGCATAGGAAGTGGATGTTTTTCTCATATCCTCAAAAACCGCCTCTGCAGAGGTAAAACCAAGGTCGTAGCCGTTGATCCGCTTCGCCAGTTCCTGCAGAACCCACCAATGCGGCCGGGCGTCTCCGGGGGGCTCCAAAGCTTTACGTACCATTTGGACCCGGCGCTCCGTATTGGTGAAAGTGCCGTCCACTTCGCCCCATGCGCAGTCAGGTAAAATGACATCCGCATAGGGGGTGGTGAGGTTCGGGAAAATATCGACACAGACGAAGAACTCCAGTGCTTCTATCTCCTTTATGGTATTGGCCATGTGCGGATCGGTCTGCACGGGGTTGTCGCCGACGCAATAAAGAATCTTGGTTCCGCCGGTCAAGGCTTTGTGTAACATGGTCGGTTTCATGTAGCCCGGTTTATCCGGCAATCCCGTGACACCCCAAGCTTGTTCAAATTTTTCTCTGACCGCCGGATTATCCACCGCCTGGTAGGTTTGATAGACGTTCGGAAGAGCCCCCATATCGCAAGCCCCCTGAACGTTGTTCTGGCCGCGTAATGGGTTCAGTCCCCCGGCATAGGAACCGATATTGCCCAGAACCATCTGGAGGTTGGCCAGGGTTTTCACGTTGTCGGTTCCACAAATATGCTCTGTAATACCAAGGGTGTAACAGACATTGGCAACCTCGGCTTTGCCGAGTATCTCCGCCACCTTCTTCATGGTTTCCACGGGAACTCCGCAGATTTCAGACGCCTTTTCCACGGGATAGTCTTTAACCCATTCGCGGATCTCATCGGGATTTTCAGTGTGTTCAGCAAGGTATTTTTTGTCCTCCCAACCGTTCTTGAAAATCTCGTTGATCAGACCATTAATATAAGGAATATCCGTTCCGGGTTTATGCTGCACATACATTGTCGCCCATTTAACGAGATCGATTCGGCGTGGATCGTTGACAATCAGAATCGCCCCTTTCTTCACCGCCCGTTTGATATAATAGGAAATAACCGGATGGGCTTCCGTTGTATTCGAACCAATAACGAAAATCACCTTGGCGTCTTCCAGCTCTCGAATGGAATTTGTCATGGCACCGCTACCAAATGCTGCCGCCAGACCGGCGACTGTGGGAGCGTGTCAGGTACGGGCGCAGTGATCGACATTGTTGCTTTTCACCACCGCCCGTGTAAATTTCATGATCGCATAATTGGTCTCGTTTGGAACACGCCCGGAACCAAAGGCGGAAAAGACATCGGGACCGTCCCGATCAACGATTTCACGAATACGAGCCGCCGTATAGTCCAGGGCTTCATCCCAGGAAACCGGGACGTGCTTGCCATTTTTCTTGATCATGGGTTGGGTCAGCCTGTTCGGGCTGGATGGGAATTCATACCCGTAGCGTCCTTTGACGCATAGCATACCGTCATTGGGAGGAATTTCCCGCCCGGTCACCTGGACGATACGATTTTCCTCACGGTTCACATGAACCGTCACCTGACACCCAACACCACAATAAGGACAGGTCGTGTTTATTTTTTCCAGTTCCCACGGTCTTCCTCCACCGTGTGCTTTTTTATCGGTGATTGCACCAACCGGACAAATCTGGGCGCATTCCCCGCATTGCACACATGTGGAAGTGCCCATGGGCAAATCGTAATCGCAGGCAACCTGCATATGGCTTCCCCGATGGACAAAACTGAGCACTTCATTCACCACCACATGATTGCAGGCGACGATGCAGCGCCCACATAGCACACACTTATTGGGATCTCGCGAAATCATGACACCGGTCTTATCGAGATCGTAACCCGGCGGTTCGATCTCAAAGCGAGGTTGGTCGATCTTGAGCCGATAAATAAGATCCTGTAGTTCGCAATTACCATTTTGATCGCAAGTCAGGCAGTTATGGTCTCCTGAAGCCCAAAGCAGCTCCACAACCATACGCTGTGCCTCCACAACCCTTTGTGTATTCGTTTTTATCACCATACCCGGGCTGACCGGCATACAGCAGGAAGCGACAAGTGACCGGGCGCCTTCAACTTCCACCACACAAACGCGGCATGCACCGATATTTTGAGTTTTCTGGTGATGGCAGAGGCTGGGAATGAAAATTCCATTGGCTCGTGCCACCTCGAGAATGGTTGGTCCTTGTCGTGCTACATATTCTTTCCCGTTCATTGTAATTGTCATTGTATCCATATTTACCCCCTTTATTGCAGTACTGGCCAATGAGTAAGACTCATAATCTCTGGCACAGACACATTTAATCAAGAAAATATCATTGATTTTTCATCGATGACAACACCTATTCAATCTCAGCCTAACAAGGCTCGCGGAGACTCAATCCCTTGAAGCCTGTCCCCATGTCGATCACAGTTTCGGACACCTTCCTTCTCTATGCATGACGTTCCGGATTCTCCCACACTTCTTCATAAGTACTCTGTGGCAATTCGTCACCTCGCCTGAGATAGTGGGTGTGGAGAAGCTCATGGGATTTTTGTCCCAGCGGTTCTTTCAGAAACGTTTCATATATTTTTTTTATCGAAGGACTTTCATGGGATTGACGATAAGTCTGTACCAAGGCATCATCCTGATACAAGGCGGCGGCCCTCAACTGACGGATTGCATTGTCTGTGGGGATTGGGCCACCACCACCGGAAATACATCCGCCGGGACAACACATGACCTCAATAAATGCATAGTCTGCCGTACCTTTCCGGATTTTGTCCAACAGCCGCCGAGCATTGCCAAGACCGTGTGCAACCGCCACCTTTACATCGCCGAGAGCACCGACAGCAAGGGTTGCTTCCTTCACACCGTCGAGGCCACGAACCGGGGCAATATTCAAATCTGGAAGGTCCTCACCGGTAACGACCGCGTAAACCGTACGGATAGCTGCTTCCATAACACCACCCGTAGCACCAAATATCGTCCCGGCACCCGTGTACTCGCCCATGGGGGCATCATAGCCCTCATCCGGAAGGGTATTGAAATCAATACCCGCTTCCTTGATCATCCGCGCCAGTTCGCGAGTTGTCAGAACATAGTCAACATCCCTATATCCACTGCTGGTCATTTCCGGCCGTGCCGCCTCGAATTTCTTGGCCGTGCAGGGCATAATGGACACGACCACAATATCCTTGGGTTCGATACCGGCAAATTCGGCATAATAAGTCTTGGCCAGGGCACCGAACATCTGCTGAGGAGATTTGCAGGTGGAAAGATGATCAAGCAAGTCGGGATAAAAATGTTCACAGAACTTGATCCATCCCGGACTACAAGAGGTTATCATGGGGAGCGTACCCCCCTCCTTGACCCTCTTCAGGAGTTCATTCCCTTCCTCTATGATGGTCAGATCAGCCGTAAAGTTGGTATCAAACACCTTGTCGAAGCCCAGACGGCGTAAGGCGGCAATCATCTTTCCCGTCACCAACGAACCGGGAGGCATACCAAACTCTTCGCCAAGGGCTGCACGTATGGCCGGGGCCTCTTGAACCACGACATGCTTCGTCCGGTCCTGCAGTACCGCCCAGACTTCATCAATATCTTCCTTCTCGTGAAGGGCACCCACGGGGCAGGCCAAGATACACTGACCGCAGGCGACGCAGTTTGATTCGACCAAGGGCAGATCAAAGGCGGGACTGACCCGGATGTCTTTCCCTCGAAAAGCCGGGGTCAGAACGCTGACCGTCTGAATGGATTCACAGACGGTAATACATCGGTGACAGTTGATGCATTTGCGCATATCCCGTACAATGGACAGACTGGAATGGTCAATCCATTCCTCCTTGTCAAAGACGGGCTGCTCAAAGCGAACATCTCGAAGACCGACTATTTCGGCTACTTTTTGCAATTCGCAATTACCGTTTCGATTACAGTAATTGCATTCCAACGGATGATTGGAAAGGAGAAGTTCTACCACCATTTTTCGGGCGGTCCGTACCCGCGCCGAATTGGTCCGCACCACCATCCCTTCGCCAACCGGGAAAACACATGCCGCAATGAGGCTGCGCTGTCCATCCACTTCAACCATACAAACCCTGCATGCACCAGGGGTATGATTAATCTCGGTCCAGGCGCAAAGAGTAGGAATGACAATCCCCACCTGACGGGCCGCCTGCAGAATCGTCGTTCCTGCCTTGGCCTGCACATCGATATTGTCAATTTTAAGATTTACTAAGGACATATATAGTATAACCTCCCTGTCTATATTTCAGCATCACAGCGCAGACAACGCGTCGCTTCCTTAATTGCATCAGCACGTGAAAATCCCAGTTCTACTTCCGCAAAGCTCTGGATTCTTGTTACGGCATCCAGCTCCGGCATGGAGACCTGCGGTGCCTCCATCGATTCCTCGTCAACAACAAACGGAACATCTATGTGCTCCTCTGCCGGCTCCTCCCAAGGTTCCTCGCCGTTTTTCAAGCGGATGGCCGCATCAATATCGTCGGCCGCCTGATGGCCGGCGGCAATGGCAGCGATTACGGTATCGGGTCCGGTGACTGCATCACCACCAGCATAGAACTGGGCGCGACTGGTCTGGGATTTGCTATCTTCTGCCAAATCGAAGCAATCCCATTTATTAACACTGATACCACTGTCCTGTGGAACAAAGGAGAGATCAGGCATCTGGCCAATGGCCGCGATCACCGAATCAACCCCCAAAATGTATTCCGAACCCTCAATGGGCTCAGGACGCTTCCGGCCGCTACGGTCAAAATCACCCAATCTCATCTTTTCCAGACAGATTGCCTTAACTTTCCCATTCTTTCCCTCGATCTTGGTCGGTGCGACGAGATATTCTATGTGAATACCCTCATGCTCCGCCGCTTCGATTTCTTCGACAGCAGCTGGCATATCCTGGCGTAAACGCCTGTACAGAATAGTCACTTCGGCACCCATGCGCGCCGCACAACGGGCGGCATCAATAGCTGAATTGCCGCCGCCAATAACGGCAACCTTAGCCCCCAGGGTTTTTTCTCCACTTGTCCATGCGGTTTCATTATTGTTGAAGTCCCTGAGAAATTCGACACCCCCATACACACCCTGTAAATCCTCTCCCTGGATTCCCATGGGCTGACTCTTGTGGGCGCCCGGGGCAAGATAAATGTAATCGAAGTCTTTTTCAATTTTTTCAAACGGAATATCCCGCCCGACACGCGTATTGCAAAGAATTTCAACGCCCAACGCACGGACATCGTCAATTTCTCCATCCAGAATATGGCGAGGCAGACGATAAGACGGAATGGCCCAGCGAAGCATGCCGCCCGGCTGAGGAAGTTCCTCGAACACCGTAACCTTGTAACCACGCTGCGCGAGGTCTCTGGCTGCCGTCAGCCCAGCCGGACCGGCGCCGACCACCGCGATCGTTTCCTTACGTGTAACCGGTACGGCTGTAATTTTCGGGCGGGACGCGTTATCGGTAATGAATCGTTTGAGGAACTTGATCGCAATGGGTTCATCCATTTGGCCACGGCGACATTTGGTCTGGCACTTGTGGTCACAAACCCGACCGCAAACTGAAGGAAAGGGGTTGGTTTTTAACAGTATTTTATAGGCATCTTCAAGGCGCTCCGCCCGAACCAGTGCAATATAGGACGGAATATCCATTTCGATGGGACAGGTATGCTGGCAGGGCGATTTGAAAAGCGCCGTGCAAACAGCCGCCCGACACTTATGTTCACGGATATGTTCTTCGTATTCCTGCCGGAAGTAACGCAGTGTGCTGAGCACGGGATTCGGAGCAGTCTGCCCCAAACCACACAATGCTGAATCCTCGATGACCGCCGCCATCTGTTCCAACATCTCAATGTCACCCTCCTTGCCTTTGCCCTGGGTGATGTTGGTCAAAATTTCCAGCATGCGCTTGGTTCCTTCCCGACAGGGGGTACATTTGCCGCAAGATTCGTCCTGACAGAAATCCATGAAGAAACGGGCCATATCGACAGCACAGTTATCTTCGTTCATCACGATGAGTCCACCGGACCCCATGATGGCTCCCAATTCCGCCACTTTTTCATAATCAACGGGTGCGTTGAGGTGCTCAACGGGTATGCAACCACCCGAGGGTCCGCCGAGTTGGGCGGCTTTGAATTTCTTGCCTTTGGGGATACCGCCTCCAATATCGAAAACGATGGTTCCCAGCTTTGTCCCCATGGGAACTTCTACGAGACCAACATTGTTCACATCGCCGGTTAGGGCAAACACCTTCGTCCCTTTGCTTTTTTCAGTGCCGATGCTGGAGTACCAAGCGGCACCTCGGGCAATAATCTGCCCGATATTGGCCAGGGTTTCCACGTTGTTCAGAACACTCGGCTTCTGCCAGAGCCCGGAGACGGCGGGGAAAGGCGGACGTGGACGAGGCATGCCCCGTTTGCCCTCAATCGAAGTCATCAAGGCCGTTTCCTCACCGCAAACAAAGGCACCCGCTCCCTGATAAATCTGAAGGTCAAAATTGAATCCAGTCCCCAAAATATCATCTCCCAACAATCCGGCCTCTTTGGCCTGGGAAATGGCAACATTCAGGCGATGGATGGCCAATGGATATTCGGCACGACAATAAATGTATCCGTTATGAGCCCCAATCGCCTTGGCGGCAATAACCATGCCTTCGAGAACGGCATGGGGATCCGCTTCAAGGACGCTGCGATCCATGAAGGCACCCGGGTCCCCCTCGTCCGCGTTACAGAGTACGTACTTCACATCTCCCGAAGCAGAAGCGGCAAACCTCCATTTCAGTCCTGTGGGGAAACCGGCTCCCCCGCGACCACGCAGGCCTGAATCAAGAATTTCCTCGACAATCTGTTCTGGCGTCATGGAGGTCAAAGCCTTGGCCATGCCGGCGTAACCATCTCGGGCAATATACTCTTCCAGAACTTCCGGATCGATAAGGCCCCGGTTTCTCAAAACCCGTAATTCCTGCAGGGCAAAGAAGGGGATATCCTGCATGGTCGGAATGACGGCATCGACTGCAGGTTCACGATAAAGAAGCCGATCAAGAACCCGCCCCTTGACCAAGTGTTCTTCCACCAGCTCGGGAATATCTTCCGGTGTAACCGACATGTAAACAACGCCTTCAGGATAGACCACCATGATAGGCCCCATGGCACAAAAACCATTGCAACCCGTCTCGACCAGTTTGATTTCTTCGGAGAGCCCCCTTTTTAGAAGCTCCGCAACCAAGGCCTTTTTTACTTCCGGACTACCGGAAGCAGTACAATCTGTGCCGCCACAGAGCAACAAGTGCGCACGAAACATTTTCATCGGGATTTTATCCTCCTTAATAGATATTGTCAGTCGCCGACCTTGGTCCGCGACACAGTCCTATGGTCTGTTAGTTTATGATCTCAGCCCCTTTGGCCAGGACAAAGGGGAGCTGAATTTCACCATTCAGAACATGTCTTGTAAAGATCTGCCGCATTTTCTGCGCATCGACATATTCATATTTGATCGGCTCCTGCCCGACAACTTCGACCGTAACCAACGGCTCACGGCTACAAAGGCCCATACAACCGGAGGTCGTCACGACTATATCCGACACATTGGCCTCTTCAATGGCCGCAAGCAGGCTGCTCATTACTTCATTCGCGCCAGAAGCAATGCCGCAAGTTCCCATATGTACCGTCACTTTTACCCGGCGGTCACCATCACGCAAAGCTGACTCCGCCTGAATCTTTTCTTTGATTTTTTTTAGATCTTCTATTTTCAGTTTTGCCATGATTCATACCTCGTTAGATTTAGGGATACTGACTAAGTATTTCTTTGATCTTATTTGACTTGACACGACCATGCACATCTTCACCAACGACGATGACAGGCCCCAGACCGCATGCTCCCAAACACCGAACCGTTTCATAGGTGAAACGCCGGTCTGCGGTTGTTTCTTTTTCTTTAAAACCGAATTCTTTGACCAGATATTCATCGATGGCCTTGCCACCACGAACGTAACAGGCCGTGCCGAGGCACACACGGACAGTGTGACGCCCTCGCGGAGTCATGGTAAAAAATGAATAGAACGTTACCACGCCGTAAACACGGCTGAGCGGAAGATTAAGCCCCTTGGCGATTCTTTTCTGGACGCCGATAGGCAAATATTCCAATGCAACTTGAGCCTCTTCAAGTACGGGAATCAGCCCTCCCGGCTTATCCTTGTAACTGCTGATGATGTCATCGAGCCGGGCAATTTGTTCCGGGGTAAACTCACTTAACAGATCACCATCTTCCAATTTCATTGACGCCTCCTTCAGCTTATTTATGTTTTTTACGCTTGCGCGTTTATCTCCCTTAATTCTCCCGCAATGTCCCCTTACATAAATTTAAAACTTCGATGTGATTTATCGGAATATCGCCGATTGCCCGTCTGATTGAATCGGGATCAAAAAGGCATTCCCGGTGCCCGCAACGGAGACGGTAGACAAGAAAATATCTCGGATCCCCTGCGATCAGGATGGCCAAGGCCCAGATAGATCCCCTCCCAGGGTTGGCGGTGAATATGACTGAATTGAAACGCGACCCGAACCATCGCTCCATACAATGGCCTCGAAGTGATCTCGAACCAGACACCTTGATTCCGGGCGATCTGAACAAGCATGGGAAGGCTAACCTTTTTTGTTGTATAGACGGTCCAGGACCCTGCTGAATTTCAACCGGTTCGTACCCTTTTCGTGATCCCGGCTTTCCATGGTACGCCAATCAGGCCGTGGGTCTTTGATCACAGTGATGTACATCGCTTTTGCTTCGGTGCGCATTGCATTGTTGAAAATATCCAGAATATATCAAGACAGATCAATCAAAGGTCGTCTTACACACCGCGCCGTCCCTCCCTTTTGGCGAGGCCAGCGTGAGTTCATGGATGTTTGCTGACTGCAAGATGATCTCTCGCACCCTCTCTGCTGATGTCTTCACGCAAATAGGTGTCCAACGAAGCAATACAATGATGATCCGAAAGCTCCGGAGCAAGCGTGTTCTCTCCTCACACCCATTACTGACGACGCTTCCAATGCGTTAAAATGCGTTTCCGGATCAACAAACTTCAGTTGGCTGAGAATGCTCTAATTTAATCGATCAATATGAGGCTGGAGCAGCAGAACTGCCCAGCAAATAAATTGCATTGAGGAGACCCTGTGACACCAATGAAACGTCCTTCTTTCATGCCCGTCACCCCAGTCCGTTCACAATAATCTGAAGATAAAACAATTTTCTCGATTGATTCCGGACAGCAGGGTTATCCATTTCCTCTTTGCGCACCCCAGCACATACGACTCATTTTCTGATGCATTACAATCACGGATAGTGATGACATCGAGTTTTTCATCCATCGATTTTTCAATGAGCGTTGGATACATGTCCAAATCTGCAAAGGGCGAAAAACAGGCATGAAAGTACAGAGCACGGTAAAACACCCTGAGCATGTAATGATCCAAAAAACAAAAAAGGTCATGAAATTCATGACCTTTCAGAATTGAATGGAGTCTACCTCCCCTTTAGCCATATCATAGACCCTTCCCACGATTTCAAAATCGCAAAGATGTATGTCTATGATGGGAATGCTTTCCTTAAAAACTTTTCCCGGCGAGTCTTCAGGCGGGTCGTCACCTTGAACCAAAGGAATGCCCACAAGCCCCTTTAACCTTGCCACAACAGTGACATTTTGATCGACGTGACGGCTTATCCAAAAATCCCTTTCCTTGTTGTTGGTCATGTCGTTACTGAGCAGATCCTCGACGTATCCTTCAGATAAGAGTGTGTCCATTTCATCATGACCATAAAACACACTCAAGTTTAGATCCACTGCAACGCGATTAAGCTCCACTACCGGAAAGGTCCTTTCCGCATTCGTATGACGCAATTGTCACTCGCACAAGGAGGGATTTTGCAAGAAGCACCCCGTTAGCAAGATTGATTCAATCTTGCAGGTAATGACTCCCTCCTTGCCCGGACAGCCGCATTTGGAGCGTGCTGCCCCAATGGGCGCCTATTACGTCCGAGGCTCTGATTATCGATTCGTCCGACACAGCCCTTGATATACTGTTTTCACATTAACGACCGGCTGTTTCAAATAGAACAAGCTACGTGGAAAGAACAGGAATTTTCAAATCTTCTGCCGGATGGACGGTCTCCGCTGTTGTTTTTACAGCGCACCAGAAAGATCTTATCTTATAAAAACCTACGTCCAACATATTGACGACTCCGTTCAGCCTCAAGCAGATTTCCATTCCCCAAAATTGTTTGGCGACATTGTCGCCAGCATTACCCCGTGCGATTTTATTATCGGCATCCTGTTCTTTTCAATTATTTAAAGATGTACTTTAAAAGGCGTTTTCTATCATGCATGTTGCTGCCCGATAGACCCGATTCCGGTTACCATAGGCAGATAATCCTGTCAACCGTTTTATGCCAGGGTAACCTTGCCGAATATGAAAGAAACATGCGCAATCATTACGCAGACATAGAAAAACATGCTGCTCATTTACTTAGCTTCCGGGATCGGTGTTTAAACGATCCTCAATTTGGTCTTCGACAAGCCAACACACTGCGGTGCGGCATTAATGATTGCATTGCAAAAGGCCCTTCAATCGGGATGCTTCTTCCATTTCACGGAATACCACGACATAGATTCGAAAGAAGCCGGATTCAGCAGTCGATCTTCTAACTGCCTTCAAATCAGGCAATCACGAACCCGCTCTTCACAAATCAGGCACCACAAATTTGTTCCGCTGCATTTGATAATTCCTGCGGACTGATGGAAGGATTTTATCCAATACTATTCAATTAGATCGATGGGTGAATGCTGCTTTTTGAACGGTTGAATAACGATAATTCAGAAACCGTGAGGGATAGGTTGGGCTAATCGAACATATTCTCTTGTGGCAGGGCAAGAAACCGTTATGCCTCTCTCGTCATGGGGAAACTCAAAATATCGATGAACCTTTTGAGTCCGCATACATTAAAGTTTGTGATTGTCAGACAATAGCCCGAGGTAACGTGGAATGCTAATTTCTGATGTTCACTTTTCGCATCGCATCGGCAATGGTTTCCGGGAAACTAATAAACCCGATCAGATCGGAAAAGGTGGCCTCATCCCGTAACAGATCCAGGGGCAATTCGACACAGAAAGTTTCATGGATCAGAATCTGAAGATTCACTGCCGCCATGGAATCCCAGTTAGAAATCTCCGCCAGTTTTGTTGTCTCGGTCACGATCATCAAATCGTCTGGTTCCAGGAATTCTTCCATCATTACGCTCTTCAGTCTCTCCCATACGTCGCTCATAGCTCTTCCTCTTTAGATGCGAATAAGGTTTGCCCCCCAAGAAAGGCCCCCACCAAAAGCTACAGTCACAACCAGATCTCCCCGGCGAATATTCCCTTGAGTTAAAGCTTCATCCAAAGCAATCAACACAGACGCGCCAGCTGTGTTACCGTATTCGGCCAGGTTCATGAAAAAACGTTCCACTGGCACATCCAAAGAAGCAGCGATTTTATGAATAATATGCACATTGGCCTGATGGCAAATGATACACCGGATATCGGTCATGGAGACATTGGCTTCTTGTAACAGTTGTCTCACCAATTCCGGGATTTTTTCAACAGCAAAGGAAAACACATCGGGACCCCGCATTCGGAAAAATGCCGCCCGGGGGTTGGTCATTTTCCCAAACGGCAAACGTGTCCCTCCTGCTGGCACACAAATCATATCACTTTTGGAACCATCTGTCTCGAGGCGAGAACAAAGCACACCACCCTCACGAGCCAAACCGACTTGGAAAAAGGCTGCACCCGCCCCATCACCAAAAAAGGGAAAAGTCGCGTAATCTTTCGGATTCAGAATTCTCGAATAAACCTCCGAGGCCACCATCAGGACGTTTTTACACTGTCCTGACCGGACAAGTCCATCTACCAGAGCGATACCGAAAGTGCTTCCGGAACAGACCGAATTGATGTCGAAGGCGAAAGCCCTCCTCGCCCCCAGTAAATGCTGCAAGCGGGTCGCCGTTGCAGGCTGCAGTCTATCAGGCGAGGAGGTTGCGAGAATAATCCCGTCAACATCCTGGGGTTCGACGCCTCCTTTTTGCAGACACCGTTTTGCCGCCTGCAACGCCAGGTCGGATGTGCATTCGTCATCTGCAGCCAAGCGCCGGTAATAGACCCCCGTCTTTTCACCGATCAGGGGGATTGCTTCCCGGGGGAACTGGAGCAGTTCATCATTGGCAAGCCGTTTTTCCGGCAGATAGCTTCCCGTCGAAACCAATCTCGTTATGCGTTCATGCATCTCCGTCTCCAGCGGCGCTCATTACAACGCCATTGATCTGTCTTCGAAACGAATTTTATTCCACTACCGGATTGCCGTCGGCAATTTGCAGCAAAATGATTAAATTGTCAAGGGGCCGTAGGGGGACTGGGATACAACTTCTCACCGCGTATGCGGATAACGGTCTTAGCAGGGGATTTGGAGACGGGTTTGACCTTAAACAGGGCAAACCGGTTCAAGCCAGTCATGGTCGGTTGCATCCAAATAACTGCATATCCCACCCTCTCTTACGGGTTGGAATTGGCGACATCCGCGGATGCAAGACAATGATTGAAATGTTGATGTGATCAACGATATTCCTAGATTTTTTGACTTGGTCATTATCCTGGATAAAGTGTCGTCTTGAATCTTTTTACTTCCCTCCCAAAGACTCGACTTCAGGAATGGCGTTGACACAAACATTCCCAACTTTTATACTCTCTACGACTTTCCGGGTATTCTGCAGTCCCCGATGAAGAACGATTTCCGTTGATTTAGGTGCGTCGGATGGAACATATGGCAAAGGTTTCACACGAAAACAGAAAGTGCATTGTTCTCGTCCAACCCCGCGGATTCAATTGGTTCCCCGGATTTCGTGATGTGACGGACATCGCCAACCGCATGGCACCCCAAGGAATTCTTTCCATCGCGGCTTATCTCTTACAAATGGGTCACAAAGTTTTCATTTACGATTGCCTTGGCCCGGGTGTACCCGTTGAACTGGACGCACAGGCCAAAACGGTTTTAGATTTCCGGCCGCAAATAGTAGGGTTTTCAGCCACCACCAGTTCCTTTCCCGACGCGGCGGAGTTGGCCCGGAAGGTCAAAGCCCAAACACCGGACGTGATAACCCTTTGCGGTGGCGTGCATGTGTCCGCCCTAGGAGAAGCTCTTCTAGCCTCATACCCCCAGTTCGATTTTTTCTGTTCCGGTGAAGGAGAAATGACCCTAGCCGAACTCGCCGGCGGCATGAACCCGAGGAGTATTGCCGGCCTGATCCGACGTGAAGACGGCCATGTAATACTCAACTCCCCCCGTCAACCAATAGCCGACCTCGATACATTGCCGTTCCCGGCATATGGGGACTTAAAGGGTTTCCCCAAAGATTACCATTTACCCCTGTTCAGTTACATCAACACGCCGGGAGCGACGATGATCACCTCCCGTGGTTGTGTATACCAGTGTTCTTACTGCGACCGCTCCGTCTTCAAAAAGGGTTTCCGTTACAATTCAGCCCCGTACGTTTACGAGCATCTGAGGCACCTGAAAACAAACTTCGGTGTCCGACACGTGAACATCTACGACGATCTATTCACCCTGAATCGGAAACGCATCGTTCAACTCTGCGAAAAGCTTGCCCGGCATCCCTTGGGGATGCACTTCAACTGCGCCGTCCGGGTTGGCCATGCCGACGATGATCTGCTTCGGATGCTGAAAGACGCCGGCTGTCTCATGGTCTCCCTAGGTATCGAATCGGCGGACCCGCATCTTCTTGAATTGCACAAATCAGGCGTTTCCCTTGAGGAAACCCGGGACACCGTCGCCCGAATTCAGCGGGCGGGTCTCCGGGCCAAGGGGCTGTTCATCATGGGGCTCCCGGGGGAAACGGAAGAATCGATTCGCAAGACGTCGGATTTTATCATTTCCTTGGGACTGGATGACATGAACATGTCGAAGTTCACCCCCTTTCCCGGTGCACCCCTATGGAACACAATTCATAAAGAGGGAACATTCGACGAAGACTGGCGTCTCATGAATTGCCTGAATTTCGTCTTCACTCCCAAGGGTATTGATTCACGGGAGAGACTGGATTATCTATATAACGAATATGTGAAACGATTCTACTCCCATTCCGCTTGGCGTCGCAAATTCCGAAAACGTCTGTGGCAGCACCGACACAGTCTTCTTTATTTTTTGCGACACCTGCCGTCTTTTCTGGCGGCCAAACGCCAGTTCGAAACGGGAAAGAAAGGATCGCCGACGTAGCCAGGAGGTGCCTGTGTCCTTGAAACGTTCATTCATCTTATGTGTTGTTCTCTGTGGGCTGCTGAAAATCGATCCGATTCTCGCTGAAGAAAAACCGCTCTGGGAAATGGGGGTCGGTGTAGCCGCCCTGTACCTGCCCGATTACCGGGGCTCCGACGAGGGGCGCTTCTACGCTCTGCCCTATCCTTATCTCATATATCGCGGTGATATCCTACGGGTGGATCGGGATCGCATCTCCGGTCGAATTTTTGCGACAGACCGATTGCTACTCGACGTCAGTTTTTACGGAAGCCTTCCCGTGGACAGCGACGACAACAATGCCCGACGTGGGATGCCCGATCTGGATCCTACCTTTGAGGTCGGGCCAGCCTTGAACCTTATGCTCCTGAAAGACGATCGGGACCGGTACAAGCTCAGTATGACCCTGCCGGTTCGAGCCGTCTTTTCGACGGACTTTTCCAACCTCCGACGGGAAGGCTGGGTATTTGCACCCCGTCTGAATCTCGAAGTAAAGGATATCATCTCCGACAGCGGTGTCAATTTGGGCCTTTCCGCCGGTCCGCTCTTCGCGGACCGCGATTATCACGACTACTTTTACACCGTCAAACCCCGCTATGCGACACCGTGGCGGTCGGCTTACGCTTCCAGCAGCGGTTACAGTGGCCTGACTGTCACGCTCGGCCTGGACAAAACGCTCAAATCTCTCATTATTCATGCCTTCATCAGCGCAGATTTCATGGAAGGGGCGACGATCAAGGACAGTCCGCTCGTCACCAAAAACCATTCCATTATGGGCGGCGTCACCATTAGCTGGGTGTTTTTCAAATCGGCCAAGATGGTGACGATTAAATAGGAAGACTTCAGCTAACCGCTTAAAAACACCTCATACTGAGAAACATACTGTCTCCGGGACAATTCGAGGAACCCTTGAGACGACCGGGGTAAGTTCCGCACCGATTTCGGCACAGGTGCACCCGGGAAATGTATTTTACCTGGCTTCAGTCGCCCACCCCCCCGTAAAATAGTCTTTCTTTTTTACTAGGAGCCGATTATATTAGCCGGAGAAGAAAACAAGAACCTAAGAGATTAAGAGGATACACACCCCTTATCCATTAAATGACGCGAAGGAGACAATTGTATGGCAAATGTGATGCCGGAAGGTGAGGCTATACGGAAGGCGGTAAAATGGATTTCAGCAAATCATGAAGAGAAGCCAGACGTTTCTCTTCATAAACTGATCAACGAAGCGGTGGTTAGGTTCGATCTCTCTCCGCTGGACTCGGATTTTCTCCACAGTTTTTTCAAGAAACCCTAGGAGTCTGTTGGACTTTTCCGACGTAATGTGTGTATAGATGTTCATCTTGAAATCAGGAGTGCCAATCAGCAGAGCCTTGACATCACCATTCAGGTCCTTGATATCGTTGATTTTAGGCAAATACTCCACGGAATCGGTCTTCTAGAGGATACTTCGGATGCATCTATAAACGATGAGGCAAGGATTAACGTGAAGGTTGCGAGTACCTCGTCTTCTGATCGAAGTCTTTAAAACGTTTGTGAAATCAACATTATTGCTCCGGAGTCACAAGAAGGATTGGCGCACCACCCCCGACAATTTGAGAGTTGACTAAAATAAGTTTTACGTTTATAAATGGGGCAAGGTCCCAGTATGAGAGGGATACTTGAACGTTTCGTCTGATCTTTTATTTAGCTATTTAACCCAATATTCTCCCAGAAATAAAAGTGGGGGCAACCCCATAAAGAACCCTTTGAGTTGTTATTCATAGAAAGGAGAGATGTCATGACTGAAAGTACTTACAAAATTATCGAATTGGTTGGCGTTAGCAGAGTATCCTGGGAAGATGCGGCGAGACATGCCGTGGAGGTTGCAACGAAAACAATAAAAGATATGAGAATTGCTGAAGTCGTAAAACTGGATTTAACTGTTGAAGATGATAAAGTCTCCACGTACAGATGTCGCTTGAAAGCGTCCTTCAAGTATCTCGGGTTTTAATTTCGTTTGTTTTCAAGACTGTGGATCGTTGACCCGAAAGGGCATCAATTCAGCGGGAAATGCCATCTCAGGTATTAAAAAAGGCCCTCCGTTTTTGTTGTAGATCATTCAAAACGGAGGGCCTTTTCGCTGCTTATTATTGAATAACAGAGGGGTTTGCGTAGCAAAAACATCTTTGCATACTTTCAGACGCCCAAATGGATAATCGGAAACGGCAGGTGTTTTCTTTTCGTCTCTCCGAAGAGCAGGGTCCTTCTCCTTGTCGTGGATTCTCCTCTCTTTCCCCTGCCCTGTTTCTCCAACAGATGAGATCCCCCTAAGTGCAGTGAATGTTTACCATACTTCCGGCAAACAAAATCAACCCCTTTATACAGTTCTCGAATCTTCTCAGGCCTGACGGGGTCTTCAAACAATGAATATTGCCTTTCTGCCGTTCTATCCAGATCCAGCAGAATAATTCCGGTGGCACGATAAACTTCCTGCGCCTCATATATTCGGTTGAAAATATCCCTCAAAACGTCCGCCAATTCCATGGGATAAACGCACGCACGGTCCAATTTTACCTCACGACTGGCATAATTGAAATTCTGTTTCTTCAGATAAGCCACGATCCTCTTGGTCTGCAATCGATAACATCTGGCCTTGATGCAGGCGGACTCCAAATTTCTCATAAGGTGGGCAAAAATATATTCCGGATCACTCGTCGGGGGAGCAAAAGTCCTGGTCCTGCTGATGGAAACGTAGCGGTTCTTTTCTTCCGATACTACAGGGTATACGGATTCACCTCTTAATTCACGCCATATTTCAACCCCCGGTTTTGTGAATCTCGCCCTGACAAGACTCTCTGACATCCGGGCAAATTCTAGGGCTGTCTTGATATTCATCTTCGACAGATAATCGGAAGTCGCCGGTCCAATCCCCCATATGTCCTGAACGGGAAGATTTTGCAGCCAGTTTGGGATTTCTCTTCCAGGGATGATGGTCAGACCATCGGGTTTTCGATATTTGGAACCGATTTTGGCCAGTACCTTGGTAAGGCTCAATCCAACGGAAACGGTGATCCCCAACTCTTTCTCAACAGCTTCCTTGATGCGAAAAGCTATACCCTTGTAAGAAGCTTTTAGCACCCTTCGCATACCCGTTATATCCGCGAAGGCCTCATCTATGGAGTACGCTTCCACCTGCGGGGTGAACCGCCTGATGATATTGAACATCCGGCGGGAAAAAAGATTGTATATTTCATAATCAGAAGGAAGTACAAGCAGAGCCGGGCAGATTTTTCTGGCCTCCCGGACGGAAACACCCCGCTTGATCCCCATTTTTTGGGCCGCATAGCTGGCACAGACAATGATTCCTCTTTCTCCCCCTGTGATGATGGGCTTCCCTCTAAGTTCAGGATGTATGGCCTCCTCACAGGATGTAAAGAATGCATCGCCATCCACATGGACTATCGCTCTGGGCCAACTGTGCGGGCTGAAAAGGGTGTCGTTCATAATAGGGCGCGATTTACGGATGATATTTACGGATGACGGCGGTTATAACTCCGGCCAAACGAAGCTCTGTTTGAGGTATGATTGATTGATATTTTGGGTTAGCGGGTTCCAGGGTAATTGTTTTGCCTTTTTTGATAAAATACTTCATGGTCCACTGGCCATCCACCTCGGCGATGACGATGTCTCCACTTTTTGGGTTTCTCCCTTTTTCTACGATGACCATATCTCCCTCCATAATTCCCGCTTCAATCATGGAATCGCCATCAACTTTTACAAGAAAAGAGGACTCCGGCCGAGTAATCAGATACTCATCGAGGGAGATAATCTCCCGTAATGCCTCTTCAACCGGAGAAGGAAATCCGGCAGAAATACTGCCAACCATCGGCAGACCCTGGTGCAAACGCGATGGAATCAGGAAACCCCTTTCATCCTTTTGCAAAAACCCCTTGGAAATAAGCTTCCCCACCCAATATTGGACCGCGCTCTTGGATCGCACGTTCAGCAGTGCCATGATTTCCGTATAGGTTGGCATTCGCCGATGGTTTTTCAAAAAAGCGGCAATGGCTTCAGCCACGCCTTTCTCGGTTCTTTTGTCCCTCATGAGAGCGTCTCATATAGTACAATCGTACCATTGTCAAGAATGGTTTACTGATGATTGTTTCCTTTAGCTTGCATTCGTGGCATAAAGGCCGCAATAATTAATTTAAACTCTTGGCAATACAAGGTAATAATGGCATTTGCCTGTTTCAGGAACAACACTTGGGAAGAGAAGATACGACCTGTAAAATGCATCACCAAATCGGGTGATGAAGATTTGACCAGCCATTCGGGTCTGGCCTTGGGTGGTGCCTTGATGGAACGTAAAACGGAAAGTATTATTAAAAAACCTTGACATCAATTTAGCCTTGCCTTATTTAGTTAGGCCTCGCGAAATATTGTGAGAGAGGAGTGATCTAGCGATGACTGATGCATTGACGGCGAGTCTGGAAGATTATCTGAAAGCGATATTTCATATCATTGCCCAGAAGCAGGGGGTAAGGCCCAAGGATATCGCAGAGCGCCTGGGTGTCACCAATGCGTCGGTGACAGGCGCGCTTCGCGCCCTTGCCGACAAGGAAATGATCAACTATGTCCCGTATGATGTCATTACTCTGACTGCTGTTGGGAAAGTTGCGGCCAAGGATGTGATCCGCCGCCACGAGGTGCTTCGGGACTTCTTCATGAAGGTTCTTGCTGTTGATGAGAACAACGCCGATGAAGCGGCTTGCCGGATGGAACATTTCATCCCCCGGGTGATTCTGGAACGGTTTGTTCAATTTGTCGAATTCGTGGAGGTGTGCCCACGGGGGGGGAGCAAGTGGATTGCGGGATTCGCTTATCACTGCGATCAGAATGATACGCAGGAGAACTGTGAGAAATGTATTTCAGAGGTCCTTGACGGGCTCATACATCGCAGGGAGCAAGGAGGTCGAAGAACAATGGAAAAAACGAATATGAGAGATTTAAAGCCGGGTCAAAAGGGTAAAATACTGAAAATCCATACCCGTGGAGAAACAAATAAAAGGATTGTTGAAATGGGCGTTACCGTTGGAGCCGTTATTGAAGTGGAACGGGTGGCGCCGTTAGGTGATCCGATTGACATCAAGGTAAAAGGTTATCATCTTTCGCTGCGTAAAGAAGAAGCAGAGGGGATTGAGGTCGAATTATTATAAGTGGTGCTAAAATCATCTTGAGGGGAGCATTAGACATGCCGTTAACAATCGTTCAACCCGGTAGACGAGTCAGATTCGTTTCTGTGGAAGCGGGCGGAGATCTTCAGAGTCGGCTGGCCGCCATGGGCCTGGTGCCCGGCGTCGAAATTGAAGTCATCCAGAATTTCATGCAAGGACCTTTTCTTATTGAGGTAAAAGGCAGCCGGATCATACTGGGGCGTGGGATGGCGCAGAAAATCAGAGTGGCCTAAATTTTTTTCTCCTATAATTTAGGCTTTCCTAAAAAAATATGCGGAAACAAAAATAATTTGGCTCAACAGATAAAGGAGGCCCAACAAACAACATGCGATCCAGAATAACTGTTGCTCTTACGGGCAATCCGAACGCCGGGAAAACCACCCTATTTAACGCGTTGACCGGTTCCCGCCAACATGTCGGGAATTACCCCGGGGTGACGGTGGAGCACAAGGAAGGTTTGAGGCGCCATGGCGATTATGAATTACGCATTATCGACCTTCCGGGAACCTATAGCCTGACCGCCTATTCCGACGAGGAGAGGATTGCCCGGAATTATATCATTGATGAAAAACCGGATGTTGTCGTCGATGTGCTCGACGCCTCTAACCTCGAGCGGAATCTTTATCTTGCCGTGCAACTGATGGAGCTCGGAGCGCCTCTGGTCCTTGCTTTCAATATGAGCGACATGGCCAAGGCTAAGGGGTACGAATTCGACACCGCCATACTCTCCCGTTATTTCGGTGCCCCAATCGTCGAGACGGTCGGTCACAAGAGGGTAGGCATGACGGATCTTCTGGCCGCCATTATCGAAACGGCGATCCGGAGTGAACAGAAAAAATCGCCGACGGGTGTCGATTCTGCCGGTCAAGAGAACCTTCTTGGACCGAGAGGCCGGATCCCGGTGATGAATTATGGAGAGGAACTCGAAAAAGAAATCACGAAAATAGAGTCCATCATGAGTAAAAGACCTATCGAAGGAAAATACGATTCACGATGGCTGGCCGTGAAACTTCTTGAGAACGACAGGGAGTTACGGGCAAAAGTCTTATCTGCTGAAGTCAACGAACAGACTGAGAAAAGCGCCTTGCACATCGAAAAAATGCTCGGGGAACATCCGGAAACGGCCATCGCAGGACGCAGATATGGATTCATATCGGGTGCCTGCCAGGAAGCGGTGCGTTCCACCATTGAGATCCGGCATACGATCTCGGATCGGATCGATAGCGTTGTGACAAATCGCGTGTTGGGTATTCCGATCTTTCTTGGACTCATGTATCTCGCCTTTCACTTGACCTTTACTCTGGGAGAAACGCCCATGGACTGGATCGAAGCATGCTTCGGATGGCTGGGCGGAATGGTCACGATATGGTGGCCGGAAGGCTCGGAAAGCCTCTTGAAGTCCCTGCTGGTGGACGGCATCATCGGTGGTGTGGGCGGCGTTGTGGTTTTCTTGCCGAACATTCTGCTATTGTTTCTGGCCATTGCCATTCTCGAGGATTCCGGCTACATGGCGCGGGCGGCATTCATCATGGATCGCCCGATGCATAAAATCGGACTGCACGGCAAGAGTTTTATCCCGATGCTCATCGGATTCGGCTGCTCCGTTCCGGCGATCATGGCCACCCGCACCTTGGAAAACCGGCGGGACCGGCTGACGACGATGTGGGTGATCCCCCTCATGAGCTGCGGCGCCCGCCTGCCGATTTACACCCTCATTATTCCTGCGTTCTTCCCGCAGGTGTGGCATACCCCCATGCTCTGGATCATCTACGTTATCGGTCTTCTCCTTGCCGTCATGAGCGCAAAACTTCTCCGCAGTACCATTCTGAAGGGCGAATCCGTGCCGTTCGTCATGGAGTTGCCGCCGTACCGGATGCCGACCGCGCGGGGCGTCTTGATTCACATGTGGGAGCGCGGATGGCTTTATCTGAGGAAAGCAGGAACCGTTATCCTCGGCATATCAATTCTGCTGTGGGCAATGACCACCTTTCCGGGATTGCCCGGCGAGCAAGCCGCCCAATTTGAGAAGGAGCGCCAGGGAATACGGATCGGGACCATGGAGGAAGAAGAACGATCGACACGAATTATCGCCATTGACAATAAAGAAGCGGAAGCGGCGCTTCAAAGCAGCATTGCCGGGCGTATCGGCCATGCCATGGAACCCATGCTCAGGCCCATGGGTTTCGACTGGAAAATTGGGACCGCCCTGATCGGCGCCTTCGCCGCCAAGGAGGTCTTTGTCGCCCAGATGGGAATCATCCATTCTGTGGGGGAGACGAATGAAGCGTCGGAGACCTTGAGGGAGAAACTGAAGAAGAGCTACACGCCTCTTGTGGGATTCTGCATCATGCTCTTTTGCCTCATCAGTGCACCCTGCATGGTCACCATCGCCGTGACGAGGCGTGAGAGCAACTCGTGGGGATGGGCGTTGTTCCAACTTGGAGGGCTTACGCTCCTTGCGTATGTGATTACGGTCCTGGTCTACCAGACGGGTCGTTTTTTCGGTATCGGAATCGGGTAAGGAGATTTATATGATTGAGACGATTATTGTGACGGGCATTGTTGTTGCTGTGGCCGTTACGGCGGGCAGGTCGTTTTACCAGACCATGATGGGTAAGACTGGAGGATATTGTTGCGGATGCGCGAAACGCACATGCGACCACATCCTTAAAAAGGATGCTCAATCTTAGGGGCATGACGAATTCGAAGATGATGCCGAATGGTATCCGAATTCTCAAGGCCGGTTTCCAATGCCGGGTCATGCAACAGAGATTGAAATGACGGACCAATAAGCCATCAGGAAGAAATTATGTACGTGGCATTTGATCGGGGGTATGGACCGACTTGAAAAAGATTATCCGGGCGGGGGCATCAAGCTCAAAGTATTCACCAAAGCCAAGATCGGTTTGGTGGCAGCCGTCAGAGGGGTTGATGCGGTGGTGGTCTTTACCGGGAAAACCTCACACCGCATCAGAAACGAAGCAATCAGGGCAGCCAAATCGGGGGGGCATCCCTGTTGTCATGTGCCCTTCGTGCGGTTTGTGCGGCCCCCGCGAATGTCTGGGACGTCTGGTGTCGCCGGCGGTTCGGAAATTGCCGGCCTCATGATGTCAGGGATGGCGCAACACGGAGCAAAGGCCCCTGACAGGATACGGCGATGTTCATTTCCATTTGGTCAAGGGATTCCTTTGTTATGGGCGATGAAAGCAGTCTAAAGCCAATAATAAGTGCATAATAAACAATCGAAAGGAGAAGTTGCAGTGAAGGAAAAAGGGAAGGAGGTTATTGAGGGAAACATGAACTCCATTTGGCTTGCGATCCGGTTGGCCCTGGTAATGATGCTGATTGCCGTTCCCGCTTTCGGTGGTCATCCTCTGATTACCGATGACACCGGTACTCAGGGGAAAGGGAAGTTTGAATTAGAATTGAGCGGCGAATTTGAACGGGATGATACGAAAGGTGCGAGAACAGAGGTTACAACCATCACGGGATCCTTCGCCGCAGGCTTGACCGATTCGATCGATCTGCTTTTGGGTGTTCCTTTTCAGCACGGAAGACTTGTCGAGGATACGGATGAAGGCCGGGAATCGACAACAGACGAGGGACTTTCCGATATTTCCCTCGAGGTGAAATGGCGTTTTTTTGAAGGGGACGGTCTGAGCTTCGCCGTCAAGCCGGGTGTAACCTTTCCCACGGGGGATCGGGGCAAAGGCTTGGGAGGAGGCCGGATGACTTACAGCCTGTATATGATCTCGACTCTGGAGGTCGGTCCCGCCTGCATTCACATGAACGCCGGATATATACAGAACGAAAATAAGAACGACGAACGGAAAGAACTATGGCATGCGTCATTGGCAGCAGAATACCCGATCATGGAGAAAGTGACTCTGGTGGCGAATGTGGGTGTCGACAGAAACCCGGATACGGCATCCCAGACGAATCCCGCCTTCATTCTCGGAGGGCTGGTCTACAGCCTGAATGACGCTGTTGATTTGGACTTCGGCGTTAAAGGGGGATTAAACGATGTCGCTCCCGATTATTCCCTCCTCGCCGGTTTGACTTTGCGATTTTGAGTAATGAGTCGGTTCTGAAAAAGTCTATTTTGATAAAGCGTCACCGTAAGAGATGGTTCTTTGATAATTAGAAAGCCATTGGAAAATTAGACGCAAAAAAGCGGCTGCCCACCGCAGCAGCTTGGCAAAG